>FUFK010039318.1_pt1 | contig 33094 bp, 29 predicted proteins | sample 1021851 | NCBI WGS metagenome assembly FUFK01 (sample SAMEA51879418, study PRJEB19060) | metagenome | reverse complement strand
CCGGGCTTGAGCCGTGTGACCTCGCTCCCCACCGCCTCGACCACGCCCGCCGCCTCATGCCCCGGCACGGTCGGCATCGCGTGCGGATAGGCCCCATCGACGAAGTGCAGGTCCGACCGGCACACGCCGCACGCGGCGGTGCGCACCAGCACCTCGCGCGGGCCAGGCTTGTCGATGCGGATGTCGTGGATTTCGAGGGGTTTCCCGGCCTCGAACAACACTGCTGCTTTCACTTGAGCTCCCCAAACCTCAATCGTCACCCCCGCGAAAGCGGGGGCCCATCTCCTGCGCTATCCAAACACCTCGCCGGGCGCAGTTGCCGCACGTCCGGGAGATGGGCCCCCGCTTTCGCGGGGGTGACGGCGGAGGATTACCGCGTCACCGCCATGTCGCCGCTGCTCGGGCGATCGGCCTTGAACTCACCGTATTTCCCGAACTCGCTGCGCGCGATCGCACGGTTGTGCACCTCATCCGGGCCATCGGCAAAGCGCAGCGTGCGCATGCTCGCCCAGGCACTCGCCAGCGGGGTGTCGCCCGACACGCCCGCGCCACCAAATGCCTGGATCGCGTCATCGAGGATCTGCAGCGTCATGCGCGGCCCCATCGCCTTGATCATCGCGATCTCGCCCTGCGCTGACTTGTTGCCCGCCTTGTCCATCATGTCGGCGGCCTTGAGGCACAGCAGGCGCATCATCTCGAGGTTCGAGCGTGCCTCCGCGACGCGCTGTTCCCAGATCGAATGGTCGGCGATGCGCTTGCCAAACGCCACGCGGCTCAGCAGCCGCTTGCACATCAGCTCCAGCGCCATTTCGGCGACACCGATCGATCGCATGCAATGATGGATGCGCCCCGGCCCGAGGCGGCCCTGCGCGATCTCGAACCCGCGCCCTTCGCCGAGCAGGATATTCTCGACCGGCACGCGGACATTCTCCAGCATCACCTCGCCATGGCCGTGCGGCGCGTGATCATACCCGAACACCGAAAGCATGCGCTCGACCCTGACACCGGGCGTGTCCATCGGCACCAAAATCTGGCTCTGCTGCGCGTGACGCGAGGCATCGGGGTTGGTCTTGCCCATTACGATCGCGACAGCGCAGCGCGGATCGCCCACGCCCGACGACCACCATTTGCGGCCGTTGATCACATAATGATCGCCGTCGCGAACCATCGACGTCTGGATATTGGTCGCGTCGGACGAAGCCACGTCCGGCTCGGTCATCAGGAAGGCCGAACGGATCTGGCCATTCATCAGCGGCTTGAGCCAGCGTTCCTTGTGTTCCCGCGTGCCGTAACGGTGCAGCACCTCCATATTGCCGGTGTCGGGCGCGGAGCAGTTGAACACCTCACTCGCCCAGCCGGCGCGGCCCATCTCCTCGGCGCACAGCGCATATTCGAGGTTAGTGAGCTGCGTCCCCTCGAACTCGAAACTGTCATCGACGTGGGTCTGGCCCGAATGCGGCGGCATGAAGAAGTTCCACAGCCCCTGCGCACGTGCGACCGGCTTCAGTTCCTCGATCACCGGCAGCACCTTCCAGCGCTCGCCCTCATAGGCCTGGCGGCGATACTCGTCGTTGCGCGGGGTGATATGCTGGTCGATAAACGTGCGCACGCGGTCGCGGAAATAGGTCTCGCGCTCGGTCAGCGTGAAATCCATGCGCCCTCTCCTTCTCAAATCCGTTTCGAGTCGATTAGGCCATACCCGATATTCGGTAAAGTGGGGCTGACCGCATTTTTCGGCTACGGTTTGCTGTGCATGGCCGAATGCGCGTTTAGGACTGTTCGTTCGAATCAAATTTGCTAATCTGGCGCGATGAACGCCGAAGACGCAGCGCCCGAAGAGGCGCGGGGGGAAACGAAACGGTTCCGCGCCAAGCGCGACGCGATCCTCGCGGCGGCAGCGGACGTGATCAACGATCAGAGCGCGAAGGGCATGACCTTCGCCGATGTCGCGCAGCGCGTGGGCCTCAACACCACCAGCGTTACCTATTATTTCAAGCGCAAGGAAGACCTGGCGGCCGCCGCGTTCGACGTGACGCTGGACCGGCTCGACGCGATGCTGGACGAGGCGCATCGCGAAGCGACGCCCGAAGCACGCGTTGCGCGCTATCTGTCGATCAACATGGCGCGTCTCGCCAGCATCCATCGCGGCGAGGAAAAGGCATTCGCGATCCTGTCAGACCTGCGCGCGATGGAGGGCGATCTGCGCACCCGCCTGATGCAGCGCTGGCAGCAGATTTTCCGCAAGACCCGCGCCCTGTGGGGCGAAGGCGGCACCCGCGCCGAAACCGATTTGCGGGGCGGGCGCGCGCATGTCCTGCTGGAAAACACCTTCTGGTTGCCCGCCTGGATCACGCGCTACGAGGTGGACGAATATCCCCGCGTGGAAAGCCGGCTGATGGACGTGTTCCGCCACGGCATCGCCACGCCGGGCGATGTGTGGAAACCGGCAATGCTCGACCTGACGCATGACGAGGCCGAGCCGGGGCGTGAGGCGTTCCTGCTCGCGGCGACGCGGCTGATCAACGAACTGGGTTATCGCGGCGCGTCAGTGCAGAAGATCGCGAGCGAGCTCAACGTGACCAAGGGCAGCTTCTACCACCATCTCGACGCGAAGGACGAGCTGGTGATCGAATGCTACAAGCGCAGCTTCGACCTGATCGCCGACGCGCAGCGGTTGGCTGAGGAAGGGCCGGGCGACCATTGGCGCAAGCTGACCAGCATCATCGCGACCCTGCTCGACGTGCAATTCTCCGAACGCGGGCCGCTGCTGCGCACCACCGCCCTGTCGGGCCTGCCCGCGCGCGTGCGCACCGCGCTCATCGACCGATCGAACCGCATCGCGCGGCGCTATGCCGGCATGCTGTCCGACGGCATCGCGGAGGGATCGATCCGCGCGATCGACCCGTTGGTCGCCAGCCAGACGATGATGGCGCTGCAGAACGCAGCGTTCGACATGCGCAAATGGGCCAGCACCATGCCCCGCGACCGCGCGGTGGCGTTCTATGCTTCGACCATCGTGTTCGGGTTGTTCGACGACCGGGTGCTGGAGTTCTGAGCCGGGGCTAGGGCATCGCCCGCGCCAGCCAGGCCATCACGTTACGCACGAAACGCTGGTCGTCGGCGACGTCGAGTCCGACCTCCGCGCCCGACTTCATCTGTTGCGCGGTGAACATCGCGGCCTCGCCCGCAATCACGACCCGCCCCTTGCCGAGTTCCAGCGCTACGGCCTGGGCACGACCGCCGACGCGCTGCCCCGGAGCGCTTTCCCCGCGCCGCAGGGCATCGACTTGGGGCGGGCCCGCAACCTCAAGCGCATCTTCCGGCAAGGTCAGCAGCGCTGTCGCCCCTGCGGGCACCGAAAGCGACTGGCCGGTAAAGGTTTCGACCCGCCGGACGCGCCCGCCCGGCCCGGGTCCGGTGACGATCGGGTGCGTGCCAAGCAGCCGACCGGAAAAGGCGATCCGCGACGTTACCTTGCCGTCCTGACGCACCGCTACATAGCCATTTCCCATTTCGACCCCGAACGCCGCAGCGAGCGGCGTCGTGGCGGTGCCGAAGGGCGTGTGATCGGCGATCAGCAGCAGCGACCCGCCCTGCTCCACCCAGCCCCGGATTACGGCGATTTCAGGGGCTGCATAACACTGGCGGGCGTTGGCAATGACAAGGACCGCCGTGCCTGCAAGCGATGACGCCGTAACAGCCTCGGTCAGCGCGCGGGGACGATAGCCATCGGCGCGCACCAGCGTCGCGAACGGCGCATAACGCCCCTCGATCGTGTGGAAATTCTGATGCGCGCCGTCGATCGCGACGACCGGCCCCGGTCCCGCAAAGGCCGGCGCAGTGATCTTGGGATCGTAGTCCGAAAGCGCCACCTGCTGCGCGGCGGCCATGGGCGACAGCAAGAACAGCGTCGAAACGAGGACGCGTGAAATCGAACGCATGGGGATCACTCGAACGGTTGCTGTTGGCACATTCCTAGCGCGCGCAATCCGGTGCGCCAAGCGCGCCGGGCGGACCTAAGCCGCCGCCCCCCGCTTCAACCACACCCCCGCGCGCCAGTAATGGAACAGCGCCCATGGCGTGGCTGCGGCAAAGGTGAGCATCGCCAGCCGCAGTGCCTCCGCCTCGCCATAGCTGGGCTTGAGCGCGTCGGAAATGACCCCGATCATCGTCGGACCAAGGCCAAGCCCGATCAGGTTGATGACCAGCAACGTCACCGCCGCCCATAAGGCCCGCATGCGCAGCGGCGCGAGCCCCTGGATCAGCGCGAAGCTTGGACCGAGATAGGAGTTCACCAGCAGCAACGACACCCAGTAGATCGGGATCGCGATCCACGGATCGGACGAGGCGAAGAACAGGAAGGACAAGGGCAGCCCCACCCCCTTCATCACCAGCACCAGCCACGCCTGGCTGTGCAGACCCCAGCGTACCGCCGCCTTGTTCGCGAGCCACCCGCCGAGCACCGCCGACAACGTGCCGCACACCGCGCCCACCGGCGCGACGATCGACGCGATCTCGATCTTGGAGAGCCCGATCGTGCGGATCAGGAAGCTGGAGCCGAACGCGGTATGGCCATAGCCGATCAGCGAGGTGATGGTGACGCCCAGCACCAGATGCACCGCGGCGCGATTGGCGAACAGCGAGCGGAATCCGTCGCCAAGGCTCGGCATCGCGCCCTGCGCGGCGGGAACATGGCTGGGGTCGGACAGGCCGCGGCGCGGCTCGACTACGAACAGCTTGATGATGATCGCCAGCAATATGCCGGGAATGCCGACCGCGAACATGGCGACGCGCCATCCGAAATAATGCGCCAGCGTCCCCCCGATGATCGTGCCGCCCGCGGCGCCCAGCACGACGCCGAGTGAGTAGATGCCCATGGCCCCAGCGCGCTTTTCGGGCGGGTAGAGGTCGGCGATGATCGAATGGCTCGGCGGACTGGATCCCGCCTCGCCAATGCCGACGCCGATCCGGGCAAGCAGCAATTGCACGAAATTCTGCGCCAGCCCGCACACCGCAGTCATCGCGCTCCACAGCGACAGCGCGATCGCGATGATGTTGACGCGGTTGCTCCGGTCGGCCCAGCGCGCGACCGGCAGGCCCAACGTCGCGTAGAAGAGGGCAAAGGCAAAGCCCGCAAGCAGTCCGAGCTGCGTGTCGGACAGCAGCAGCTCTTTCTTGATGTCCTCCTGCAGGATCGCGAGGATCTGCCGGTCCATGTAGCTGAAGAAATAGGCGGCGGTGAGCAGGATCAGCGTGGCGGTGCGCCGCCGGATCGCGAGCGCGTCTTCGGGGGACGTCGCGGGGATGGTCGCCATCGATACGCTACTCCTTCAAGCGGCCAGTGTGGCCCGATAAAATCGAGGCCCCGCCGCGTTCCCCGCGCGACGGAGCCTCGTAAAGTGCCGGCTTCAGAACTTGGCGGACACGCCAATCTTGAAGTTGCGGCCCAGAGGATTCCCGACGAACGGCTCGTAGTTATAGTCTTCGCGCGCGAAGGGCGGATCCTGGTCGAAGATGTTGTAGATGCTGCCCGACAGCGTCACGTTCTGGGTGATCTCGAACTGGATCGTGAAGTCCGCAGTGGTGAAGCTGTTGATGTTCGCACCCTCGGTCACGCGTGCCCCGCCGAGTGCGGGATTGGGACCATAGACGCCCGCCGCCGTGATGTCGGCGCGCTGGTCGTACAGCCCGTCGATATAGGTCACGGTCAGCCGCGCATCGACCGGCCCGGCACCAAGCTCCAGGAACGCCTGCCCCTTCCACTCCGGCACCGGATACAGCGTCGTCTGGTAATTGAGCAGCCCGACCCCGTCATAACCCGCCTGCACCAGCGTACCTTCGACGAAGATGTCGCTGATCCGGTTCTGCAGCGTGTAGGTGACGTTGCCGCCGATGCCGAAGCGCGAGCCACTGCCGAACATGTCGGTTCCGCGATAGCTNGCGGTGACGTCGATGCCTTCATTGGTGATCGACGCGCCATTCTGGTTCTGGGTGCGGACGCGCGAGATCGCGGTGCGCGCCGTCGTCGCGGTGCACGGTCCGGTCGAGAAGGTGAAGCGCGCCGCCAGCCCGGCATTGGTCGCACAGGTATTGCCGCCCGTGCTGGGGAACAGCGTATTGACCATCGAGATCAGCGGATCGGACACGATCACATCCGCGATATCATAGCGGTAATAATCGATGCTGGCGCTGAACCCGCCCGCATTGAACAACACGCCCGCGCCGTAATTCTTCGAGCTTTCCGGCACCAGGTTCGGGTTGCCGAACACGTCGATCGGGCGGAAGGTCGTGTCGATGATCTGCAGCGCGGTGATCGATCCGGGCGCCAGCTGGTTGAGCGTCGGCGCGCGGAAGGTGGTGCCGAACCCGCCGCGCAGCGCGAGCCAGTCGGTCACCTGCCAGCGTGCACGGATCTGGGGATCGAAGGTCGATCCGGTCGCCCCGCCATAATCCTCGAACCGCGCCGCGAGCTGCAGGTTCAGCGTGTCGAGCACCGGCAGCTGCGCTTCGGCATAGACCGCCCAGACATCGCCCGACAGGTCATAGTCGAGATTGGTGCCGAGGAAGCCATAGGCACCCGCCGCCGCGCGCCCGCCCGAGCAGGCCGCCGGATTGGTGTTGCCATTGAGCGGGGTTTCGCGGCACGGATTGACCGCCAGGTTGCTGGCCGCGCCATAGCGCCCCTTGATCGACGTATCGCGATATTGCGCGCCGACGCCAAACTGCACTTCGCCGCCGGGCAGATTGAAGCCGGTGCCGCCGCTCAACGACCCTTCGAACACGAGCAGATCGGTCGTCACCCGCGTGTTCGAGCGGACGAAGAACCAATCGACCAGCTCCGCGCTGTTGCTCGGGCCATTGGCGACTGGGTTGGTCTGGCCGGTGGCCGGATTGACCGAGACGGCGTTGCCGAACGGGTTGAACCACTGACAGCCATTGGCGCCCGGCGTGCTGCCGGTGCAGTTGGGGCCGCCGAAGCCGAGCAGCGCGCGCTGCACCCGGTCACCGAACGAGTCGTACCCGTCGGTGTAGCGATAGTAATTATGGTAGGTGGCGTTGAGGTTGTAGTTGAGACCATCCGCCACTTCGCCGCGCAGTTCGGCGGTGAAACGCGACGATTCCCCCTTGCGCAGGCCCGTCGAGGAGCCAGGCGCAAATTCATTGTCCAGCGTCGAGGGATTGCCACCCAGCAAGAACGGCCGGAACAGCAGCGTCGGGAACAGCACGCCCGCGCCAGCCGGGGTCGTATTGATCGCACGATACGCGACCAGCCCGGGGTTGGCACTGGGCACGAAGTAACCACTGTTGAGCAGCGCCGCGAATGGCGCGAACGGCGTTCCCGCGATCGCCACAGCCGAAGGCGGCTGTGTCAGCAGATAGGAGGGCGAGGTCAGGTAATTGGGAACCGTGGTGCGGCCGTACAGCGCAGTCACCTGCAGCGTCGTTTTCTCACCCACGTCCCATTCGAAATCGATAAACGCCTGACCGCGCGACTCCTTTTCGACCAGATTGTCATAGACCGAATATTGGTTGTAGCAGCGCGCATCCGCGCCGACGAAGCCGCCCAGCGGGGCGCAGGCGGTGTCCGCCGCGATGCCGCTGACCGGCGATCCGGTGGCACCCAGGAACAGGAAGTTCGCCGGATTACCGCCGCCGGTCCAGCCGCCCTGCGGGTTTTCGGCATAGGGCCGGATCGCCCAGTCGCGCTCCTTCGCCATCAGCTGTCCGCGCTGCTGATATCCCGCGGCGATCAGCACGCGGAAATTCTCGCCGACATGGCCAAAGCTCAGCGACGCATCGATGTCGCCGTCCGACCCGTCGATGAACCGGTAGCTGCCCGATCCCTGGAACCCGCGCTGATTGGTGCGGGTGATGAAGTTGACCACGCCGGCAATCGCTTCGGAGCCATAAGTGGCGGCGGCGCCGTCCTTCAGCACTTCGACCCGACCGATCGCAGCCTGGGGCAGCAAGTTGATGTCGACCGCCGGCACGCCGTTGCCCGACGTGGCGAGGCGCTTTGAATTGAGCAGCACCAGCGTGCGCTGCGGGCTCAGGCCGCGCAGATTGACCGTCGCGATCCCCTCGGCCCCCTGCGACCGGCTGTCGAACTGGTTGGCGTCGCCCAGCGACGCGCTCGAGCTTGGCAATGCCTTGACCAGATCCAGCACGGTCGGATTGCCCTGCTTGGCCAGTTCCTCGGCGCCGATCACGTCGACCGGCAACGCCGCATCCTCGGGCGTACCGGCGATCAGCGATCCGGTAATGACGATTTCGGACTCTTCTCCGCTGTCCTGCGCAAAAGCAGGCGCCGCGCCCCCCAGGACGAGCGCCGACACACCGCACGCCGCCAAAAGCTGCTTCTTCATAGATCCACTCCCGTTCGGCCGGAACACTTTGCGGCTCCATACCGTAAACTCGAATAGAGCGAGTTCCGGGTTCGCGGTCAAGGCGAGAAAAGCGTTGCGAAACGCCACTTATCCGCAGCGTTAGGAGGGGTGCCGGCATCTTTGCGGTGAAGAGTAATAATACAGGGGTATGTTGAACCGATCTTCGAAGTCGGCTGCTTTATACCGCAGATGCGAAAAGGGGGCCCAGGAGTTGCGCCCGACCAATCCCCCTCCCGCTTGCGGGAGCGAGGCAAGAATGCCTGCGTCGAGCAATATAATTCCTCCCCNNNCNNGCNGGGGGAGGTGGCAGCGCGAAGCGCTGACGGAGGGGCCGCCGTCGTCAGACGGCGGAATTTTGCCGAGCTGCGCACGACCGTCTGCGCGACCGCCCCTCCACCACCGCCTTCGGCGGCGGTCCCCCTCCCCTGAGACAGGCTCAGGGGAGGANTAGTATGCCTCTAAAACCCGCTCAACCGCGCGAACCGGTCGCGGTGGTAGGCCGCATTGCCCCACATCTGCTCGAGCACACGCATGCGCTTGAGGTAGAAGCCGGCATCATATTCGTCGGTCATACCGATACCGCCGTGCAGCTGGATCAGCTCGCGGCTCATCAGATGGCCGATTTCATTGGCCTTGCCCTTGGCCAGCGATGCCGCCTGACGCACATCGCCGCCCCGGTCGATCGCGGCGAGGCCAGCCTCGACCGCCGAGCGCATCTGCTCGATCTCGCTGAACAGGTTCGCCATGCGGTGCTGCAGCGCCTGAAAGGTCGCGAGGATCTGCCCGAACTGCACACGCTGCTTCAAATAGGCGAGCGTGGTGTCGAACGCCTGCCCCGCCATGCCGAGCATCTCGGCAGCCGTCAGCACGGCGGCGCGGTCGAGCACCGCGTCGAGCAGATCGGCGCCGCCCGACGCGAGCTTGTCCGCCGGCGCACCGTCGAACGTCACCTGCGCATGGCTGCGGAAATCGACCAGATGACGGCGCGAAACGCTCACGACCTCGCCCGCCTCGACCAGATACAGGCCATCGGTGGCCGCAACGACGAACAACCCGGCGCTGTCGCCCTCAGCCACGAACGCCTTGGTGCCGCTGAGCTTGCCGCCTTCGACCTTCGCGGCAATCGCCGCCGGATCATGGCGCGGCCCTTCATCGACCGCGAGCGTCGCGACCAGTTCGCCGCTGGCGATGCGCGACAGATATTTGTCCTTCTGCGCGTCGCTTCCGCCCAGCAGTATTGCCGATGCAGCCACCGCGGACGCCGCAATCGGGCTGGCGGCAAGCGTCTTGCCCAGTTCTTCGATCACCAGCCCCAGGCTCAGCCACCCGAAATCGCTGCCGCCATGCGCTTCGGGGATGATCACCCCGGTCCAGCCCATTTCGGCCATCGTCGCATAGGCAGCGGGGTCGTATCCCGTCGCGTCATTGGCATTGCGGATCTTGCGCCATGCGGTGACCGGGCTCTCGTTGCTCGCCCAATCGCGCGCCATGTCGCGCAGCATTGTCTGTTCTTCGGTCAGAACGGCCATTGTCTTCGTCCTCGTCGCCCCGGCGAAGGCCGGGGCCGCTAGAATGGTGCGCCACGCCCCGCCACGGGGCGGCCCCGGCGTGCGCCGGGGCGACGCGGCTTACTGATGATCCAGCATCCCCAGGATGCGCTTGGCGATCACATTGTTCTGGATTTCGGTCGAGCCGCCATAGATGGTCGTCGCCTTGCCGAAGAGCCACGCGCGCACGCCGTGGATCTGTGCTTCGGTAAAGCCCTCGCCTTCCCAGCCGAGCCCTTCCATCCCCTGAATCTCGATCATCAGCTCGGCGCGTTCCTGGCCGAGCTTGGTGCCGACGGTCTTGAGGATCGACGAGACTTCGGACACGCCGCCGCTCTTGCTTTCCGCCTGCACGCGCATCGCGGTGAGCAGGAAGGCGCGCCAGTCCATCTCGAACTTGGCGATCCGCGCGCGCAGATCGGGGTTGGCGATGCGCCCCTCGGCATCGACGCCGACATATTTCTTGGCGATGTCGGACAGCGACGGGCCGGACATGCGGAAGGCAGAGCCGCCGCCCGACAGGTTCGTGCGCTCATGCTGGAGCAGGCGCTTGCCGATGGTCCAGCCCTGCCCTTCCTCACCGACGCGGTTTTCCTTGGGCACCTTCACATTGGTGAAGAAGGTTTCGCAGAAGGGCGACATGCCGCTGATCATCTGGATCGGCTTCACTTCGACGCCGGGCGAATCCATGTCGATCAGCAGGAAGGTAATGCCGCCCTGTTTCTGGGTCTTGTCGGTGCGGACGAGGCAGAAGCATTTGTGCGCCCATTGCCCGCCGCTGGTCCAGGTCTTCTGCCCGTTGACGACATAATGGTCGCCCTTGTCCTCGGCAAAGGTCTGGAGGTTGGCGAGGTCGGAGCCAGCGTTGGGCTCGGAATAGCCCTGGCACCAGCGCACTTCGCCCTTCGCGATCGCCGGGATATGCTCGCGCTTCTGCGCCTCATTGCCATATTCCAGCAGCGTCGGGCCGAACATCATCACGCCCATGCCGCCGATCGGATTCCATGCGCCGACGCGCGCCATTTCCTCCTGCAGCACCTTGGCCTGCGCCCGGCTGAGGCCGCCACCGCCATATTCGGCGGGCCAGGTCGGCACGCCCCAGCCCTTCTCGCCCATCGCCTTGCGCCAGGCGGCCTGTTCGGGGGTCTCGTTGGTCGGCCCCTCGACCGCGGACATGCTGTTGTCCTTGCCCTTGAGCGAGGCGGGGAAGTTTTCCGCCAGCCAGTCGCGGACTTCGGTGCGGAAGGTGTCGAGATCGACCCTTACATCCTCCATTACAGACATCTTCTCTCCTCAAAATTCACAGCGGCCCGTGGCTCCACGGCGCATTCTTCAGCGACATGTTCACTTGTGTTCACGTTGCGCGAAATTCTTCGACATGTTCGCTTTCGACCATTTCCAACCTCTCGGCCTTGGGCCGTTTGCATGCACCGTCAAAGCGACTCCCACGACCATCAATTTGAATTTGCGGTATGGCTCGATGCCCGTCAATACCCCCGATCACCGCGCCGGGCCGAGCAATGCCGAATTGTCCATCTCCAACGCCCGCGCCTCGGCTTCGCGCGCCTTCAGCGCGGCTACATTGGCTTCATGTTTCGCCTTGGTGATCGGGTAGAAGAGCAGGATCAGCGCGCCGAGCGTCCACAGGCCGATCGAACAGGGGATGTAGTGGATGACGAGGCTGCGGATCGCCTCCTCGCTCACCGCCCCCGGCGCGGGCTTGGCGGGGAAATCGGACCAGACCAGCAACCGGCCGGCGAGGAAGATGCCGATCGCGGTCGAGCATTGCTGCATGAAGCTCGACGCGGCGAAGAACACCCCCGCCTCATGCCGCCCGGTCATCACCGCGCTGTCCTCGACCACGTCCGCCAGCATCGAGCTGGTGTTGATCAGCGAGATCGCCACCATCGCGCCGTAAATCGCGCCGATCGCGAACAGGGTCGGCACCAGCAGCGCATCGCCGGGCACGAAGAACCAGCCGAGATAGGACAGCAGCAGCGGCGACAGCCCGATCGCGACGCCGACGACGGCAAAGACCATCGAGCTCGCCCGCTTGCCGATCCATGCCGACATGATCGGCGCAAGCGGCGCGGCGATGGTCGCGGCGACGAGGCTGTCGATCGTCAGGATCGCGAGCTGGGTCGCGGTGAGTTCGAAGAGGTAGGTTCCGAAGAACAAATTGGTCGCGCTGTAGAGCCCGATCGCGGAAAATTTCAGCACACCGAAGCCGAAGATCGCGAGGAATGCGCGGTTCTTGAGCGCGGTCCCCATCTCGCGCAAATGGCCGAGCAGCGGCGTGCGCTCGGTCCGCACCTCGGCCTGGCGCAGATAGGGAATGCGGTTGTGCGTACCGATGCCGCAGATCAGGATCACCGCGAGGATGGTGAGCGCGCCCGCAATAGCAAAGCCGGGATAGCCATCGGGGTTGAGCTGGCCGCGTGGATATTCGGGCGTCGCGGCAAAGAAGGTCAGCAGGCAGAGCGTGGTAAAGCCATAGGTTCCGGCATAGCCGAACCACCAGCGCAGGCTGAATAGCTTGGTGCGCTCGCGATAATCGTCGGTCATCTCCGGCGTCATCGCCGAGGTCGCGATCTCGAACGCACTGATCGACATGCGGGTGAGCGAGGCAGTGGCGAAAATCCACACGCCCATCTGGAAATCGGTGAGGCCCGCGGGCGGAAACCAGGCGAGCAGGAAGAACAAAGCGGTCGGGAATGCCGCGCCATAGATGAACGGATGGCGACGGCCCCAGCGGCTGCGCGTCAGGTCCGACCAGCGCCCGATCAGCGGATCGGCAACCGCATCGACTAGCAGGGTCAGCGCGACTGCGGCCGAGACGATGCCTGCGGGAACGCCGATGATCTGGCTGTAGAAAAAGAGCAGATAGGTGGTGAAGGCGGCGTTCTTGATGCCATTGGCGATGGCCCCGGTGCCATAGCTGACCCGCGTGGCGAACGTGATCCGCGGTGTGCCGCGCTCCGCGCCCACGCCTCCATCCAGCATCGTCGCCATCTGCATCCCTCCAACCGCCGTCTGCTGCGGCTGTTTAGAAGGTGCGGTATGGGCGACGCTACGTCAAGCCGCGATCGCGAATCGAACATGTCGCGGGACTTCGCGCCATTTGTCGCAACATGATGAGGACATTTGCGCAGCGGGAATGGCAGCAAGTGCATCGTGGTGGCCGGGACGACGAAGGGTTGAAGCAACATGCTTCCGTGCTGCCGGGATCGGTTCTACAAATACGTCGAACGGGGGACAGGGGCATGAAGTTCGGACATCGCGCGGTTCCGATCGCGCTGGCGGCGGTGCTGATCGATGCGATCGGGTTCGGTATCGTGATCCCGGTGCTGCCGAAGCTGATCGTCGAATTGAGCGGGGCGAGCCTGACCGATGCGACGCGGATCGGCGGGGCGCTGGCGATCGTGTTCGCGCTGGCGCATTTCTTTGCCGCACCGATCCTGGGCAATCTGGGCGACCGTTTTGGGCGGCGGCCGGTGATCCTGGCGGCGATGCTGATCTTTGCGATCGATTATGCCCTGATGGCGTTTGCGCCGACGATTGCGTGGCTGTTCGCCGGGCGGCTGGTCGCGGGGATCGCCGGTGCGGTTTATGGTCCCGCCAATGCGATCCTGGCCGACGTGACCCCGCCGGAGAAGCGCGGCGCAACCTTTGGCCTGATGGGCGCGGCGTTCGGGATCGGTTTCGTGGTCGGCCCGGCGATCGGGGGGCTGCTTGCCGATTTCGGCCCGCGCACGCCGTTCATGGTCGCGGCCGCGCTGGCGGCGCTCAATGCGACGTGGATATTCTTCATCCTGCCCGAGACACTCGCGCCCGAGAACCGCCGCCAGTTCGACTGGAAGCGCGCCAATCCGCTCGGCACCTTCCGCCCGCTGTTCGCGATGACGGGGGCGCTGCCGCTGCTCGCGGTCGCGTTCATTTGGCAGCTGGCGCATCAGGTGTACCCGGCGACTTGGGCCTTTTATGCCGAGCTGGCGCATGGCTGGGACAGCCGCGCGATCGGCTGGTCGCTGGCGGCGTCGGGCACGGCGATGGCGCTGACACAGATTTTCGTGACCGGGCGCGCGATTGCCAGACTGGGTGAAGCGAAGACGCTGATGATCGGCCTGATCGTCGGCACGCTCGCCTACACCGCCTATGGCTTCGCGACGCAGGGGTGGCAGGTTTACGTGATCCTGATGTTCGGGGCGTTGCAGATGCTGGCCTACCCCGCGCTCAACGCGATGCTGAGCCGAAGGGTCGACGCCGCCAATCAGGGCGCGTTGCAAGGCGGGATGGCGAGCATCGCGAGCATCGCCGCGATATTGGGGCCGCTGAGCCTGACGCAGACTTTGGCCTATGGCGCCGAGCATGGATTTCCGGGCGCGGCGTTCGCGCTGGCGGCGGTGCTGACGACGGTCGCGGCAGGGATCGTGCTGGTCTTCGTCCTGCGGCGACCCCGCGCTGCGGAGCCGGTTGCTTAAGCGACGCGCCACCCCATTTGTGCGGCTTCACGCTGGAGACCCGCGCCCATGATCGACCTGCATTACTGGCCCACGCCGAACGGCCACAAGATCACGCTGTTCCTGGAGGAGGCCGGCCTGCCCTACACCATCGTGCCGGTGAACATCGGGCAGGGCGAGCAGTTCAAGCCCGATTTCCTGAAGATCGCCCCCAACAACCGCATGCCGGCGATCGTCGACCATGATCCGGTGGATGGCGGCGAAGCGATCAGCGTGTTCGAGAGCGGGGCGATCCTGCTGTACCTGGCCAACAAGACCGAGCGTTTCTTTGGCCCCGAGCAGCGCGACAAGATCGTGCAGATGCAGTGGCTGATGTGGCAGATGGGTGGACTTGGCCCGATGGCGGGGCAGAACCACCATTTCAACCGCTATGCGCCCGAGCAGATCCCCTATGCGCAGAAGCGCTATATCGACGAGACCAACCGACTGTACGGCGTGCTCGACCGGCAGCTGGCGGGCAAGCCGTTCGTCGGGGGCGAGGACTATTCGATCGCGGACATGGCGATCTATCCGTGGATCGTGCCATACGAGGCTCAGAGCCAGGATCTGGATGACTTCCCGCATGTGAAGCGCTGGTTCGAAGCGGTCGGCGCGCGGCCGGCGACGGTGCGGGCCTATGCCAAGGGTAAGGAGTTGCAGTCCGGAGCTCCGGTGATGACCGATGAACAGAAGAAGGTGCTGTTCGGGCAGACTGCAGCGGTGACGAAGGGGTGAGGCAACGATCCTCCCCGGAACGGGGAGGTGGCAGCGCGCAGCGCTGACCGAGGGCGCCCTCCTCGAAGCGATGCCGTTGCCTCGGGCCCCCTCCACCACCCGCTGCGCGGGCGGTCCCCCTCCCCGTTCCGGGGAGGATTTAGAAGACCGTCGCCCACCCCTCTCCCGCGAGCGGGAGAGGGCTAAGAAGAAGCGGGACTACGCCAACGGATCACAGGCCGGCCTTTTCGATCGCGATGGCGAGTTCTTTGGCGGCCGACAGGTCGTCGGCGGGACGGAGCCGGTTGAGCGCGGTCTGCACGCGGCTCTGCGCGACCTGCAGCGTCTTGTAGCGCGTCTCACGCGCGAGATTGGTGCGCCAGGACGGGCTTTGCCCGAGCAGTGGCAACCATTTGGCTTCTTCGGTTGCGAGAATCTCGAGCGCGAGGCGCAGGCCGTCGCGTCTGCCACGCTCATAATCATCGGCCATCCGCTGCCCCTTTCGCGCGGCACCGGTCGGAACAGAACTTCACCTGTTCCCAGTCGCGCTCCCATTTCTTGCGCCAGGCAAACGGGCGGGCACAGGCGACGCAGATCTTGGTTGGCAGGTTCAGTTTCTTGTGGGCCACCGTTACCCTTTACCCGGTCTGCGCGACAATCCCACATCAAGATGGGCACCGGCGTCGAGCAGCACAATTTCTCCGGTGATCACGCGGCTGGCGGGGTCGAGCAGGTTGACGATCGGGCCGGCGATATTTTCGGCATGCGCCGCCAGTTGCATCGGGGTCTGGCTGGCGATGAAGGCTTCGAATTTCTCGAACGCTTCGGGGGTCATGCGCTCGCTGAACCAGCCGGTGCCGACATAGCCAGGCGCGACGGCGTTGACGCGGATCGCGGGGGCGAGGACGCGCGCGAGGCTTTTGGTCATCGTCGCCAGCGCGCCCTTTGACGCGGCATAGGCGACCGAGGAGCCGTTGCCGAACACGCCCGCGACCGAGGCGATGTTGACCACCGCGCTTGCGGGGCCTTCGCGCATGGCGGGGGCGCAGGCGCGGATCATCTGGAACGGGGCGATGGTGTTGAGGCGGTAAATGTCGAGAAAATCGTCGGCGGACAGCGCCTCCAGATCCTCGTGATTGGCGAATTTGGTCTTGCCGGCATTGTTGACGAGCAGGTCGATGCGACCGAACGCGTCCATCGCCGCGGAGGCGAGCGCGCGGCACTGGGCGTCGTCGGCGATGTCGGCCTGGACCGCGATCGATCCGTTGCCGAGTTCCGTCGCCAGAGCCTCGGCCGCGTCGCGGCTGTTGGCGTAGTTGATGACGCAGCGCACGCCGCGTGTCGCCAGCCGCCGCACCACCGCTGCGCCGATCCCGGTGCCGCCGCCGGTGATGATCGCGGCCATGCCCTCCATGCTCATGCTGCAGCACTCGGGCGCGCGGTGACGCGGCGGTGCCAGTTGTTGAGGCGGGCATGCTCCTCGGCAATCGTCAGGCCGATAAAGGTGCCGAAATCGATCGTGGTGAGCAGCAGAATGTCAGCCATCGTGTAGCGCTCGCCCGCGACATACGGCGTCTCGCCGAGCGCCGCGTCGAACAGCGCGTGGGCGCGGGCGACGAGCGGGCGGTTGCTCTCGCCGAACTCCTTATACTGGTTCGGGTTCACCCGCGCGGTGAAGGGGTGGGTGTGGATCCAGATCATGCCGGTTGGGACCATCAGCCGCAGCTCGACCCGGCGGCTCCACATTTCGACTTGGGCAATTTCAGTGGGGGTCGTGCCGAACAGCGGCGGTTCGGGGTGCAGCGCGTCGAGATAGCGNCAGATCGCGACGCTTTCGGACAGGCAGGTTCCGTCGTCGAGCTTGAGCGCNGGNGTCTGNCCGAGCGGGTTNANNGCCTTGAAGTCTTCGCTCTTGTGCTCGCCCTTCANGATCGACACANNCTGGGTCGGCAGGGTGATCCCCTTTTCCGCGGCGAAGATGCGGACGCGGCGGGGATTGGGGGCGGGCATCGCCGAATCGTAGAACAGCATCGACCTCTCCTCNTCATTTTTCGAAGATCGCGTATGGCAGCGAATGGCGGTTTCGCATAGCAGTTGATNCGAATCGAGGAGTGGGGATGCAGACAGCNGCGGAAATCCTGGCCNNGCCGTTCGGGACGATCCCGGAGNTGATCGCGGCCCATGCGCGCGAACGCGGCGACAAGCTGGCGGTGGTGCATGGCGAGGATACCCTCACCTATGCGCAGCTCGACGCGCGAATGGACGCGATCGCTGCGGCGTTGCAGCGCGACGGGCTCACGAAGGGTCAGGCGGTGGCGATCGTCGGGGCGATGGGCGTCGATTATGCCGCGATCTTTCTGGGTGCGATCCGCGCGGGCGGGGCGCCGGCGCCGATTGCGCCGTCCTCCACCGGCGAGCAGATAGCGGCGATGGTCGCGGACAGCGGCGCGGGGGCGGTTTTCCTCGATGCCGATGCGGCAGCGACGTTGGGCGACCGCGCGGTGGCGGCGCGGCGGGTGATGCTGACCCCGGACGCAGTGGATGTGTGGCTCGCGGGCGCAGGGACGCCCTCCCCCGTCGACCTGCGGCCCGACGATCCGTTCAACATCATCTACTCCAGCGGCACGACCGGCACGCCCAAGGGGATCGTGCAGCCGCATGCGATGCGCTGGGCGCATGTCGCGCGCGGCGATGCGGCGGGATTTGCCGATGCCGTGACGATGATCGCGACGCCGCTTTATTCGAATACGACGTTGGTCAGCTTCATCCCGACGCTCGCCTGGAGCGGGACGGCGGTGCTGCTGGGCAAGTTCGATGCGCGCGGGTTTCTGGAGGCGGCGGAGCGGCATCGCGGCACGCATGCGATGCTGGTGCCGGTGCAATATCGGCGGATCATGGCGCTGCCCGATTTCGATCGCTTCGACCTGTCGAGCTTTCGCCTGAAGACCTGCACCAGCGCGCCCTTTTCGGCGGCGCTGAAGGCCGATGTCGTGGCGCGCTGGCCGGGGCTGCTGATCGAATATTATGGGATGACCGAGGGGGGCGGCACCTGCATCCTCAACGCGACCGCGTACCCCGACAAGCTGCACACCGTCGGCCAACCCGCGCCGGGGCATGACATCCGCCTGATCGACGACGAAGGCCGCGAGGTGGCGCAAGGCGAGATGGGCGAGGTCGTCGGGCGCAGCGGGGCGATGATGTCGGGCTATCACGGGCGCAGACAGGCGACGTCGGAGGCGGAGTGGTTCGATGCGGACGGCAATCGCTTCATCCGGCATGGCGATGTCGGGCGGTTCGATGACGACGGGTTCCTGATCCTGATGGATCGCAAGAAGGACCTGATCATCTCCGGCGGGTTCAACATCTATCCGAGCGACCTGGAGGCGGTGCTGCGCCAGCATCCCGGCGTGCGCGATTGTGCGGTGGTCGGCGTGCCGTCGGAGCAATGGGGCGAGACGCCGGTCGGCTTTTACGTCCCCGGCGATGCGACCCCGGCGGCGGAGATTCTGGCGGCGGTCAATGCGACGCTGGGCAAGACGCAGCGCTTGGCCGACCTGATCGCGATCGACGAGTTGCCGCGCAGCGCGATCGGCAAGGTGCTGAAGCGCGAATTGCGCGACCTCTATGTGGAGAAGACCCCGGCATGACTTCGCTTATCGACCTGCTGGCATCGGCGCAGCGCACCGCGACGGGCTTCACGACCGAGATTCCGGCGAACTGGTTGCAGGGGCGCACCGCCTATGGCGGGCTGTCGTCGGCGCTGGCACTGGCGGCGGCGAAGCAGGTCGAGCCGGACCTGCCCCCGCTGCGCTCGGCACAGGTCGCGTTTGTCGGGCCGCTCGCAGGGCCGGTGACGGTGACCGCGAGCAAGCTGCGGCGCGGGCGCAATGCGGCGTTTATCCAGGCGGATATCGTGAGCGAGGCAGGACTGGGGCTGCGCACCAATTTCGTGTTCATGAGCCGGCTGGAGTCGGCGATCGACCATGATGCGACGGCGCGGGCAGTGCATGCGCCGCCGCCTGCCGATGCCGAGCTCTATACCGGGCCGAAGGAGTTTTTCACCGGCAATTTCAACTTCTTCGACCTGAAGGCCGAGGCGGGACCGACGGAGTGGCTGCGCTGGGGGCGGCTGATCGACCGGGCGGGGCTGGACCCGGAGGTCGAGTTGATGGCGCTGGGCGACGCGCTGCCGCCGGCGGCGTTCAAGCTGTTTGCCAAGATGACGCCGCTGTCGTCGCTGACCTGGCAGGTCAATGTCCTTCAGCCGGCGCCGGTGACGACTGATGGCTGGTGGCTGCTGGAGGCCGAGACCGACAGCGCGCGCGATGGCTATTCGAGCCAGACGATGCGGATGTGGGCGGCGGACGGCACGCTGGTGGCCGAGGGGATGCAGGGCGTGGCGATTTTCGGGTAATCCGACACAATTTGCGACAATCTCCTGTCGCGCTGACAAACACGTGCGACAGGCGGGGTTCAGAAGGGCATCACTGCGGCGCCCCCTGCCGCGTGACAGGAGCCCGTATGAAGAAACTTCTCACCACGGCAGCGATCGGCGCGATGCTGGCCGCTGGCACCGCAATCGCAATGCAGAGCGAAGCCCCGGCTGCGCCCAAGAAACCGATTTCGAAGGCCGAGATGCTCGCCCGCGCAGATGCGCGGTTCGATCGACTCGACACCAACAAGGATGGCCAGCTGAGCGCGGAAGAGCGCAAGGCGGGTGCCGAGGCTGCACGCGCTGCAATGGCCGAGAAGAAGGGCGGCGAGCTGCAGGACTTCATGCCCGGCGCACGGCGCGGTGGCGGCGGCATGGGTGAGCGGATGCTAGCGCGCGTCGACACCAATGGCGATGGCCTGATCAGCAAGGCGGAGAACCGCGCGATGGTCGAGGCGCGCTTTGCCCGAATGGATGCCGACAAGGACGGCAGCGTCGAGGCGNGCGANGGCCGCAAGGGCATGGGTGAAGGTAAGCGCGGCGGCAAGTGGAAGCGCGGTGCCGAGCGGCGCGGTCCAGGCGGCCCGGGCGGCCCGGCGATGGCGATGAAGAAGGCCGACACCAATGGTGACGGCGCGATCAGCCGCGCCGAATTTGACGCGCAGTCGGCCGAGCGCTTCGCCAAGCTCGACACCAATAAGGACGGCAAGATCGACGCGGCCGAGATGAAGGCGCAGCACGACAAGGCGCGCGCGAAGATGAAGAAGATGCGCGAGCGCCGCGGAAACACACCGCCGCCCCCGCCCTCCCCCCAGGGCGCGTGACGGCGATGCCGGGCGGGATCAGCGACCTCCTCCGCGCCCGCCCGGCACTTCCCGAGCGGGTGGAATCTGCTAACCCAATCGAGATGACCAACGAGACCCCGCATTTGCTGCTCGTCGATGACGAGCGTTCGATCCGTGAGCCGCTGGCGCAATATCTGACCAAGCAGGGCTTTCGCGTGACCCAGGTCGCCGATGCGGAAGCCGCGCGGACGCGGCTGTCGGCCTATGCGATCGATCTGGTGGTGCTCGACATCATGATGCCGGGCGAGGATGGCCTGAGCCTCTGCCGCCATATCCGCGCGACCAGCGAAGTGCCGGTGATCCTGCTGACCGCGCGGAGCGAGGAGACCGACCGCATCGTTGGCCTTGAAATGGGCGCGGACGATTATGTCGTGAAGCCCTTCAGTCCCCGCGAACTGGCGGCGCGGATCAAGGTGGTGCTGCGCCGGATGCAGGCGGGTGGCACGCGCCTCACCGCGCCGGAGACGGGCAGCTATGCCTTTTCCGGATGGGTGCTCAAGACCGGCGAGCGCGCACTGGTCGACCGCGAGGGCGTGTCGGTGCCGCTGTCGACCGGCGAATATAATCTGCTGCTCGCGCTGGTGATGCGCCCGCGCGCGGTGCTGACGCGCGACCAGCTGCTCGATCTGACCCAGGGACGCGAGGCGGCGGCCTTCGACCGCGCGATCGACAATCAGGTCAGTCGGCTGCGCAAGAAGATCGAGCCGGATGCCAAGAACCCGACGCTGATCAAGACCGTGTGGGGCGGCGGCTACACGCTGGCGAGCGACGTCACCAAGCTGTGAGACGGTTCGTCCCCAGCAGCCTGACGGGGCAGATCGCGTTGCTGGTCGCACTCGCGCTGTTCGTGGCGCAGGCGATCAATTTCGGTCTGATCCTGCGCGAACGGCGTTCGCTCCGCTTTGAACAGGTGACCGCGCCCGCGATCACCCGTGTGGTCGATGCCGCTGAACGCATCCGCGACGGACGCTTCCGCGAACCGCCGGAAGGGCGCAAGGCACGGTTGCGGCTGGAGCCGACCAACCCGATCCCCGCAGGCCTGCGCAACAAGCCCGATGTCGAGGAAGGCATCCGTACCTCGCTCGCCGAAGCGGGGATTCCGGTCGGGCAAATCGTCACCGGGGTGCGTGGGCTGTCGCCGACCGACCCGCGTTTTGCGCGGATGAACGCGCTGCGCGCCGAGCGGATGAAGCGGCTGGGTGGCGAGCTGATGGTCGCGGTCGAGCTGCCCGGCAAGGGCTGGCTGGTGCTGACCTCGGCCTGGCCGCGCAGCGATGTCGACATCATCTGGCGGCTGATCCTGCAGACGCTGATCATTTATGGCATCGTGCTGGTCCCGGTGTTGTGGGTTGGGCATCGCGTCAATCGGCCGCTGCGTTCGCTGGCAGCGGCGGCACGGGAATTCAGCCCCGGCGCGGCTCCCGAGCCGATTGAAGAACGCGGGCCGGGCGATGTGCGCGCCGTGATCGCCGCGCACAATTTGATGCGCAGCCGCGTGACCGCGATGCTGGACGAAAAGGACCAGATGCTCGGCGCGATCGGGCATGACCTGCGCACGCCGCTCGCCGCACTGCGCGTCCGGATCGAATCGGTTGAGGATGACGAGGATCGTGCGCGCATGGCCGACACGATCGACGAGATGAACCGCACGCTCGACGACATCCTGTCGCTGGCACGGCTGGGGCGGCCGAGCGAGCCGCCGACCGAGACCGACCTGTCGGCGCTGATCGATGCGGTGGTCGACGATTTCCGCGATCTGGGCGCGGCGGTCGAGTATGAGAATGGTCATCGCCTGATCCGCCGCATCCGCCCGTCGCTGATGCGCCGCGCGCTGCGCAATCTGATCGAGAATGCGATCAAATATGCCGGCGCTGCCGAGGTGAAGCTGATCCAAGATTCCGGCGGCGTGCGGATCGAGGTGGGCGATCGCGGGCCGGGCATTCCGGCGGAGCAGATCGCGGCGGTGTTCGACCCCTTTACCCGGCTTGACCCGTCGCGCAACCGGACGACGGGGGGCGTTGGCCTTGGTCTGACGCTGGCGCGCGCGATCGTGCGTGAGGCGGGGGGCGATATCACCTTGGCCAACCGCGACGGCGGTGGGCTGTGCGCGACGATCACGCTACCGGGGCGGTAAGATTTGACTATTCCTCCCCGAGCTTGTCTCGGGGAGGGGGACCACCGCCGCAGGCGGTGGTGGAGGGGCCGCGCCAAGGGCGCGGTTACGTTGCCTCAAGCGACACCGCCGCGTCTGCGCGCAGCGGCCCCTCCACCACCCGCTGCGCGGGCGGTCCCCCTCCCCCAGCAAGCTGGGGGAGGAATTTCGGTCGGGGGACGTGCCATGAGCGGCTTTGAATTCATCTTTTCGCTGTTCGGGCTGATGCTCGGCCTTTCGCTGGCCGAAGGGCTGGGCGGGTTGACGCGGGCGATCAAGCGGTGCGGGCTGAGCGGGATCGGCTGGCCGACCGGCCTGCTCGGTCTGTTCGTGTCGTGCGACGTGGTGACGTTCTGGATGTATGGCTGGGCGATGCGCGACCAGTTGCCGCTGAGCTGGCCGGTGATGTTCGGCGGGTTTGTGGTGACGGCTGTCTATTTCGTCGCGGCGTCTTTGGTATTTCCCGACAATATCGATGCGGACAGCGATCTCGACGCGCATTTCGACCGGTATCGCCGCACGGTGATCGGTGCGGTGCTGCTGTGCAATGTCGTGCTCGTCGGGACCGCTTACGCGCTGGTCGAGCTCAATCTCGATCTGCGCAGCTTCATCATCACCTTTTCCTTCTTTCCGGTCAGCCTGATCGCGGTGCTGACGCGCGACCGGCGCGTGGTGATGGCGTGCCTGATCTGGCTGATCGCACTCTATCCGCTGTCGGCGGTGTGGCATTGAGTGATTAGTTCCTCCCCGGAACGGGGAGGGGGACCGCCGCGAAGCGGTGGTGGAGGGGGCCCGAGGCAAAGGAATCGCTTCGAGGAGGGGCCCCCNCCGTCAGCGCTGCGCGCTGCCACCTCCCCGTTCCGGGGAGGATTGAACCAAAACGGGCCGGGGTTGCCCCCGGCCCGCTTCGTTTATTCAGGTAATCGGGTCGATCAGCCGACGATTTCTTCCGGCTTGAAGAAATAGGCGATTTCGATCGCCGCGTTCTCGTCGCTGTCCGAACCATGGACGGTGTTGGCTTCGATCGACTCGGCCAGCTCGGCGCGGATCGTGCCCGGCTCCGCGTTCGCCGGGTTGGTCGCGCCCATGATGTCGCGGTTGCGCTGCATGGCGTTCTCGCCCTCGAGCACCTGCACGACGACCGGGCCGGAGATCATGAATTCGACCAGCTCACCGAAGAAGGGGCGCTCCTTGTGCACTGCGTAGAAGCCTTCGGCCTGTTCGCGGGTCATGTGGATGCGCTTGCTGGCGACGACGCGCAGGCCGGCTTCCTCAAGCATCTTGGTGACCGCGCCGGTCAGGTTGCGGCGGGTGGCATCGGGCTTGATGATCGAAAAGGTACGGGTCACGGCCATGGCCATGCGGCTCCTGTCATATGGGGGATGGGATTGCGCGCGCCTCTAGTCGGGCGCGGGCGTGGTGGCAAGGCCGTTCAGCCCGCACCACAGCAGCAACCGTCCTGCGCTAGGATTTGGGCCTGATCGCATCGCGCACGAAAATGAACGCGAGGATCACGATTATGCCGAACGCGATGCCCATGATCGCCAGCGGAAACAGGTAGATCGACAAGCCACTCATGAAGGGCTCTTCGGGGTGGCGGCTGTGCCAAATCGCACCACGGATGTCGAAGACCAACGCAGCCAGCCACAGCAAACCGGGAAGTGCCACAGCGGTCGTCAGCATCGACCGCCATGTCGGCCAGCGCCGAGCCACCTTTTCGATCGCGACGAACAGGATGAGGTTCAGGCTGGCGAGCGCGACAAGAATCCACAGCATTGGAGCGCCCCTCCTCCTCCCGCTAAGCCGCCTGTGCCCAGCGGCCGTTTTCGTCCTGTTTCCAGTAGCGGCGTTCGACGCCGTCGCGGTCGGCCAGGGTCTTCCACGCGATTCGCGCCGCGCCGATGCTGTCTTCGCCGAAGAAGTGGAAGGCGCGGTCGAAGGTCAGGGCCTCGCCGCGCCACTCGCCGTCTATCAGCGCGACGTGGCGCGCGCCGTTGGCGGGGGCGACCGCTTCGCCGATCAGGACGGGCTGAAGACTGTCATCCCCTGCCCCGGCCTGGGCATGGGGCAGGAAGCTGTCGGGGCGGAAGGTCCACAGCAGCTGGTCGATCCGGCGACGCTGTTCGGCGTCGGCGGAGACGATCAGCAGCCTCTGGCCGGTTTCCACCACCTTCGCCGCGATCTGCGGAAGCGCGCGCTCCAGCGGAGTCGCGGTGAGGTGGTAGAAATCGACCTGCATCGCCCGATCAGCGCTCGAAATTGTCGCGGATATAGCGATCAAGCAGGCGGACGCCGTAGCCGGTGGCACCCTTGTCGTAATTCGGGCCGGGCTTGTCGGCCCAGACCATGCCGGCGATGTCCAGATGCGCCCAGCGCACGCCGGGGTCGACGAAGCGCTGGATGAACTGCGCGGCGGTGATCGATCCGCCACCGCGCGGGCCGACATTCTTCATGTCGGCGATCGGGCTGTCGATCAGCTTGTTGTACGCGTCGCCGAGCGGGAAGCGCCACAAATGGTCCCCGGTCGCGCGGCCCGCCGACAGCAATTCCTCAGCCAGACCATCGTCGTTCGAGAACAGACCGCCATGCTCGTTGCCGAGCGCGATGATCATCGCGCCGGTGAGGGTCGCGAGGTCGACGATCGTCTTGGGGTTGTGCGTGCGCTGGACCCAGGTGATGGCGTCGCACAGGACCAGACGCCCCTCGGCATCGGTGTTGATGACTTCGATCGTCTGGCCGGACATCGAGGTGACGACGTCACCCGGACGCTGGGCGTTGCCGTCGGGCATGTTCTCGACCAAGCCGCACACGCCGATGACGTTCGCCTTGGCCTTGCGCAGCGCCAGCGCCTTCATCGCACCGGCCACGGCACCCGCGCCGCCCATGTCCCACTTCATGTCTTCCATGCCGGCGGCCGGCTTGATCGAGATGCCGCCGGTGTCGAAGGTCACGCCCTTGCCGACCAACGCGACATCCACGTCACCCGCACCCTTGCCGTTCCAGCGCATCGCCAGCAGCCGCGCCTCACGCACCGAACCCTGCGCGACGCCGAGCAGCGCGCCCATGCCAAGCTTTTCCATGTCGGCGCGGTCGAGCACGGTAATCTCGACGCCCAGCTCCGCAAGATGGCGGCAGCGTTCGACGAAGCTTTCCGGGTAGATGATGTTCGGCGGCTCCGACACCAGCGTGCGGGTCAGTTCCATCCCCTTGGTCACCGCTTCGAGGCTAGCATAGCTCGAATCGCTGTCGGCGGGGGTGTTGGCCAGGGTGAGCGTGTCGAGCGTGGGCTTCTGTTTGTCGCTGAGCTTGGTGCGATAGACATCGTGACGCCAGCTGCGCTGCACGGCGGCGGCGGCGAAGCGGGCGACGGCGCGGGCGGTGGGGGCACCGCCGAGTGCTGCGAAATCGACCGCGATCGCGGTGACGCCCGAGGTGAGGAAGCGCGCGGTCAGCGCACCACCGGCGCGCTCATAATCCGCCTCGCTGCCCGCGCCGACGCCGAGCAACAGGACGCGGTTCGCCGCTTCGCCGCCGGGGACGAAGATTTCGGCGATGCCGCCCGCCTCACCCTCGAACCGGCCGGCGCGCGCGGCACCGCGCACCAGCGCCAGCGTCGCATCGTCGAGCGTGCCCGCGGGCATGCGATCCAGCCCGTCCTTTTCGACCGGGAGCGCGAGCACCGCCGCATCGGCGGGGCGGGTGGCGGAAAAAATGACCTGCATGAAGCTTCCTGTTCCTGTGGGCGTTAGCGGTTCGGTTCGGCCGCGATTCCGATCTATCTAGGCGCGGCACCCCAGCGGGGCAACGCCGGGCGATTGCGAAGCGGGCCGTGCGGTGCGATAGGGCAGGTTCAAGCCCTGCGCGGGCGAGTGTTGGTTCAAAGGGGTTATCGAGAAACGTGACGCGCAAGGCTCTGCTGCTCGCCGGGGTCGTCCCGCTGGCCCTGTGTCTGGTCCCAGGGGCCAGTGCGACCGGCATTCAGGACCTGCAGGACCGCGCGGTCGAACCGCCGCCGCCGTCCGAAACCCCGCTTCCCGACGATCCCAACCAGATCCAGTTTTCCGCCGACCTCGCCGAATATGATTCGAACGGCGATGTCGTGACGGTCAGCGGCGATGTGCGCCTGTTCCGTGAGGGCAACCGGCTGCGCGCCGACAAGGTGGTGTGGAACCGCAAGACCGGGCAGGTCGTGGCGAACGGCAATATCGCGGTGACCAATCCCGAAGGCGACACCGCCTATGGCGACCGGATCGAGCTGACCGATTCGCTGAAGGACGGCGTGATCGAGAATATGCTCGTCGTGCTGGAGCAGGGCGGGCGCATCGCGGCAGAGCGCGGGACGCGTGAGGCCGGCGGCGTGATCCGGGTCGATCGCGCGGCCTATACCCCGTGCGCCGTGGTCGATTCGGGCAATTGCCCCAAGGAACCGTCGTGGAAAATTACTGCGGTCCGCGTCGTCTATGATCCGGCGACGCAGCGCATCCGCTATACCGGCGCGCGCGTGTCGCTGTTCGGCATCGCCAGCCTGCCGCTGCCAGTATTTTCGCATTCGGTCGGCGACGGCAATGCCAGCGGCCTGCTCGCGCCCGAGCTGCGCTATGACGCGGTCAACGGGTTTGAAGTCGCCCTGCCCTATTATTTCAGCCTGGCACCCAATCGCGATCTGACGGTGACGCCGCGCCTGTTCACCGGCGCGCTGCCGATGCTGCAGGCGCAGTATCGTCATCTGCTCGACAAGGGTGCGTTCAGCGTCACCGGCTATGGCACCTATAGCCGCCGCAGCGACGATTTCATTTCGCCGACTCCCGGCGTGTCGAGCGAGAACGCCTTTCGCGGCTATATCGACGCGGTCGGGCGCTACCAGTTCGACGAGAATTGGAGCACCAGCGGATCGGTGCGGCTGGTCAGCGACCGCACCTTCCTGCGCCGCTACGATATCTCCAGCGACGACCGGCTGCGCAACAATCTGCGGGTCGAGCGGATCGACCGCGATTCCTATTTCGCGATCAATGGCTGGTTCGTCCAGACGCTGCGCCCGACCGAAAGCCAGGGGCTGCAGGCGGTGGCGCTGCCCGAGATCGATTACCGGCTCCGCTTCGGCCAGGACCTGATCCCCGGCGGACGGTTCGAGCTGCAGGCCAACAGCCTGGCGATCGGGCGCAGCGCGGGACAGGATACGCAGCGCGCCTTCGCCTCGCTGCGCTATGATCTGCGCAAGCTGACCGCATGGGGGCAGGAGGTCACGCTGACCGCTTACGGCCGCGGCGACGTGTACAACACGCAGGACACCGCGGCGACCAGCGTCCCCAGCTATCGCGGGCTGGAGGGGTTCCGTGGGCGCGCGATCGGTGCGCTGGCGCTCGACATCAAATGGCCGCTGATCGGCGACGCGTTCGGGGGCACGCAGCGGATCACGCCGCGCTTCCAGATCGTCGCCGCACCGCAGATCGAGAATATCGACGTGCCCAATGAGGACGCGCGCTCGGTCGATCTGGAGGATTCGAACCTCTTCGCGCTCAACCGCTTCCCCGGTTACGACCGGTTCGAGGATTCGACCCGCTTCACCTTCGGCGTGGATTACGCGCTGTATCTGCCGGGCATTTCGATCGAGGCAAATGTGGGGCAGAGCTACCGCCTCAATTCGCGCGCCTCGATCCTGCCGGACGGGACCGGATTGGATGGCCGCCTGTCGGACATCGTCGGGCGGACGGTGGTGCGGTATCGCGACTTCCTGTCGTTCACCCACCGCTATCGCGTGGACAAGGACAATTTCGCGGTGCGCCGGAACGAGATCGACGCCACTGTGGGGTCGCGCACCACATTCGTGACGCTCGGCTATCTGCGGCTCAATCGCAACATCCCGTTCGCGCTGGAGGATCTGCAGGACCGTGAAGAAGCGCGGGTCGGCGCGCGGGTTCAGATCTCGCGCTTCTGGTCAGCATTCGGGTCGGCGGTGATCGACCTGACCGATGCCGAGGAGGATCCCGCATCGATCGCCGACGGGTTCGATCCGATCCGCCACCGGCTGGGCGTAGAATATGAGGATGACTGTATCCGCATCGGCGTAACCTGGAAGCGCGATTACCAGACCACGGGCGATGCGCGGCGGGGCAATTCGTACCTGTTCACGCTGGCGCTGAAGAATTTGGGGCGTTAGTTTTAAGGTGGGGTACGGGCTCGCTCCGCCAATCATGACCATTGCGGCAACAGGTTACAGGCCGTAAGCCCCAGTTCAGGCACAATTGGCTAGTACACGGCCCCGATCATGGGTTCGGACAGGTTTCAGGCACAGGTGAAGATGACTTCGAAAGTCGCGCGTTTCGGCCGGATTGCGGCCCTTGTTCTGGGTATTGCGGGCAGCACCGCCATGGCGGCGCAGACCGTCGATGACGCGGCAGTGCCATCCACGGCAAACCTGAACCTGCCGGAAAATCTGCAGCTGTTCAGCAAGGCCGATCCCAATGTGCGCAAGCCGACGGCGATCGTGAACGGCTATGTGCTCACCCGCACCGACGTCGATCACCGCGTCAACCTGGCGATCGCGCTCAACCAGTGGAAGCTGTCCGAGGAAGAGAAGGACCAGCTGCGCATGCAGGTGCTGCGCCTGCTGATCGACGAGACGATCCAGATCCAGCACGCCAAGGCCGAAAATGTGTCGATCGCCGCCGAGCAGATCGAGCGCAGCTTTGCCGGCATCGCACGCCGCTATGGTCGCTCGCCCGATCAGATGCGCGCCTGGCTCAAGGAAATCGGATCGTCGGAGCGCTCGTTCCGCCGCCAGATCGAGGGTGAGCTGGCGTGGCAGGCGGTGATCCGCCGCAGCGTCGGCCCGTTCATCAACGTTGGCGATTACGAAATCCAGCAGATCATCGACACGATCGAAGCGTCCAAGGGCACCAACGAATATCATCTGCGCGAAATCTATATCTCGGCGACGCCCGAGCGCGCGGGCGAGGTGTTCCAGGCGATGCAGCAGATGATCCAGCAGATGCAGCAGGGTCGCCCGTTCGAATATTTTGCGCGCTTCTCCGAGGCGACGACGAGTTCGCAGGGCGGCGATCTCGGTTGGGTCCGCACCGAAATGCTGCCCGCCGCACTGTCGCAGGCGGCGCAGCAGATGCAGGTCGGTCAGGTCGCCGGCCCGATCGAAGTGCCGGGCGGCTTTTCGATCCTGTATCTGGTCGACAAGCGCCAGGTCGGCATGCCCGACCCGCGCGACGCGAAGCTGAGCCTGCGTCAGCTCACCGTGAAATTCCCGGAGGGCATCACCCAGGCCCAGGCCACCGCCAAGGTCGCGGAATTCGCCGCGGTGCTGAAATCCACCAATGGCTGCGGCGCGGTCGGCAAGGCGGCCGAGACGCTGGGTGCCGATGTGATCGACAATGATTCGGTGGTCGCGCGCGACCTGCCGCCGCAGTTGCAGGACCTGATCCTCAACCTGCAGGTCGGGCAGGCAACGCCGCCGTTCGGGTCGCCGACCGATGGTATCCGTGCGCTGGTGCTGTGCGGCCGCGACGATCCCAAGGTCGCCGCCGCGCCCTCGCCCGACCAGATCCGCGACGGGCTGGAAGAACGCCGCACCAATTTGCGCGCCACGCGGCTGCTCAAGGATCTGCGCCGTGACGCGATCATCGAGTATCGTTGAGCCGTGAGCGGCGCGCTGCGCCCGCTTGCGGTCGCGATGGGCGACCCGGCCGGGATCGGCCCGGAGATTATCGGCAAGGCGTGGCGCAACCGCGAGCTGCATGCCCTCGCGCCGTTTTTCGCGGTCGGTGAGCCCGGTGCGATTGCGGCGGTATGGGACGGGCCGGTGGCGCGGATCGGCACTCCGGACGAGGCGCTGAACGCGTTCGATGATGCGCTACCGGTGCTTGCAGTAGACTGCTCGGCGACGGTGCAGCCGGGCGTTCCCGATGTGGCGGGCGCGCGCTGTGCGCTGAGCAGCCTGGAGCTGGCGACGGGGCTGGCCCGATCGGGCGCAGCGGGCGGGCTGGTCACCGGGCCGGTGTCGAAGGCGCAGCTCTACGCGATCGGCTTCACCCATCCGGGACAGACCGAATTCGTCGCCGAACGCTGTGGCGTCGCGCCCGAAAATGCCGTGATGATGCTGGCCGGACCGACGCTGCGCGTGGTGCCGGTGACGACGCATATCGCGCTGGCAGAGGTCGCGCCGACGATCACGATTCCGCTGATCCTCGCCAAGGCGCGCGCGACCGCACGCGGCCTTGCGCGCAATTTCGGGATCAGCGCGCCGCGCCTCGCCTTTGCCGGCCTCAACCCGCATGCGGGCGAAGGCGGGGCGATCGGGCGCGAGGAGATCGACCTGCTGATCCCCGCGATCGAACAGCTGCGGGCCGAGGGGATCGACGCAACCGGGCCGTTTGCCGGAGACACGATGTTCCATGCGCGGGCGCGCGCGACCTATGATGCGGCGATCTGCCTCTATCACGATCAGGCGCTGATCCCGCTCAAGACGCTGCATTTCGATGAGGGGGTCAATCTGACCTTGGGTCTGCCAATCGTGCGCACCTCGCCCGATCACGGCACCGCGTTCGGCATTGCCGGCAAGGACATGGCGGAACCCGGCGCGATGATCGCGGCGATCCGCATGGCGGCACAGGCGGCGGAACATCGCGCCGCTTACGACGCCGAGCAGGCCACGACCGCGTGACCAAACTGCCCCCGCTGCGTGAAGTGATTGCGAAACACGGGCTCTCCGCCAGCAAGGCGTTAGGCCAGAATTTCCTGTTCGATTCGCAATTGCTCGACCGGATCGCGCGGGTGCCGGGGGATCTTGCCGGGCAGGAGGTGTTCGAGGTCGGCCCGGGTCCGGGCGGCCTCACACGCGCGCTGCTGGGTGCGGGGGCGCAGGTCACGGCGGTCGAACGCGACCGGCGCTGCATCCCGGCGCTCGAGGAACTGGGCGAGGCGTTTCCGGGCCAGCTCAAGGTGATCGAGGGCGATGCGCTGGAGGTCGATGCCCCCGCGCTGTTTGCGGGCAAGCCGCATATCGCGTCCAATCTGCCGTACAATGTCGGCACCGCGTTGCTGGTCGGCTGGCTGTCCGCCGAGTGGGAGCCGTGGTGGGCGAGCCTGACTTTGATGTTCCAGAAGGAAGTCGCCGAGCGCATCGTCGCGACCACCGACAGCGATCATTATGGCCGCCTCGCCGTGCTCGCCCAGTGGCGCAGCAGCGCGCGGATCGCGATGCCGGTGCACCGCAGCGCCTTTACCCCGCCGCCCAAGGTGATGTCGGCAGTGGTGCATATCGTGCCGGGCGATGAGCCGCGGGGCGTGAAGTTTCGCGTGTTGGAGAAGCTCACCGCCGCCGCCTTCGGCCAGCGGCGCAAGATGCTGCGGCAGAGTTTGAAGGCGGTGCCGGGCGCGGTCGAAGCGGCGGAAGCGCTGGGGATCGATCCGACGCGACGCGCCGAGACGGTGAGCGTGGCGGAGTTTGTCGCGCTGGCGCGGGCGCTCAGCTAATTTCTCCCCTGCCCCGCAGGGGACGTGGCAGCACGCAGTGCTGACGGAGGGGCGGCTGCGCAGACAGCCGGGAACAGCTCGGCAAAGTTCCGCCCTCTGCGGGGCGGCCCCTCCACCGCCCGCTTCGCGGGCGGTCCCCCTCCCCTGCTGCGCAGGAGAGGAATTAGGTTAGTTCTTCTTCTCGTCCTTCGCCGCCGGAGCGACCTGCGCGGTCGCGGTCGCCGGCGGACCCTTGGCGATTGCCGCGGCCAGCTGCGTCGCGTCGGCGCAATTGCCGCACAGCGTCTTCAAGCGCGCGAGATTTTCCTTGGCGCGTTCGACCGCGCCCTTTTGCACCATCGCCTCGCCCTGCCCGCGCAACGCCGCCTGGTCGTTGGGTTCGAGCGTCAGCGCCTCGCGGTAAAAGCGGATTGCCTTGCCCGGCAGCCCCTGGGTGCGCGCGATCTCGGCAAGCGCGAGATAGGCCGGGCGGTTGCGCGGATCGACCGCGAGCGCGCTTTCGATCAGGCCATTGGCGGTGTCGAGGTCACCGGCGGCGCGTGCCGCCTTGCCGCGTTCGAGCAACGCGATCGAGCGGGCGTCAATCTGGTCGTCGGCGCGCTGGGCATTGAGCGACGTCGAAACGCTGAGCAGCGCGAGTGCTGCAGCGGCCGACACGAGCGAGATACGCATGACAGTCTCCGGACGTGGAATGGGTAGGGCTATCATGCGCGCACCAGCCGCGCGACAAAAAAGCCGTCGGTCGCATCGCTGAGCGGGGTGAGGCGCATGCCCGGTCCATGCGGCGTGCCGAGCGGGAGTGCAAGCGGCTCTGCGCGGAAGGCCGGATTGCGGGCGAGGAAGGCGGTGACCTGATCAGACCCCTCGGCATCGAGCAGCGAACAGACGATATGGACCAGCGCGCCGCCGGGCCGGACCAAAGCCGCGCCGACATCGAGCAGACGCGCCTGCGTCTCCACCAGCCGCGCGAGCCGGGCGGGGGTGAGCCGCCAGCGCGCCTCCGGGTTGCGGCGCCAGGTGCCGGTACCCGAGCAA
>FUFK010050661.1_pt1 | contig 33096 bp, 59 predicted proteins | sample 1021851 | NCBI WGS metagenome assembly FUFK01 (sample SAMEA51879418, study PRJEB19060) | metagenome | reverse complement strand
AATGTCGCCGTCAATATCTTGATTGACGCCCGAATGAAATCGATAGACCTGATCAACCCCAATGCTGCTGGCTGTGCCATCTAGCTCAAACAGCTCGATTACAGCACTTGGCGCCAGCTTGTTGAGTTCTTCCCCAACAGCGCTAACAGCTACCCAGGTGACGGTTCCGTCTTGAACCGTGATGTCGCGGACCACCGGCCAAGGGCTCGGCTCTGAGCTTCCGCTAGTGCCAGCGACCGTGCAGCGGAACACAAGACCGCTGGGCTGTACCGTCGTCGCCCGACGTACATCACCAACAGAAAATGAAGTGCTAGCAGCCCAAGCAGTAAAGGCCATTTACGGTTCAAAGACTTGGCGGAATGTGGCGCTGAGGTTGACGAACCCATTGGTCACCATCGTTTTCTGCCACTGCTGGCAAACGTACTTGCCTGATGAAGATTCGCCAGGGGGTGTGAAGGTAAACGGGGCAGCATCATCTGCCCGCGCATCTAAGAACGTCTCGATAGTGTCGGAATCAGCCTCAGAGATCACAAAAGTTAGGTCGTAGCTTTTAGGCGCCTGATTGATGCCGTGCGTGATCCTTTGCTCGTAACCATCGCCAAGCTGAACAACCCGCATCCGGGGTTGATTGTTTTTGACGGTGCCGTAGGTCGGCGTAATGGATGGGAATGTTGCCATTAGGCCAGCAAGCCTCCGGGGCGTTTTTGCTTGAGCAGCTCTTGGCGGATGGCAACGCCGATGGCATCACCTAGCTGCTTTGCTTCGCCTGCATCACCCTGAACGGTGCTGCCTGTGGCGTCCACATTGACCACGATAGAGGCGCTGCCACCCATCGCACTGTTGGGGGCAATGCTGCCGGTACGGCCTGGCGTGAACAGCTCAGGGCCACGCTCACCAACCAGATAAGAACGCCCGCCGGTGACGGTGCCGCCGTTTGCTCTCGCGCCCCCGAACAACTTGGTGAAGATGCTGGAAGGGTCGCCGCCTCCCAGGCTGCCTAGTGCTGCGTTGATGCCCAGCTTGAGCAGCGTGTTAGCCAGACTCCGTAGCGTGTTGCTTGCCACCTCTGCCAGCGACCTGGTGCCCTCTACAGCAGCGGTCAGGCTGTCAACCACGCCCGTCTTGATTGCGTCGCCGATGGTGCGATAGGTCTGCGCCAGGCGCTCCGCTGCTTTCTTCTGCTGATCCTCTAGTTCTTTTTGCTTCTTAGCTTCTGCGTCTTGCTGTTTCAAACGGTCATCGTTGATCTTGAGCTGGTCGTGATATTGAATGGTCAGCCCGGTTACGGCGCGCAGTTCTTCATCACTGAGGTTTGGGAACTGCCTTTTTATGTCGGCCAGAGCAATGTTCAATTCAACCGTGCGGCGTTCTTCTTCGTTAAGTGTTTGGGCAAGCGATAGTTGATTTTGAAGATCAGGCAACATAGCCCGCAGGTTTTCGCGCTGAATTTCAATAGGTGATTTTTTCTCGCGAGTTTTTGCACCTGCCTTAGTGGTTCCGCCTAAAAGTTCGGGTACTCGCTGAACTGTGGTATCTGTCTTTTTTTGTTCTACTGGGAGCTGTAGTTGGCCAGTGGCAAAACCAAATGCTCGTTTCAGGTCTTTTGCGATCTGAGCCTGCAGCAAAATTTGCCTTGGGTCTAAAGCACCTTTGAAACCGCGAAGACCACCAATTAAAGAGGCTTGTTCTCTAGCTTCCTTGTCAATTCTGTCTAACTGGGCTTGATTCATACCAAAGTTTCGCGCCTCTGCGCCTTTGCCCATTAACGTATTAATCTCGTTGATTGCTTCAATCGCCAAGCGCAAAACAAGATCGATGGCAGGTTGCAAGGTCTCGCCGATCCCCCTGGCGAGCGTCTCCATCCCATCCATCAAGGTGCTGAAGCGGCCAGCCAAAGTGTCTGACTGCGCTATAGCGCCATTCGCATACATGCCCCCCTGGTCGGTCAGGTTCTGTAGAGCAACATTCACAGCATCGGCACCAATCCGACCGCTTTCCATTGCCTTGGCAAACTCTGCGCCACTCATCCGGTACATCTTTTGCAGCTCACCCTGGAGATCAACCCCACGCTCAAGCAGCTGCAAGTTTTCCTCGCCCATCAGCCGCCCCTTAGCCCTAATCTGACCAAAGGCCGTCGCTATGCCGTCAAGGTCCGCACCAGTAGCACCGGCAACATCTGCCAGCCGCCTTGTTACATCAACAAGCTGCTGCGTCTCAAAGCCAAACGCTTTTAAGCGCTTAGCAGTTTCAATCAATTCAGTGCTTGTAAACGGCGTAACGCGGCCAATTGCTTGCAGTTCACCGATAATTTGCTTTGTTGTTCCGAGCGAACCCGTCAAAACTTGCAAGGCTCTAGTTTGCGTCTCTAGCTGTGCAGTTTTGAAAATTACGAATTTGCCAACTTGAAAGACAGCAGCTGCCGCTGCTAAACGGCCGAGCGCTTTAGTCAACCCACCAACGCTGCGGCTTGCCGATTTGGCACTATTGCCCATGCCGACGAAACGCCCTTTTGAAACGCGCAGACTGCCGTTCATATCGCGAACAGCACCCTCTAGCTTTTTTGTTTCTTGATTCGTCCGGCGCAGCCCTGTAATCGCGTTGCGGGCGTCAACTAGCAGCCGAACCGTTGAATCAGCAGCCACGCCCGCGCCTCATACCGTGCCCTAATCTTACCGCCGCTTGTTTCTTGCGCGATCCACTGCTTCTTGCTCCCTCTCGCCTTTTAGCTCGTAATACGCCGCGAAATAGACAAGCTCCGCCTGGGTCATCTCTTGCCGCAGGCGGCTGATCGTCATCCCTAACTCGCAGGCCAAGTGAAACTCAAAAAAGAGCCAGTTGTCCNGCTTCAGTCGTTTTTTGCTTCCTCAAAATCCTGCTCACCNGCCAAGCCAAACAGGAACAGCTCNAGCTCNTTCAGNACCTTNTCAGGCAGGCGGCGTTGAAGCTTTGGCGCATCNGCCGCAGCAAAAGCCTTGCTGCCATCTTCTAGCTCTGCCATGTGGCAAAGCATCAGCGTGGACATCTCCAGCGCGTCGTCTGTCTGGGCGTGCGCCTGAGCCCGTTGACGGTCGGCCCTGGTGATTGGTTTGAAATACAGGTCCAGCACCGGCTGGCCCGCGTCATTCTTGACCACAAACTTCCGCCGCTGATTCAGGTCGAACGCTTCCGTCAGCAGATCGACCGGGCGAGAAACTTTGCCAGTTGACATAAAAATGGGGAGGGGGTGCCCAGATGTTACTTGGCCTGGCTAATTACTCCAGGTTGCTGGTGATAGTGCCGCTGGTGATAAAGCTGCAGGTTGCNACCACAAGCTCACCAACAGTCGAGGTGATCTCCATGTCGGTGATGATGCCCGCAAAACTCACCGAGTCGGTCCCGTTAGTGTTGCCGGTCGTGAACAGCTCAAAACTAGCGTCCACGGTGTCAGCCGTCTTAATAACGTCCTCGATGATTTCTGGCTGATTAGTTGCGTCGGGGTCATAAACGATCTCGACAGTGCCAGAACCTGAAATCAGGCTGCCGACAAAGTTGCGGAACGTGTCGCCGTGATCGGTTACGTCCAGGGTTTCCTTGGTAATCGACAGGCTCCAGCTGCGAGTTCCGACCACAGTGGCAAGACTGCCGCTGCCGGTCTCAAACTCAACTGAGCCTTGCTCTCCGCGAAGAATGGCCATGGGTCAGAGGTCCTCGATAAATTCAAAGGTCACACGGACCTGTGTTTGAAAGTAGCCTTCAGGCGCTGGGGCTGCCAGCACTGATGGGCCATTGACAGCATCGAAGTAAACCCCCGACACGATGACCCTATTGTATAGGTCACGAATACGCTTAGCGATAACGTAATTAGCGCCGGGGCCTACACCTTTGGCCGTGAATATGTTCATCGTCAGCAGGCCCACGATGCGGTTTTGTGAGTCACTAGTCAGGCCCTGGCTCAGGTATTCATTGGCCCCAAAGCTCACGAGGCATTGCACCCAAGATGAACCCGGCGTGGGTTCGTAGGCCATGTTATGAAAGGCCACAGGGATGGCCACTTTGTCGCCGCTTGTGTCGGCCAGCTCAGTTGCTAAGCGTGCCTCGATGGTCTGCCGAACAGTGTTTAGGTCTGCTGCAGCCATTAGCGTCGCCTCAAGATCTTGGCAGTGAAGGGCTCTAGCTCTTTCCCGATTAGATCAGGGAAACCCTGGCGGGTTCGAGTGCCTAAAGCGTTGCCCGTTGGGTTGGGCGTTCTTGTGTGCCAAGTGCCACCCCATGATGGCGGCAGGTTGGTGCCATAACAAACCGGCTCGGCATACTCAACCGGGTTGACGATCTCTCCAAGCAACGGTCGGATGTTGCTCCGCCAGCCGTTGCGAAGGTTGCCAGTATCTACTGGGGTTTCTTCTTTACAGCGCTTTTCCCACTCGCGCGTGGTTGCCTTGACGGCTAGCTCAATGCTTTCGCGGTGGTACTTTTCAATGTCGCGGATCTTGATCTGCCGAGCCATCGCTACGCCCTCAAGATCAGCTCGTGGGTAATCGCCGTGTTGTCCTGATCAATCGTCTTCACCTGAACGATCTGGTAAACCACGGAACTGATCACCACCCGATCTTTGGTCTCTGGGGCCGTCGTGAAGTCATCGGCCGCGACAATCAGCCGCCGGTCGCCGCTTTGGATCAGCTCGTTAGTTTCCGCCAGGCTTATATCCTCAACGATCCCCTTCACGTTGGTATCCGTTTCAGTTTCTGCGATCGTGCCGTCAGAAGTGTCGTAAGCCCCAGCAGCAACAAACCGCACCGTCACATCGGCGCCAAGGTTGTTGAGCACTTTGACAACAACCCTGCCCAGCGTGTCAGCTAGTGCCATCAGATCTCGTAAGCCACGACCTGGCCGCTTGCCAGGGTGATGCTGGTGATCACAACGCCCTCAATCGTTGATGAGGCGTTCATCGTGATTCCGTTGATCGTGCTGCTGCCGTTCTCGGTCACGTCAGACGAAACAAAGGTGGCCTCACTATCAGCCAAGGCGTGAACCTTAAAAAACTTGCCGGTGTGGGCGTTCGTATCGGTGATGATGATCGCCTTTCGGTAGTCGTAGCCCATGCTTAGCTCCGTTTGATTGCGATGTTGCCCGGCCCGCTAATTCTAAGGCCCGTCAAGTACCGCTCAAACATTGGCGGGACGTGATCAGCACCAACGGCGCCGGCTTTGTCTGGCGTGATGTCCAGGCTGCCTATTTTGACCCGCTTGTAATCGTTCAAGCCACTAAGGCTGATTCCGTCGGTGTTGTTCTTCAGGTAAACAGCCAGCTCGATCTGGGCGTGCTTGATCTGATCTGGGATTTCGTCATCTGCGAAGTAATCCTCAGAGATCCGAAACGGGAACCCGGTGGCGTAGGTGTTCACGTAAGTGTCAGGCTTGCGCACTCCAGTGCGGGGCCATTGCAGCGCCTGATCACTGTCTGCCCTTGCGCCTAGAAATCTTTCGCGGTCAAGCCGTTGAGCTGCCGCTGCTAAAGCGCGGTTGCGCGTGTCATCGGTGCCGGTGGTCCATTGGCCAACATCAGTGCTGCTGATCATGGCCTCGACATAATCGTCGGCCTCGTCAAGCGTGATGTAACTGTTGGCCGTCGAGCTGCCGGCTGTCGCCACGATTGTTACCGCCATCAGCTTTCACTCGCTTGCGTTTTCTTGGTGCCTTGGTTTCGGCTGGCTTGGGAGCAGAGGCCACCGCTTTCGCAGCAGCCTCACGCTCTTGCATCCGCCTAAAAGCGAACAGACCCATCAGGAGCTAGAGCCCTTCAGAGCCACGAAGTTCAGGACGATGGCCTCGCCCAATGAACCACCAGACACGTTGCTCACAGTGATCGCAAAGGATCCTGCGGCAATGGTGTTTGCCTGCACCAAGTAGGAGCCGGCAGTACCAGCCGAAGCGTGGTTGACAATCACCACGTCAGTTGCGGCGATCTCGCTGTTTGTCACAGCGAAAGACACCTCAACGCCAGCTGCAAGAGCAGCGTCGTTCATGGTGATCTGACCAGATGCCTTGTTGAGGGTCACGCCGGTCGCCTTGTTAGTGGCCTGAGTGACCGTGCCGCCAGTGGTGGGGCCGATCAGCTTGCCAGCTGAGGTTTCAAAGATGCTCATGGTTTAGGTCCTCCGTCAGTCCATGTTGGAAACATTGGTGGACCGCACGATGCCGAGGTTTTTAAGCTCGTACACTTTGGCCCAGTTACCGACGGTCTCCAGGGTGGAGCGGTTGGGGTTAGCACTGGAGCTAGTCCAGTCAGCGCCCACCGGGTGGTAGCAATAGTGCAGGTCAATCGACATGGCATCGCTCTTGGCGAGGATGTCACGGTCGGTCTCAGTCTGCAGACCCAGTTGCTCACCAGAGGCAACAGCGCCCTCGGTGAAGTAATAGGTCGCGTACTCGGTGGAAGCCCCAGAACCGTTGGTCTGCACATCGTCAGAGACGATCACGCGCAGGCCCATGAAGGTCGGAACATTGACAGCACCGAAGGCGTTCTCAGTGGAACCCTGGGTGGCGTCACTATCAGCGGCGCCGGTGTTGTCGTAGATGTAGTCGATCGCGCGGCGCTCCACTAGGTCGTAGTAGACCTTCGAGTGCATACAGATCGCGGTGAGCTTCTCGCCCTGATCACCCAGCTTGGCCTTGGCTTCCGCAACGTGGCGGGGGCTAAGAACAGTGGGGCTATCGCCAGATTCACCGTCGATGGTCAGGTCGAAGAAAGCGGCAGAGCTGCTAGTGGCTTCGACAGAGCCGAACACACCGGCCAGGCAGGACAGCAGATCCTTTTGGCGCTGGTTGGCGATATATGCGCCAATCTTTTGACCGATAGCGGCCATGGGATCAGAACCAGAAGCCAGGGCAGCCAGGTCACGTGCCTCAAAGGCGCGGCCACGGTGCAGGATGACGCCCTTCTGGGAGTCGGCTTCGATCTTGCCGGGAGTCAACGAGGATGCGTCAGAAAGCACCTCGAAATCGCCGGACAGGTTTGCCTTATAGAAAGGCACTTGAATGAAATCACCGCCCTCGGTGGCATTCAGCTCGGCCATCGGCTGGACCACACCGCTAGCCAAAAAGGCATCACGCTGAGTGGTTTGCTCAATGACATACGGCGTAAATACCTCGGGGATGATGATGTCAGAGCGAAGAGTCGCCATGACAGATCCTCGTTTGAATTGGTTTTACGGTGTGGGCGTAACCCGAACGGCTCCGCGTAGCTTCGCCTTGTTTTGCATCTTACCGTTTCGCGGCAGCTTTCAACCGATCGTACAAATCACGGTCGGTTCGATATAGGCGCGACTGCTCGGTGAGGTTGAAATTGTCAGGGGCAAATGGGTTGTTCATACCGGTTGGAATATCGCCGGAAGAACGGCCAGACGGTGCGCCGCTGCCCTGTGGCTTGGGCTGCTTTTGCATCCATGACGGCAGAGACTTGGCCCATTCACCAACAGGCGTGCGCTGGTAACCGTCAACCACCACGACAGTCCCATCAGCCTCACGGGCGATCTGGTCACTGCTCAGCTTGGTTTTAAGGATCAGGTCGGGATCGTGAACAACATCAGCCAAAGCAGAGACTGCGGGCGTGATTAACTCCAGCTCGCGCACTCGTGCCTCAAGCTCAGCAATCCGCTTGTCTTTCTCTGCGGTTGCCTCCCTGAATTGCTGCTCCAGGGCCTGGCGGGCTTCTGTGTACTTGCCCTCTGATTCGAGCCTGTTTTGCTCAGCCTTGTTTTTGAAATCGACTAGCTCTTGGACGTTGACGCCCTCGGGCACTGTCTTGGCTTTTTTTAGCTTGCCAATCAGCTCGTGATTTTTGCGCTCTAACGCATCAATGCTTTGTTTGAGCTGGTCTAGTTCGGGGTTGGGTTGAACTTCTGGAGACGTAATCTCCAAAGTGTTTTCGTCAGACATGAAACAGCCGTAGGCTTGATTTTCACGCCGATTGTATTACCAAAGAAATCGATTCGCCCAGTAGGCTTTGGAGCTAGGCCCGCGTTTGATGTTTTGAGCGTGCCTCGCCTTCCAGTTCTTGCGTTTTTCAGCGTCTGCTTTGCTCTCGCCTTTACGCTTCGGGAATCGGTCAGCACCCTGAAGCCCGAATCTCAGCAGCTTTTCTTTGCCGTCAACCTTGGTGACCACAGCCGCAGCATATTTCGGATGCTGAGGCGTCAGGATGGGCTTGTTCAGGCCCTCAAATTTATGGCCACCGCGGCTGATGGTCATTTGCGTTTTCGCGCAGGTCGCAACTCTGACCGTTTTTTCAGGACAGTGTTACCGGTTGTGTCTGATTTGATCCGAACAATCGGATCGTCAGCAGTGCCAACCCTTGTGACCGTGCCGCCACTGGGGCCTTTGATAGAAACGCGCCTAGCCTTGGCAACGCTTTGAACCACCCCCGTCGTACGGGTGCCCTGGTAGGTCCAAGCAACTCGTGATCCCACTCTCATTTTTTCTTGCTGCCTTTCTTTTTGGGCATGGGCTGCTGAGGCTTCTTAGGGCCTTTGTATTTGCCGGGCATTAGCTCGCCTCCTTTGTGGGTTTGCGGGTGGTTTTCTTTTTGGCAGCCGGCTTGGGCGCCTCACAGGCATCAGCCTTGGGCGGTTCCTCGCCTTGCTTAGTGAAAATAAATTTCGGGTGCATTGCTCGGACCTTGAAGCCTGCGCTTATAGCTTAGCCGCGGGCTTTTGTTCTTTTTAGCTTGCGCTCAAGGTCAATCAGAGACAGCTCGGAACCATCCTCACGAACAAAGCGGCGGATCGCTTCTTTCGGGCCGATCTTCTCAGCGAAACCGTCAAAGATCTTGGCTCTGCCCTTGCTGCCGAGAATCTCAGCCTTGCGCGCCTCCGTTTGCTTCGCCAACCACTCGCCGTAGGTTTGGCGGTCATCGATCACATCCGAACGCGGCGGTGGTTCCACCCCCAGGCCCTCGTAGTCAATAATCGGCACCGTTGTGGATCGGCAGTTGAAATGTTGCGGCGGTGTTGGGCCTTTGCCGTATTCAAACTCTCGGCCATCCAAGGCACGGCAGATCGCGCTAGTGCGGTTGTCTAGCGTCGCCGTGTATTGGTAACGCTTAGTCACATCTTGATTGGCTTTGTAGCTTGCCTGGCTCGCTGCGTTTGCTACTTGATTCACCGACGTGCGAACTAGGGCCAGCATCTGGTGATTTGCCAGCTTTGTCACCTCACCGCCAGCCAATGCAATCTGGCGACTGCTGCCAGGCTGCCCAAACCGCAGCCGGCCCCTCAGCTCGCGGCTCATCCTCTGAATCGACTTGCCTTGTATAAAACCGGTGCGAACAACCCGGCCAAACATCTCCGCATTGGACTCCGCAAGGCCCCTAAAAGATTTTTCCAAGACCTTGCCGTTGGGCAGCGTGATCGTTGTGCCCTGGGCCGCTGTTAGCTGAAACGTGGTCGGTGCGCCAGTGACAGCCGCCTGCAGGTCATCGCTCAACGCCACCACATTAATCGCCGTTGGATCAGTGACCGCTACCGCCTGGGCAAAACCTGGCGTGACCTGAACGCTGCGGATCTGATCGCGCGCAGCTATCGGCAACGCCTTTCGCAGCTCATCCTCCACAAACTCGGTTTGCAGGACAGCCAAGCCTTGCAGTTCTTCCACCGTCAAAGCCGTGGCATCACCGGCCCAACCGTCCAGCGACTGCTTCAGATCCGCCAAGATCGCCCGCAACCGTGCAGCCCGCATCGGTGCCGTCATATCGTCTAGCACCGCGAGTTGACCCACGGCGTCAAGAATCACGTCGTTATAGGTTCGGATGATTTGCCGCGCGACCTTGTTTGAGTAGCGGTTCAGATCAACCGCGTTGTTATAGAAAGCGGCCGGCGTGCCCATTACTCAATGAAGCCAAAGCTGCTGGCAGGCTCGCAGCAGATCACCGCCACATCATTGCCCACCGATAACGCTTCCTCGACAAACTCAGAAAACTCGTTGGCCATCTCCGTGCCCGGCTGAATCTTGCGTTCAACAACGGCGATCACCTTGCCCTCTTGTTTCCAGCTGACGCGCACCACCGCAAAGTTTGTCCCGCGCAGTTGTTCCTCCACGTAATAGAGCGTCTGCACTGGTTTGCCTTTGTGCATCAGGTGCCACATCCGCGTCAGGAACTCTCTCATCTTTACTCGGCTTCCTCGGGCTGTTCTTCAGGCTCTGGCATTTCTGAAGACTCAGGCACCTGGGGCGGCTCGGAGTCGATCAACCCACCGGCCTCGGTTGCCTCCAGTTCTTCCTCAACGTCGAAGTCATCGCCCAACACTTCGCCCTCTGCCAGTTGATCCAGCAGCGTCTTTTGGGTGATTGTGCCGGCGGTGTAAAGCTGCAGCAGCGCTTGAATCTCCTGCGGCTCCAATCGAGTCGAGAGAAAGTCCCGATTCACAAAGCTGCTGCCGGGGTTGCTGTCCTGCAGATATTGCCCGTGAAAGACAAGGCAGTTGTCGATCAGGTCTTGCATCTGCTGGGCCACCACCATCATCGCCGAGTCGCCCTGGCTGCGGTCGATGCGCTTAGCCTCGGCAGTTTCTGCGCTCAGCTTCTGACCTAAAACCGCGGCCATGCCCAACTCATTGATCTGGCTAGCGATCTGGTCAAGACGTTGGAACTGCGCCGCGTAGCTGTTGCCGGCCGGCTCGATGTACTCACTGCGGGCAGACTCGGGGAGCGCCAAAGCTTCGCCGGGGCCTGCGCTGATTTCCTCGGCTGACTGCGGGAATCCATAGATGGCCAGCATCGGGACCGCGCTGATGTGCAGCTGGTTATCTAGATCGCTCTGGACTTGGTATTGCTTGAGGTTTAGCTCTGCGATGTCATCCAGCGGCGGCCGCGACTCCAGCAGGTTCACGCGGTTTGCGTAGGCCACCGCAAACGGGATCTCGCTCAGGCTGGTGGTGCCTTCATCAAACAGCTCAAAGTTGCCTTGCTTGCCCTTGCGGTGGATCTCAAAACCGCCGGGCGTCAAAACGCGCACCTGCTCGATCTCTTTTTCTCCGTACAGCCCATCTGGCACGATGGTGCGCTCACTGAGGCGCAGCTGAGTCAAAACCTGCTTGCCGTCCTTGAGTTCAGTCCGCCAGCCCAAAATATCCCGCGGCGTATAGGTCACCCAATACGGGCGGCCGTTCTGGCCTGCTGCTGGCGCGTCAACCAAAACGCCAACGTGACCATATCGGATGCACTTCTTAGCGGTTTCGTAGGTCCAGACGTTTAGGTCGTTGCCCTGTAGATCCACGTCAAAAAGCTGCTCGCGGATCATGTCGGACACGTCATTCAGCCGCACGGGCTTACGTGTCAACATGCCGGCCAACATCCGCTCAAGCCGCACATAGAACGGCGCAAGAACAGAACGAATTAGCCGGTTGTCGTATGCCTCGTCTAGTTCTCTTGGCTCTTGCGGCAGATATTTTCTGTGCTTCTTTCTTATGCCATAGGTGCCCTGCAATAGCGTCTCAATCAAGAGCCAATGCGGCTCCATGTTCACCCAAGCGGTGTTCGGGTCGTTGACCTTTGTTGCGGTGCCAACTCTCTTTCGGCCGCTGGTGAATCCTGAGTACAACGCCTTACCCCGTCCGATAGCTGAAGTTTAATAGAGGCGGATGCCNGTGCCTCGACCTGCACGGGCGTGCAAGGGGTTGAACTCGCGCCAGATCAAATAACCCAGGGCGTCGTTCATGTGGTCGTAGCCCGCATCTTTGTCAGGCTCGCCGCGTTCGTTGTAGCTCTGAAGCTCTAGACATTCAATGGAGCGCTTGCAGGTTGTTGCTACCTGAAACCGCACCTCNCCCTTGCCATTTTCCAAAAGCGCCTGCACAGCTGCCACGCGATCTCTAACGGGTGGATTGCTGGCTGATGACTGATTGGAAAAGCCGTAGGACTCCAGAATCTGGATGTCGGTTCGGCTGGCATTAGTAGATCGTGCTCCGCCTGATGCGTCAGGGTAAACAAAAACGCGATGGTCTGGGTATCGCTGGCGGATCTCTTGGGCCAAGGCATCGGTGTCATGGGCTCCGCTGATCTCATCGACCAGATGAAGTGAGTTCCCAAGACGGACAGCGATTGCGGCTGACATATTGCCAATGTTGAAGTCAACGCCCACGCGTAGGGGTTCGGCGCTGATGTTTGGGGTGGCCGAGGTGACGTGCTTCTCTCTGCTGAAGCGGTCGTANACCTGGCCGGTCGTGAGGTTGCAGAACTGCCCTTCCAGATACGCCTGGAGGAGTGACGGGTCGTAGTTGGCCTGCAGCCGCTCGATGAAGTCTTGNGGCAGANNNGGATTGTCCTGCCGTNCGCATCCTAATGAGTTTGCGNTCANNTCGTTTTTGNGCNTCTTCTGATCCAAAGGTTTGCCACATCCAGCGGAAACCCTCGGGCGTTGATGCTGCACCGAATTGGCGAACATTGCCAGAGCGCAAGCGGCCCAAAATCTTGGGGAAAGCCCGACTGCAGGTAGTTGGATTAACGGTGTCAATTTCGTCAGCAAGAACCCAGGCCAAGTTCAGGCCAATGATTCGCGACCAATTTTCAAAAGATCGGCAGAGAATCTTGGTATCGCCTTGCGGCAAGTGCAGCACGTATTCAGGCAAAGGCGAAGCCCGGAACGTGTATGGGATCAAGTAATGCTCAAGGAAGCTTTCAAAGTCAGTCATCCAAATGTCGCGGATCAGCGGGCCCGTTGGCTCCATCACGCAACCGGTAAAGCCTTGGTTCAGGGCAGCTAGGGCCACAGCGCGGGCGCATAGCGCTCGGGTTTTGCCAGCGCCGTAACCCGCGGACAGGCCAAGGATCTCAGTCTTATTGTCGTCAAAAAACGCCCGCTGCCCTGGGTGAAGGTCGTTGCGGATTTGCTCAAGCAGCCCGTCTAAATCGTCTAGCCCTGCATCTGATCCAATCGGCTGAAGAATGTTGCCGTTTGGGATGCAAGAAAGGGCAGACACTAATCGTAAAGCCGCGCGATTTTCGCGGCGCTGTTAATGCAGCCAAGAGTAACCGCAAGATTTGATTGTTCCAGCGCTTTTTTGTGGACGATATTCAACTGCGACAGCAACACAGCAGCAAAAGCCTGGCGATCCAAGTTCCAGTCTTCCTCTAGCTCTTTACGTGCATCGGCGATGTACTCATCGCATTGTCGCCGGCTAATCCCCCAGGTCTGAGCGGCATATTGCTGCAAATCAGAGCGGGTGGCCCCGTTGGCCATCATCCGCGCACATCGGGCTACTCGAAACTGCTTTTCTGCTGCAGTACAGCGTGTCTGGCCTGCCATATCGTCAGGCTAACGCGGCAAATCCATCCAGAGCGTACCAAACGTGGCTGTTGCGGTAACCGTTCTGATGAGTGGGAACTATTGGGGTAACACCGTGCATGTTGCGCCAAGCGGGATAAACCAGGATCGAACCGTCTATCTGGTCGAAGGTTGCGTTGTAGTCAGGCACATGCAGATTGCCGCCAGTGCTGTTGCGGCGTTTAGTGATGATGATGTTGATTGCCCCTTTGACGTTGGCGTGGTCCTGATGGACAGGCGCAGCGATGTTGCAGTTGGAGATAGTGGACGAAAAATGCTTGGCAAAGCGCCATTGCTCTGGCACGCGAGCGGCAACAACCTTTGAGTGCGTTTCGGCGACGGCGGGCGTGATTTCGCGGATCAGGTCATAAGCCAGAGCGCCTGCAGCGTTCATCGCCTTGACAAAAGTGTTGGCGGATTTTGTCCTGTGAACAGAGGAGCGTGAAGCGTATGGTCGCCGCATGTGCGGTTTAGGTGGAACGCTGCCGAGGATTGATGAATACTGCGAAACGACAAGATATCGGCGCTTGCCATCAGGGCCTGGTGGCAAGGGTCGCTTGCGATCCATCACTGTTTTGGGAACGCGCTCTGAGTTGACCTCGGCATCAGCGATGTCGATGAGGTTTTTCAGCTGCGGAGGCAGCTCACGGATAAACAGCCCGACCTCGGTGCCATCAGGGTCGACGAGGATGCAGTCGTCGTGAATGTTGGGCTCGATTTCTGGCGGCGGGTCGCCGATGCCGAGAGACCGTTTTACAGGCTCAAGGACAAGCCGGGGGAGAGTCATCGGTGGAAGCAGAAAACATTGGTGCAGGCAGGAAACCAGCTCGACTGCCAGACGGTTTCACGCTGGTCGTTGTAGCAAATGCTGTTCCAGGCAGCCTCAACGCGATATGAGAGCTTCTGGCGGTCGATGACGCCCCAAAGCCTGACCAGCGACGGGTCTATGTCAAACGACCACTCGTAAACGAGCTTTTTGAATTTGGCTTTGGTGGTTTCGAGGATCGGCATCTCAGCTCCCTCGATATCCATCTTGCAGCCGTCGAAGCCCTGGGCCTCGTCGTCAAAGTTGAGGCAGGGCACCTTGATGCCCTTGTCGTTCCACTTACGAACGATCGAGTTCCGCCAAACCTGACTGTTGTTGCCGATGAATAGCGTGACGCTTTTACGGTCGTCGTGAAGTAGCGCTGCCTGCTTAACGGTCGCGTCGAAGCCGTTAAGGCGCAGATTGCGCTTAATCATATCGACGTTGAAAGGGTCAGGCTCGTAGACCGTGACCTCAGCGCCAAGCGAGCAGGCCAGCAGGGCGAAGGCCCCAACATTGCCGCCGCAATCCATCCATTTCTCGCCGGGGAGAATCTTGAGGCCGCGCTTCAGATATGTTTTCCGTCCGATCACCTCTTCAAAGGTTTTCAGGTCGCTGAAACCGGGGCGGTGGTAGAACTTGATGCCGCCGATCGAATCTTGCTTCAGCTTCATGCTGCAAGCGCCTCGATCAGCTTCATTCCGACATAATCGCCTCGCTTTCGAGCAGCGTTTACCAGGCCCTTGGCCTCCTCGTAGTCTTCGGGGCGAAACTCAATCTGGATCGCCTTCATAACGCCATCAGCTAGGTCGTCTGTGGGATCTTCGAGATCGTCTAGCGCTGAGTAATCAGGGTCATCTGCGAAAGACGGCAGCTCATCACCCCAGCCAAGAACGGTGAGGTCGAAGCCGAGGTCGCCGAGCGCTGCAAGCTCAGATTGAAGCAGGTCGTCGTCCCAGCCTGAGTTGAGTGCTAGCTGGTTGTCGGCGATGACATAAGCGCGCTGCTGCTCAGGCGTCATGTGCTCAATAGTGAGCGTCGGCACCATCTTGAGATCCATCAGGTTGGCAGCCATCAGGCGGCCGTGGCCTGCGATCACGTTTAGATCGCCGTCGATCAATATTGGATTGGTGAAGCCGAACTCCTCAATCGACCGAACGAGGCGATCGAGTTGTGCGTCTGAATGTTGGCGTGGATTGTTTTTGTATGGCTTCAAGCTTGCAGCAGGAAGCAGCTGTAGGTCACCAAGGGCTTGAGGGGAAGCCATTGTTATTCACGTTGGTGCAGGGAGTTTAGAGCGACTGCAGTTATGTGGGTAGCTTGATCGCGTGACAGGAAGCCACCGAAAGCATGTTGGACGGCGGCAGCTGCGCGGTTGAACTTATGCGGAGTGAGTTCGTTTGATCCCAAGAGACAGGAGCGGAGAACATCGGAGCGGGTGCAGTTTTGCTGCGCCGCTAGTTCATCCAACGCTGCGATGTGGTGATCTTCGAGAGTGAGGGAGACGCGGGGCATGGTCAGGAGTAATCAGAGCCGTCGATGATTTGCTTGCCGTCGTTGCGGTGCATCATCTTCCCGTCTTTTAGCCCTTTAGCAACGAACTCAGCATGCTGGCGTTTTTTGCCTCGCATGTAAGCCTCAACTGATTGGCCGGGTTTTGGGCCACGGCTCGGAAGCTTAGTGACCGTGAAAGTGTCGGCAGGTTTCCAAGTTTGTTTTTTAGGCATTTTGCAAAACGTGGCTAATTTCTTTTTTCAAGACGCGCAGCTTTGTTAGGGCTGTCTCAGGGATTCTCACGCGTTCGTCAATGCTGTTGTCTTGGACAGCGGCCATGACTGCGCCAGTTTCGTCGCAGAGCTGCAGCAGGCGATCCACTACGGGACGCTGCCGAACAGTTATCAGGTTCATCTAGTCAAATAGCGGGCAAGAGGTTTTTGGCGTCCAGCAGTTGGGCGCGCACATTTTCAATGTATTCAGGCAGGGCGGCTTTTCCGTCTGCTGCAGCATTTTTTCGCACGTCTTCCATGTTGCGGCATGTGATCTCCCAAGAGGAACGGCGAGCGCGGTGGATCTCGCGGGTGTGCTCTTTGCTGATCAGTATGCCAAGGTCTTGGTTCCTACCATTGGACTCAACAGACTTAACAGCATCGCTTGTGCGATAGCCGCTGCGCGTCACGTTAGTTTGATAGTCCTGCGATTCGTAGGCCGCGGTGCAGTGACAGACGATCGCTAAATCCATGCCTCCGCATCGTTTGCCCGTGTCCGGGTCGATGTCGTAGTCAGGCACGTAGTTCCAGACCAGGCCATCAGAGTTGCTGACGATGCCTGTGTCGTAGCAGGCGAAGCACTGGACGCGAGGGGCCAGGAAGTCGTTCGATCTGCGCGAGGCAGAACGCTTATGTGAAGCCATAGAGCGGTGGCAATTTAGAACGGGTCGTCGCCCGTCGCCAAAGGATCGCGCAAAAATTGCTGGTGGACAATCCCCTGAGTGTCACTTGGCAAATGGGCCTCGTAGCGGCCGTCGCGAAGCCATCGGAAACAGTCCGGGAAAGCGGCAGCGAATCCGCCCTTGATCTCGATTGCAGCCTGCTCTCGCACTGCAGCCTTCAGGGCTTGCTCTAACGCTGCCTGGGTGGCCTGTGGCAGCTTGCGCCATTCTTGCCAAGCCTTGGGCTTGGACTGGCCTGATGCCCGCTTTGGGATTTTCTGATAGCTGTTCCAAAAGCCTTTGAACTCAGGGCTGTATTCCGGTGTTTTGCGCTTCTTGGCTTTGGAACCAACAGTTAGTTCTTTTAGTTCTTTTGTATTTAGTTCTTGTGTATCTAGTTTGGCGGCAGCTCCTGCCGGGGGGGCCGGCATCTCCTGCCGGGGGGGGAGGCAGCTGGTGCCGGGGGGGCGGCAAATGCTGCCGGGGGGTCCGAGCTCTGGATCGGCGACATTCGCTAGGTGGGCGACGGTGACTCGATACAGGTTTGAGCTTTGATTGCGGTGCTCATCGACGCGGAACTGACGCTGCAGGTAACCCATCGATTCGAGCTGCCCGATCACTGCGCGGGCCGTACGAACACCGACGCAAGCACCATCTGCGATTGTTGTGAGGCTGGGCCAGCATTCACAGTTAGAACCTGAGTAGGTCTGAATCACCCAAAGCACGGCTAACTGATTCGGCTGAAGCTTCCCTCTCAGTGCTGTTGGCAGTGCTGTGAACGGCACACCTTGCGGAATGAATCCCATCGCTTAAATTTGTTTCGTTTGAAGGCTTTGAGCACCTTCGGACACGTTCGGCGGGCCTGTTAGCCAGGGCCCGCTCAATATTCCAGAAATGCGTTACGCGATCCTCGTAGAAGGCATTGAGCCTGCCCCTCAAGGAAGCAAAACGCTTGGGAGATACGGAACCCTCCGCGAAAGCTGCAAGCGCGTAAAGCCATGGCGTGAAGCAGTAAGGAAGGAAGCGAGAACCTCCTGCACATCACTGATTCAAGGGCCTGTGCGCGTTGCGGTTGAGTTTCGTTTTAGGCGACCGCTGGCAGATTATGCGGCTGACGGTTCACTACGGCAAGGTGTTGACCGGTACTACATCAAACGAAAAAATGACGTCGATAAGTGCTGCAGAAGTTTGTTGGACGCCCTGACTGGCGTAGCTTTTGAAGATGACTGCCAAGTGGTGGACCTTCACGCCATACGGCGCTATTGCCGTCCGTTGGAGCGGCCTGGTGCTTTTGTAATTGTTGAGAGCGTTCTGGCTTACGGCGGCTAGGGTCCGAAGATCTGAAGAGCTCAAATGACCGAGACGATGGAAACTCTCGAAGACGGCGCCATCAGGGTCTGTGTTGAAGATTTTGGAATCGGCCCGGTCTGCTGCATCGTTTCGTCTATGCACCTCGTTTACGACAAGCTGCCTCACCTGCGGCGCAAGGTAGAGCAGCGGGCTAAGGCTGNTTTTTTGGAAGCCAGCTACTAAAATTCCGGCACGGCTGAAGTCGGGAACACAGCATTGCGTCTGTGCCGAGGGATGCTCGCTCCTCTGAAACCGGTGGTCAGTTCTGCTCGCCCCGGAGGACCGAGTAGCGCCGGCTGGAAGTCCAGCCCATTGGCCTAACCGGCCCGGATCGGCCCCGAAAGGGGCCTTTCTTGTTTATGCAGGCCGAACAAAAACCAAACATTTGTGAGTCATAATTAGGTCACCGCTCAACAATCCATGAACGTCACCAACCCGACCGAAGCCTACGCAGCTCTTAAAGCTATGGGCGCAGTCATAACCGATAGCAAGACACGCGAGTTCCTGCATGACGTGAAGATGCCCTGCGGTGAAACCTACGAAGTCTGGGGCAGTGACTTGATTGAGTTTTACGAGTGCATGGCCGGCTGAGGCCGATCTTTTAACCGGTCTTGCCCAAACAAAAACCAAACACAGACCACGCATACTTACTACATCAACCGCCCCCGCTCAATGATCACCGCAACCCAGGCCATCAAAACCATCGAGACCCTCAAAGGTTTCGAGTTCGTCCGCCGCGAAAACCGCTTCAACCGCGTCAAAGGCAAGCGCACAACCTTCTACGTTTTCGACAAGGGCGAGTTCGCCAGCATCGGTCAACTGCGTTTTTACGCTGAGCAGATCGCCTACACCCACGGCGTGGAGGTCAAGTGATGCGGATCACGCGCAAGATGTCCGACAAACAGGCCGAAAGGCTGAACTGGCTTCTCGGCACACCTGAGCAGCCCTATGTAGACGGCAAAGCTCAGATCGGCTGCATTCACATCGTGAGCCAGAACGGCACCAACAACATCTATCAAATGGACAACGAGGCTGGAGGCTGCAAGGGCCTCGCCTATGGCCTCACGCAGTCAGAGGCTTACCTGTGGCTCACCGCCGCACAAGCTGGTATCAATCTCACCAACCCCTCCTACTGATCATGGAAAAACCAATCACTCTTTACCAAGCGCTCCAACGAGACGAGCGCTGGTGCGGCAAGCAGAACAGTCTCAAACAACTGTTCGAGGACAAGCGTCAAATTGAGGAAAAGATCAGATGGGATCTGCGAAAAATTCAAGGGCTCATGCGAGCTGCTGATTTATGCCTCTCGAAGTTTTCCGAAGAGGTCACTCAGGAAGAGGATGAGACACTCACGCGGATAACTGGCCAGTGCTCTGAGTGCTGGGAATGTGACTGGAATCAGAGCGAAAGATTCATATACGAGTGCGTGGCTGAAGTCTGCGAAAGTGTCGCCTCACAGAACAGGGACAGGAGGAACTGCGAGCAGTCCATAGACCGCGACAAGATTGCCCTCGAAACGCTGCGCCAAGAGATCAGCAGCAAGTTCCATGCAGAGGCTGAGGGAGAGTGAGATGCCGTTTTACAACACCAACAGCGAAAGCCCTGCGCAAGCTGCAGAATCAACGGCTAAGACCGAAAGGCAAGAGCTAGTTATCTTGGCCTTCTTCAAAAAACAGCAAGAGCCTTTAAGCCCCTCCATGGTCCACAAGGCATTCCTTGAGATCTGGCCGATCACGTCAGTACGCCGAGCCATGACCGACCTAACGCTGGCTGGCGAGCTGGTAAAAACTAATGAGACGGTGCCTGGTGCTTATGGGAAACGTGAGCACCTGTGGGCATTGCCTGGCCAGCAAAATCTATTCAACTTCTGATCGATGAAATCACAGCTACCAGTCTGGGAGCCGCCAGCGACAGATCCCAAGCACCCGCTGTTCGATGCGCCGCCAACTTTTGTACATGACTCACAGCCAGTACAGCAGTGGAGTAATGCACGGATTGCGCCAGAGATCGCCGCAGAGATCCGCAGGCTTTTCAAGATCAACGGCATGACAAAGCTGGCGATCTCGCAAAAGCTCAAGATCTCCCGCTCAACCGTCATCCGTTACCTAGGCACCCACTAACCCCCCTATGCAATGAAAAAAGCCACCAAAAAAACCAACCTCAGCCTGGACGCGCAAAAGCTTGAATATTTGATTTATTGCGTCCAGTCCATGGACACTTGGGAGCGCCTGCGAAACAATGATCAGTTCGAGTTGCACGATCCGCTGTTGAGCCGGTTAAAAAAGGCCCTGATTCGTGTTTACAGCTGAAGCCATGCAAATCACAGCAGAGCACGCAATCGCCCGCCTAGTCCGTCATGGCTGGCAATACCTGGGCACTAAGGACACGGGCAACCGTTACCCAAAGTTCAAGATGCTCCGCCCAGGGGCATCAGAGCCTGAATGGCTTAGGGGCACAGCCCTCAAGGCAATTGTTCTTCACACTCTCTGAACCTATGGCTGTAACTAAGGGCAACCACGCCACTGCAACCAAAGATGAAGCCTACGAGCGGATTAAGAACCTTGGAGACCAACTTGCAAGCCAACGCAGCCACCTGATAACGCTTTGCTCAAGTTTGTCCATCGTTAAAAGCGGTCACAGCATCCTGGAAGACGAGTGGACTTCAGATGACACGCTGCGTTCTAAATTAGTCGCAAATTTAGAATCCATGATTGATCAAGAGGCCCACAAGCTGACTCGGCTACAAAATGAGCTCACACTTTGGCAAGAGACGCTTACGGAATTAAAACTGCAAGATTACAAAACATAACTAGAGCCGGGGAGCCTGATGCCGAGACGTTCCGGGCGGTACGTCGCGGCCTAAAGCTATACAAGACCTTTAAAGGAAACGCGAGGTGCAGGCACGGCTCGCCCCCGGCAACAAAATTCATTAGACGCTTTGCCTCGATGACTCCGCCTCTACCCAGAACCTGGCGAGAGGTTTTGAATCACCCAGGCATCGTGTATATCGAAGACGAGCGGCTCAGCTCCCGCCATCGAAACCTTGATCTATACGTTTGGATATTTCTTCACAAGAGCTATCGCAATCCTGTGACAAAAGGAAAGGGAGGCAAATTTCTCGTTCGCACCATCTGGGAGCTGCGAGAATACTGGCCGGACATTCGGAAAGCATGACCGGCAAGCCCTCTCCAATCTTTCGGTGCCCTGGGTTATCCATTGAGCGCCAAAGGAACAAAGACGGCCCGAGCCCTACCTGGATCATTTGGCAACCGCACAGCGCGCGCATAGTAATGGGCGATAACTTCACCCAAATTTTGAAGATCGTGCGGTGGCCTGTTAAAACGCCCACAGGTGAAGCATTGCGGGACTGGCTGGTGTCTTGGGGCTATGAACGGCCTGGAAAGGCGCCCGCAGAACCACAGGAAAAAACCAGAACAATTATCTGAAATGGAAAAACTGCTGGAAGAAATCGAACAACACCGCGGCCGCTATAACGCGCTGTTTGATGCAGCAATGGCGGCTTACAAAAAAGGTGACAAGATGCGAGGCCGGCCGCTGCTACAGGAGGCGGTGCAGGCAGGGGAATGGATGAACGCGCTTCTGGGGATGCTTGCTTTCGAGCATGTCCCCGCGGAAGAAATTGAGGAACTAACGGGCTGATGGAAGCTGAGCCCCGGCTGGTTGAGTTTGTGCTGGGTGCTGGTGAGATCAGGATGCTGCTGGCAGCTGTAACCGAGAAGCAGCAGCGGTGGGCCGGCGGTGACCCAGGGGAGCAGGAGCAGCTCACCCATATGCGGCAGGTGTTGTTCGCAGCATTACTAGACGTGACTTTCTGACCAGCGCAAACAAAAACCAAACATTTCAGGTATAATTACTTCAGCCACAAGCGGGATGCACGGCCCCGATTCTCCGCGCCGGACAAGAGAAGCGTCGGCCTTGCCCTTGAGCCGCGATCAACGGGCACCCATTTCTTCCAGCCGCCCATGAGAACCGCTCTCGTCACCCTGCTTTCATTGCTGGGGTTGCTGACGGCCATCGAGGCGGCGCACCTCCAATATCACTCAGAAAACAATGACTTGCGCCATGGCATGGGCGCTGGCCTTGATTCTTCTGCCTCTGATTGTTCTGTGGAACTTGACTGAAGGCAAGGGCGTCAAGGTCCGCCGCGCCCGTAATTCTGGCATGACCTGGAAGGCAATCGCCGCCCGCTACAGCGTCAGCCCTTCAACCGTCAGGAGGTGGGCCACCGCGTAACAGGGTCAATCATGGGACCGGCCTGCCCAAACAAAACTCAAACAAAAACCGCTCATAATTAAGGGGCAACGCGGCCCCGCTCATGGCTTCTAGCTTCGCTACCACCTCCAACGACCCCGAGGATCTCGCGCTCGACGCGATCCAGCATTTCATCGACTGCCGCATTGAGGCTCTGATGGACTCCTGGGGCCATGACAGGGCCGAAACCATGGCGAAAGACGAAGTTCTTTCCCGCATCGCCAACTACTTCGCCTGACCTCCTCATGACACGCGCTCAATCACAAGCAGCCACCAGGCAATCCCTGCTGCTGTTCTTCTGCTCAATGCTCGCCTTTGGCGGCGCCTGCTTCCTGGCTGTGAACTCCAGCCTGCAGCAGATGACCCACAACGACTGCCAGGCCGGCATCCAGGCCGCCTGCGACTCTCTCGCCAAATAGGCGGGCAGCGCGGTCGCCCCCTCAGCACCCAAGCGCCACCCATCAGATTTTATGAAAACTATGCTCTCCCATTCCGAAGTTCTCCACACGTTCAAGGCTGCACAGGTCCACGGCGGCTCCTTCATGCGTGCCCTGGCTACTGCAGGGCTCAAGGCTGACCCGGACAACGTGAGCAAGATCCTGCGCACCTGGCCCGAGCTAAAGGCCACCTATGGCCCCGGCACGCCTTTCTACGCCAAGACAGGGGTCTGATGCACTTCAATTTCCCCGAGCGCGAATACCGGCAAGCGCCCGGTTACAGCCAAAGCGATCTCAAGCAGATCCTTGATTGCCCGCAGCGCCTTTACGCCAGCAAGGTGCAAGGCATCAAGCAGCCAGAAACACCTGCGATGTTTGAAGGCACCATGCTCCACGCTGCCACGTTGGAGCCTGACACTTTTGAACGTAGATATGCGGTCTGCGGCCCACGCAACACCAAGGCAGGCAAAGAACAAGCCAAGCAAATAGAAGCCGCCGGAGTGCTCGCCATTACCCAGGCTCAATACAACAAAGCCATGGGCGTTCGCTTAGCCGTTGCTCAAAATCCACTGGCATCTGAGCTGCTTTCATCTGGCGAGCCAGAGGTTTCAATCTTCGATCAAGACGAGGAAACAGGACTGCCAATCAAGGGGCGCCTCGACTGGATCTGCCTCGATGGAACGATCGTAGATGTCAAAACTGTTGGCGCAGGTAAAGCAGGCCCCGCTGAGTTTGCCAAGCAGGTGGGCTCATTTCGCTACCACATGCAAGCAGCGCATTATCTGGAGTTGGCTTCAGCTGAACGCTTCATCTTTTTAGTGATCGAACGCGAGGCGCCGTTTCTTATGGCGGTCTACGAGATCGATCAAGCCGCTTTGACCGAAGGCGAGAATTTGCGCCGGCGGGCTCTCCGTCTAGTTGCGGACTGCGACAAAGCTGGCGAATGGCCGGGTTACACCCCGGAACTGCAAACCCTCTCACTGCCCTCTTGGGCTTTTCAATACTGATGTTCAACGATGAGCAAAAGCAGCTTTTGGCTGCCCCTCTCCAGAAGGCCCACGTCAAGAGCCGCCAAGGTGGCGGTGGCCGCTCCCTCTCCTATATCGAGGGCTGGCACGCGATTGCCGAAGCCAACCGGATCTTTGGCTTTGACGGCTGGAGCAGCGAAACCACGGCACTCGAAAAGATTGCCGATGGCAAAGACAACAAAGGCCGCTGCACTGTCACGTTCTCAGCCACTGTGACCATCAGGGTCGGTGACATTGTGCGCCAAGGTTGCGGGGCTGGTCATGGGCGCGACTTTGACCATGGAACTGCAATGGAGTCAGCACTGAAAGAGGCCGAGACAGACGCGCGAAAGCGTGCGCTGATGACCTTTGGAAATCAGTTTGGCCTGGCCCTCTACGACAAAGATCAAACCAACGTCGAAGGTTCTGCGCCTGCGCCTGCACAGTCCGCGCCTAGCGCAAAACGCAAAGGCGATAGCGCGGTGATGGTAAAAGCGATGAAGTATGCCAAAGAGGTGGCAGTTGAGGAGATCCCAAAGGCCGAAGCCTTTATTCGCGGCCATAAAGAGCTCAACACGATACAGCGGGCTGAGCTAGTCAAAGTATTGAACGAGCGGAGGAACGGATGATGGAAGAAATCACACTGCCAGGGCCATGCCTCACGCCTATGCAGTTGTCAAAACGCTGGAAAAAGCACGAAGGAACACTGCGTCGTTGGCGCAAGGAAGGCGTTGGCCCGAAATGGATCAAACTGCCGCCTGGTAGCGGTGTGGGCAACAGGGCTTCACCGTTCCGTTACCCACTGGCCGACCTGCTGGCCTACGAGCTCACCCACGGAATCACTCCCCTCGATTAACTCTCATGCCTGACTATCCCGAAAACAAGTTTGTCCTTTTCTCCAACCTCAATAAGAGCCGCCAGGAAGACAGCAAAGAAGACTATTGGGCCAAGGCTCAGTGGCCCATTGATCAGATCGCTGCCCTTTATGACCACGCCATACAGAACGGCAATCAGGTTAAAAACCAAAAGGGAGAGACCTGCCTTGAGGTCTCAATGAAGCTGCTGCCCCGCACTAGCCAGGCAGGCAATGCCTACTACCTGGCCGTCATCTCTGACCCCAAACCGCGGCCGGCAGCCACTGATTCCAGCGACATGCCTTTCTGATGCCTAGCCCCGAGCTTGAGGCGTTCTGGCGCCTGGATGAGCTTGGCTTGATCTTGACGGGGGAGTATTTCTCTCCCTTCAAGGCTGGCCGGGGTTACTACTCGGAGCTTCTGAAGGCTTACCTGGCAAAGCGAAATTCTTTAGGGCTTTTGCCTCCAGCTCAGCGATCCGCTGAACGGCGTTTACCAGCAGCTTCCGATGGCGCCAGTTCGCCCGATAAAGAGACGCGCAAACGTCCCTGACTTTTTCGATGTCATTTTCTGACCAGATTCCTCTGGTTATCCGCTCCATGCTCAGCTCTTCCTCCAGGGTTAGCTCAGCGTGGAGCCATTCGTCTTGGCTCATTGTTTGGCCTCCAAAGATTTCAGCAAATCGCGCTCTGTCTTGTAAGGCTTAGAAGCGCGTTGTAGATCATTGATTGCTGGGATTAGCCATTCATGGGGAGGCCAGCAGTTGCTCCAATTTACCGGCCGCGCACAGTTCAAAACAGTCACAGACCAGAACTGCGAGATATAAACCCAAAGCAGCCAAAACTTAGCCATCGTTAATCACGATCATCCAGCCACTTTCTGGGCCTTCGATCAACCAGCGCTTTTCAAAATCGCCACGGTCTACGCGCACATAGGAGCCGCTGAGTTTTTTCTCATGCGTGCCCCGGTGCATATCAGGCAAACCGTTCGGGTCGTGAATCGTCAAGCTTTCCAAGGTGTAACCGACCACGACAACCCAATGGCCAGGCCCCCAGGGCTGCTGCCCTTTTGAGAAGTCGCCTTTCGCCAGGATGCCAACAGCTACCGGCCGCCCCTGATCCAGCAGGTCGAACAGCATCGACGGGCTGCCATACGAAAAGAACACGGCGCGCAGACCATAGTCCCGCAGCGTGTCTATTTGAGCGTTTACTGAGGTCGTATCCCCAAAGCGTTCGCGGTTGCGGTTGTATTGATCATCAGAGCCAACCACGCCATGGAAGGCCGCCAGCATCGCCGCAGCGCTTGAAAAGCACTCCCGCACGCCNTGGCCTGATTCGTTGTCGTGCTGGCTGAAATACGGGACAGGCAGCCGTTGCGACCTGCCAGTGACCTTCCAGGTCTGAAACCAATTAGCCGAGCGTGACAGCAGCTCATCGGGAATTGCATCCTCAAGCTCTTTGATCGCNGCGATTTGGTGCGGCGTGCCCTGNTAGTGNTCNAAGAACGGCNGCAGTGATAGAGGCGCCATAAGAGCCAGGGCGGCGAGCATCACCGTAAGGATTTCACGCGGCAAGCCTCAAGGCCAGCCATGTAGCCCTTATGCCAAAGGCCACGGCTGCTGCCTATCACTAGGACAACGGTGAGGCTTGTCAGGACCAGAAAAGTGCAGAGGTTGATCAGATAAGCCAGCATCATTCACCCTTTTTGGTGGGGAACAAAGCGGCCTCAATAAAAGCCACGGCCTGGTCATCCACTGTGTTGTCCGTGCTTTGCACTAACTTTTTAAGGCAATCAACGATCAGCTTTTTTACAGCGTCTGATTTCACAAACGCCAGCATCACTGGCTTAAGCAGCAGAATCATGGGGGGGGCTGGTTGTTGCCCGCATGTTACGGAGCTTTTGGCGGTCCTTCCAGTCGCGCGACCGAAGCCTCAAGCGTCCGCAGGCGCTCGAAAACCTCAACGTCTTTGGACTTGATGTCGTTGTGCAGGATGTCAAGCCGCGAGGTCAGATTATCAACGGCCGTTGTCAGCCTCACCAGCGAATCGCGGCCCTGTTGGTTTTGCCGGTTGAACCCGCTGAAGCCAAGTGCTGCCGCTGTTATTGACGCGCCGCAAACCGCGGCCCAGACTTCGATCATGACCCGCTCCCCTTGATCGCATCATGGCAGACACACCAGGCAGCAGCGACGATCAACAGAAAGACGGGCCGACCTTGGCCGATGGTGTCCGGCTCATTGTTTTGGCCTGGTCTGCAACATTGCTAACAGTTTCTTACCTGGGCATATTTCCGGGCATGAAAATGGACTCAACTTTTGTCGCATCTTTGCTGACCGGAGCAATGGCCGGTTTTGGAATTGAGCGCAAAACTGGGAACGCGCCAAAAAAAGAAGCGCCTAGAGTTGAGCCAAATAACAAAAAGCAGCCATGATTCGCCCCCTGGTGTTTTTGCTGGCCTTGGGCGTAATCGCTCCGGCTAAGGCAGATCTAGTTCATCAAATTTCCTCATCCGTACAGCTGACCGTTGACGCTGCGGCAGCGCAGACAACGCGCATAGGAACCAGCTACACGATCAGCGGCTCTGGCGTAGACACAACTGACGGGACCACGGCCGATGTTATTGGCGGGTTTGGCAACCTCACCAACGGCGTGCCGGCCATCACCAACATCACGGCTAGCCAGAAAACTGCCGGGGCAGCGTTTAGCTTTTCGCAGTCGATCACGCAAGGCGACAGCACAAGCGCAACAACTACAAGTCTGACTAATGGCGCTGTGACCGCCTTACCGCTGATGGGTCAAACCACGACCACAGGTGGTGGAGTTGCTGGCTCTCTCGCAGGCACCGTGACCAGTGCCCATGCCGTAACCGCGACAGCTGGTGGAGCTGGCACCTCTGTGATCGGGCAAACAGTCACGTCTCTGACTATCGGTGACTGATGCGCGCTCTAGCTTTTCTGCTGCTCTTTGCAGGTTCAGCGAGCGCAGTCCCGGTGGTTCCGCAGTTCCGCACGGGCTCACAAACCAGCAATACGCGCAGCACGACGCAAGTCGTCGAAAACATCAAATCCGTAGACTTCGCCACTGGTTACACCTATTCCGTCAGCGGCACTGGGGTGACAACAGACGGGGCACTGATTCCGCAATCATCGACAACGCAAAACGTGACGATGGAGGGCGTTCAATCGCAATGGCAGGGGCTACCGCTGAGCAGCAAGCCGACCTATCTACAGCAGACCCAGGGCGCAGCGTTTCAGCTAACCGAGCACTACAGCGGCCCAGGATTACAGACAGTGACAACCATTCAGCGCACAACAACGGTCGAAACCGTCACGGACTCCACCTCGGTGTTTGGGCCTTAGCGCTCCTGCCGATGCCCGCCTGGGGCCAGGTCAACGCCACCGCAGCACCTAGCTCCGTCAGTAATGGTTCAGTCACAAACCAAGCGATCCAGGTAACCGGTGGACCTTGGCCGTCATATCACCTGGGGCCAAACCAGATCAGTTGCCAGGGGCCAAGCCTCAGCGTCTCGCCGTTCATCACTAAATCCCACAGCTATACCCTGCCGCGGCGGGAATACCAGCGCAGCCCGTACTATGACCCGCTTGATGCCAACGAAGACAACGTGCCGGACAACCCCGGCGACATCCTTTTCTGGCAAGAGACGCCAACCGGGCAAAAGGATTCCCACGCAATCAACTACGGAATCAGCGCCACATTTTCCATCCCGCTAGACGGCAAACTAGCCGCTAGATGTAAAGCGCTCGGCGACGCTCAGCTTGCCCTCCTGGAACAAACGCTGGCCCACAAAAAACTTGATTACGAGATAGGCCGGCTCAAACACTGTGGCGAACTAGCCAAGGCGGGCGTTATCTTCCGCCCAGGCAGCCAAGCGGCGCAAATCTGTGCCGATGTCATGGTTATCCCCAAACCTGGCCAGGTGCTGCCACATAAACACGAGGTCAACGCCCCAGAGAACGACGCAAAGCCATTACCGCGCGATTCCTATCTCTTTGCGCCAGACGTCGTTCAAACAGAGAAAGCCGGCGAGTCTTACGCCCTAGCAACGCCTTGATCTTGGCGACGATCTTTTTAATCGCTGGTTTTATCAGCTTCAGCAGCAGATCAGCCAGCGGCTTGGCCAGCAGCGCTGAAGTCGTAGCCACAACCGCAATCGATGCCGTCGTCACAACTGCAGGCACCTCAGGCAGGCCATCAACGATCTGCTGAGGAATCGACCGCTTAGGTTCCGGCGGCTGTTCCTCCTGAGCTTGCACTTTTGGAACCTCCGGCAGCTTTGGCGTCTGCGGCGCCGGTGGCTCTGATTTCTCCGGCTCTTGCTCCGGCTGTGGCTCGACGATTGTTAGCTCGTTGGGCCGGTAGTCCATCGGGTTGAACGACGGGAAGCCGCCATCCGGGCAGGCATAGCCCACACGGCTCGGGTCATCTTTCAGCAACGACGGATTCAGCCCAGCATCAGGATGCACCGCAGAGCAGCCGGGCAGGTTCATCACAGGCCGCGGAAACTGCACCGGGCGGATCACCGGCGGCTCAGGGGTCGGAATCTCCCTGATCTTTATTTCTGGGATGTTACTGAACACCAAACGGCAAAGCGGGGCCAGTTTCAACCGGCATCATGCCCTGCATTTCTTTAGCTGTGGCGTCCATCACCAGGACCATCACCTCAGCCTGAATTTTTTCGATTGCCGCCTCTTTCATCTTGGGCGCGTTCAACGCCACAAAGATCGCTAGGGCCGACATACCAGCCGATAGGCCAAAGGAGATGACGGCGAGAGCGTTGATGGCTTTTTGCATAGATACAAAAAAACCCCGGGGTGTGAGAGCCGGGGCCGTGCTGACGTGCGTCTCTGTGTGAAGACGCGCTAAGTGTAATCAGAGCTTGAACTTNACGCCAACNTTGGTNCCNAANTTNGNGTANTCCATNTCNTCNGCNGTGGCGAAGCTGATCTCACCGTACAGATCGGCCTTGGGGCTCAAAGCCACAGAACCGAAAGCCTTGCCGGAAAGCTCAACGGTGGTGTCTGCGTTTTCAGGGGCCACCAGCATGGGGCCAGCCTGCAGGCCGCCGCTCACGTTGTCTTTGCTGCCTTCAATACCTAGGTGGAAGTCAGTGGCAGAACCAACGAAGTCCAGGCCCTCATCACCAGCGCCAGACCAGCCAGCATTGTTCTCCACGTTGATGTAGGGGCCAGCAATCGCAGCAGGGGCGAAAGCCACGGCACTAGCAGCGCCAATCAGCAGGCTTTTCATGGGATAAAAAGAAAACCGCCGAAACCGTAACGACGTGTCACACCACGCGCTAACTGGCATGTGACAGTGAGCCTAACGGCCTTGCCCGCGCTTGAGCTTTCGATTGTGCCTTGGGCGGCTGTGTTGACCGTTTCCCTGCCTTGTCTTTTTCGGCGGGCCCTGTTTGACCAGTAGCCCCGCAGTTCCCGCCTTGCTACGAACAGCCATCAGCTAACCGGGTCAGGCCACGGGGTCAGATGCGCGTCGGGGTTATCAATCAAGGTCTCACCGTCACTGTCCAGCACCTTGTCGGGTGCCTTCATCAGCGCCTCCAGCTCAGCTGTAGTGCTCACCGCAGCGATCTCTGCTTGGCGTGTGTCGCAAGCCGTACGGACAGCGGCGCGGTAGGTCTTGATGTTTGCAGGGATTGCCTTGGCAGTTTCAGCCTTGCGGACTGCATACCAATCAGTGCTGCTCAAGATTTGGCCAGCAATCGTGGCTTGCTCAGCTGCAAAGTCAGTTTTTAGCCCTGTGTACTCGTTGCCATCGTCGTCGGTGCCATCAGCAACAGGACGCGGATTGTCTGCGCTGTAGTAATAACGAGAATCAAACGGCGCGGGTTCAGCTTCCCAAGTAATACCAACTGCAGCCTTTTCCTCGTCAGAGGTGAGCTTTAGCCAGTTGCCGGGAAATTGCATCCCATCGGCATTTTTGAATGGACGGCCGGGGCGAAGCTTACGCCCCTCNAGCAAGTAAGGCATGGTGATNAACGTGCGGTAGCGGGTGGAGCGTTTTCGCCCCCAAATGGATGCTCAGCCCATGACATATAAATGTATGTTTGTCCGCTTGAATTAAGGTCGGCATCTGCGTTATTTCTTATCTTAAAACCATTAGATAGAAAATCAACGGTGTAGTTTCCGTCAACAGCTTCAGCAATACTTGAGTTGCCTTTGATGCCATTTTCGTTGGGATTGTTTGGAGTTCTAGTTGTGTCAAGCATCACCCAATCTCCAGCAACATCAACCGACTTAATTATTAAAAAATGCGGCTTGTGACCTGTATACACATAGGGTCCATCACCGCTAGTTCCGTTACCTTCATATGAACCATAGCTTGAATACCCTTCCACAGAGTGCCAGCAGTAGGCAATAAAATCGTCACCACTCTTATTTACCCCATCTTGTGTGCCAATGGAAAAAACAGNNNTAGTTGGNGCAGTGTTTTGCCAAACACTAAAATCTGCTTGTTGTGCAGTTGAGTTAAAACGCACTGAATTATTGTTGCTACTAAGGTCTTTATGTTTGACGTGCCATTGGTCGGCAGTATCTCTACCTTTAACAACAACTACATCAGGCGCACTATTTAACCCGTGTCCAACAGTTGCATTTGTAGCTGTGCCAGTATAACTAACAATGCTAAACCCAGCATCAGTGTTAGCGCTCACGCTGCTTGTAATCGTGCCATTACTGTTTGAAACAGCAGTGCCACCTGCTTTCCAGCACCAGGCAACATAAGTTTGACTGCTAGCGCTGCCATTGATTTGGCTGCTGGTTCCCATAGTCCAGCCATCAGAGTTAAAAGCAGTTACACCTTGAGAGACAGTTTGCTCGGGATTGTCGTTGTCAGCTTCAAGAGATTTTTGCACACCCCTGACAGAATCATATAGAGCGTGGGCTTCACCACCACCACCAGAACGGTGCTTAAACCAAATAAAATCCGGTTGAAATTCTAAATCGGTTCGCGTGTGTGATGCTCCTGTGCCACTGTAAGTAACTACATCAAAATGCTCCTTGCCATTCTTAATCGTTGGCTCAGGCAGGTTGTTGGTTTGTAGTGCCTTGAATCCAGTTGGCACTGTATACCTAAAATCACGCTGGCCAAAGTTGTAATCTAAAATTGCATTGCCACTGTTGTAGTACGCCATCCCAATTATGAAAAAATCACCCGTTAGAGAGTGGCTGTATGTTCCTTCGAGTGTGCCGTTTTTGTAAAAGGCAACCTGTGTTGAAGTTACAGTCATGGCGAGAACATCGCCTGTTGTATAGCTTGATTCAGTGCCTAATGACGTATTGCCAGGATATTTAACAATCGAACCGTCTTCGCGATAAGTCACATAAGCGCCAGCGCCAGTGGCAATAATCGCCTCAGAATCTCCCACCCCAATTCCTAGCAACCCAGATCCAGCCCTCTCAGTTACTTCGATTTCGCAATAGCAATCAAAGTCAGATGCCGGAATTGTTGAATAAGAGTTTATATAACCTGACGCTGTAGAAGTCAACCTTAAGTTGGCATGGGTTAAGGAAGAGACGGAAACATTGTTTGGCAACGTAGCAGCAGGATTGAACGTCGCAAAATTACTCGTCGGCGTGTCAAAGTAATCAATATCATTGTCAAAGTTGCTGCTGCTGATTGCAGTGGTTTCAATGTTATTTGCCGTAAAATCATTAGCGCTGCTGTGACCTGTTCCGGTAGGGGCAGAATCATCGCCTACTCCGCCGCCTGCACTGCTGTCAAATTGCAGCCTGAAACCTGACTCGCCATACTGCACTGATGTAAAGTCAAGCTTTTTTGGAACCCATACGCCATCGTCGTTGTAACGAGCAAAATCAGTGGGCGCTAAAACAGTTTCTAAGAAATTAAATTCAGCCATATATCCTTCCCAGCCATTAGTTACGCTGCCTGCGTAATATGCAATGGCGACAGGCGACTGCGAAAAAATACCGGAGGCGCTGCTGCCAGTGTTTGTACTACCAACTTGATCGCCGTTTACAAACAATTTTTGAGTGTTATTATCTGCATCTTGCTGGCATACGACGTGATACCAAGCGGAAGGATCACGGTGATCAACGCCTGTTTGAAGGGTATTGTCGCCACCTTCTCTAAACATAAATTGGCTGTCTATGCCATTGTTGCAATACCCAATAGATGAAGTATTCGTGCCTCCACTGCCAGAAGTAAGAATAAAGCGAGAGCTGGTCAGATTGTCATGCCCTAGTTTTAACCAGACGGAGACTGTGTAATTCCCAGTCGCACCATTAACGATGCCTGTGTTGCTTAGATAAGTTGCAGAGCCTTCCGCCCTAAACCTTATGCTCTGATCAATAGTTTCGCCAAGGTCTCCGCCGCCACCAGCAGCACCAGCAGCACCCTGAAGGCCAGAAGTTGCACCGATAAGAAGGCTCATGAGTAAGCAGCAGTGAAAACGCAGTGGATAGAAGTTGCGCTACGGACCACATAATCGATGCGATCCACGGCGCTTGCGGTGGTGGTCAATGTCGGGGCAGTGCCACCGGCAAAGTCATATTCAGAGCCAAAGGTGAGCGTGCGGCTACCGGTGCCGTCTTGCACAAGAAAGATGCAACCGCCTTGGCCCGCTACTTGATTACTTGGGTTTGCAAGTGTGC
>FUFK010069389.1_pt1 | contig 33121 bp, 33 predicted proteins | sample 1021851 | NCBI WGS metagenome assembly FUFK01 (sample SAMEA51879418, study PRJEB19060) | metagenome | reverse complement strand
TTCAGGCTTCGATGGTGGGCGTAGCAAGGATTGAACTTGCGACCCCTACGATGTCAACATAGTGCTCTACCACTGAGCTATACGCCCGCACCATCGAGCGCCCCTTTCCGGGGCAGGCGGGCCCTTTAGCGAGGCTGATCTGGCCGCGCAAGGGCAATTCGCCAGTTATTGCAGACGGGCGCTCACGCGGTCGTCCAAGACCCGTTCGACTTCCAGTACGAGGTCACGCAAATGAAAGGGTTTTGACAGAACCTTGGCATGCGGCTGCTCACGGCTCGCCTTCAAGGTGACCGCGGCAAATCCGGTGATGAACATCACCTTTGTATGCGGGCTTACCTCATTGCATTTCTGGGCAAGTTCGATGCCGTCCATTTCCGGCATGACGATATCGGACAGCAATAGGTCGTAATCGCTTTCCACCAGGAGGGGAACGGCAGCGGTGCCGCGATCAACCGAATCCACCTTGTATCCAGCATTGACGAGGGCGCGTTCGAGATAAACGCGCATTGCATCGTCATCCTCNGCAAGCAGGATCCGCTGAGTCGCTGTGTTCGTCATGGGGGCCTTGTAGCCNCNCCGNTTTAAAAAAGCATGTATCGCAAACGGGTAATGTAAATATGGGACAGTTTTTGCGCACCGTAGCCGGGGCTTGGCAATTCCGGTCTTGATTAATGATCTTTCGCGGACAACGCTCGTTCGATGCGGGAGATTCAGTCAGAATCGGCGACGGATATCGAGCTTTCGGGTGGTGGGCAGATTGCCGGATGTGCCGGACCGGCCTATCGGCTTTGGCGCTCGGCGCAATGCAGCGTTCCGGTTCTTGTATCAGTTCCACATAGCGGAAGGTGTTATCCNGAGGCGGTCGTTTCGGCACTTCGAGATNCCGCNCAGGCAATGCTTCGGCTCGAGGATCGNTATATCGANGTCGTCGCCCGNCCAGTTGCGGCGNCGGCGGGGGCTAGCCTGATGATGGCAGACGCGCCTCGCGCAATGATCGATCTGAACCGGTCGGCAGACGATATCGATTGGTCCATGGTCCGCGGCGAAAAGCCCCGTGCGGTTCGGCACTCGCTTGCCAATCGTCGCTCACGCAATGGATTGGGCCTCGTACCGCGCCGCATTCCCGGCATGGGGGAAATCTGGCGGCAACCNCTTGAGAAGGCCGANCTCGANANCTGGATCGAAGGGATTTACAGGCCCTATCACATGGCTCTGGCCAGTGAATTGGAAAGGCTGCGCGATCGGTGGGGCGCTGTGCTCTTGATTGACCTGCATTCGATGCCGCCGCTGCGGAAAACCCATCCAGAGGACCGACCGGCCGAATTCGTGATCGGCGATCGGTTCGGCGCTTCCTGTGATCCCGGATTGGTCGATCTGGCCATTCGCTATCTTTCGGCACAAGGTCGGCGTGTTGCGCACAACCGTCCGTATTCGGGAGGATACGTCCTCGATCGATATGGGCAAACCGCGCGCGGCATACATGCCATGCAGATAGAGGTTTGCCGCACCTCCTATCTCGATGCCAATCTCGATCAGCCGAGTTTTCGGGCAGGGGCGATCACTAAATTGCTGACAGGGCTTGTCGAGACGATGGCTGCAGAGGTGGAGGCCATCAGTGGCAACCGGCAGATGCCACAGGCAGCGGAGTAGGCAGACGATAAAAAACCACCTCGCGCAGTTGCGCGAGGTGGCCAAGGTTCAGGGAGGAAATGCACTCACGTGCATCTGCCGGAAGAGCCATGAGGGGAAGCCCTGCCGGCATCACCAAAATAGGTGGGTATGAAGCCGTTTCAAGCGGTTCGGAGAGATTCGGCGCTGACTTAAAACAGTTCGCCGCAATGCGCCTCGTCAGAGGCGAGATGCCGAAGAATGTCGGCAAGAGCGCGGTTCTCAAAAGTGGTGCGATCGGTAAATAGAAAGAGGGCGCAACCCGCATACGGGCGCGCCCTCGATTTGTTGGGTTTTGAGGCCTTACGCAGTAGGCACTGCCGCGGTCGCGGCGTCGGGCTGGGGGACTTTGCCTTGCTGGATCTGACGACCGAAGATCGTGCGCATCATGTCCATCGAAAAGATCTGTGCCCAGATGAGCGGCAGCAAGCCATTCTCGGTCCACTTGCGCAACTGGTCGCCGCGAAGTTCGCGCAGCTTTTCCTGATTGATCATCTGGAAACCGCGATAAACGAAAGGCTTGTCATTACCCTGTTCCGTGATGGCGACTTCGCCTTCCATCAGCAGGTCGTGGTCCTTCAATTCCTTCATGAAATTCTGCGTGCGTTGACCGGCATGCTCGAACTGTTCGCAGAAGTTGAGGATTTCCTTGGTGCCTTCGCTGGGCTGACCATCTTCGAAAAGAGGCTGGCCATCTTCGAACTCGCCGATGTTTTCAGCAGTCGGATCGAAGCACAGCGAAAGATCGTCGCTGTTCTGGTTCAGCCGAGCAAGCATGAACGGGTAACGACGGACATAGGCAGGAATGTAAACCTGCTCGGTGACAGTACCTTCATCGTCGCAGAAGGTGTTTACGCCATCGTTGAGGCCCATCAGTGCCAGCGGCACGGCATCGGGACCGGTGGAAAACACGATCGGCATGTCACGCTGTGCCTGCACGAATTCATCGACTGTCAGCGGGATGGCATGCTGCTTGGCAAGCCATGGCGCCTTGGTCATCGGACGCGAGCGATAGTTCGCATGGTCCTTGCTGTTGAGCGGCATGAGGTCTTTGAAAAACAGGGGCAGGTTGGGCTGCGGCGCGCTGGCCATGGATCTCTCCGAAATTCAGTTGGATTGTCGACAAGCCGGCAGGCAAGCGTTCGAAGCGGGCGCTTTACGGTGTTGGCGCGTCGGGTGCAAGCGGCACGAGTTTGCCNGGATTGAGTATTCCCTGTGGGTCGAGCGCCTGTTTTATAGTCCGCATTAGTCCNAGCGCCACGGGATCGCCAAGCCTGCTTAATTCGNCACGCTTCATCTGACCGATCCCGTGTTCCGCGCTGATCGATCCGCCAAACTCGGTGACAAGATCATGCACAAANGCGCTGATGATTTTGCCGTCAGTCNTTTCCCANTCGCCTTGGACGGCNCNTGGGGGGGCAAGTACGTGATAATGGATATTNCCGTCGCCAAGNTGCCCGAATCCAATTGCTGTCGTGCCGGGAAATCGTTTTTCGATTTCGGGAGAGGCGGTTTCGACGAACTCGGCCATGCGCGCCACNGGGACGGAAATGTCATGCTGCATCGCNGGGCCGATGGCTCTTTCTGCAGGAGAGATGCTCTCGCGCAGCAACCAAAAAGCTTCCGCCTGCGCTTCGCTCGCAGATATCACCGCATCTTGGATGAGGTCACGTTCCATAGCGCTGTGCAGCACGTCTTCGGCGAGCCCGTCGATCGCGTCTGCGTCAGCCGCTTCGGCGACCAGTTCGACCAATGCGTACCATGCGTGGTCACTGGACAATGGACTTCGCGAATCGGGCAGATGTGCGAGCACCGACTGGAGGCAATGGTGAGGCAGCACTTCGAAGCCTTCTAGCGCATCGCCTACACGTTTCTCGCAGTGAAGCAGCAATTCGCGCGCCCTCGAAATGCTCGACAAGCCGATCCAAGCCACACGCCGCTGCGCCGTTTGCGGCACGAGACGCAATGTGGCGGCCGTAACAATTCCAAGAGTCCCTTCAGAACCGATCAGCAATTGTTTGAGATCGAAACCGCGATTGTCTTTCTTGAGCGGGACGAGGTTCGAGAAAACGGAACCATCCGCCAGCACACCCTCCAAGCCGAGAACCTGCGCACGCATGGTACCGTGGCGCAGGACTTGCGTGCCCCCGGCATTGGTTGAAACAAGGCCACCAATCGTGGCCGATCCCTTCCCCCCGAGGGTCAGAGGAAACCGAAGGCCGTTCGCTTCTGCGGCCTCGTGCAGCGTTTGCAAGACCACACCGGCGTCGCAGGTGACCTGCTGGGCAGCGACGTCCAGCTCGCGGATTGTGTTCATCCGGCGAAGTGAAAGAATCACGCTGTCGCCCCCGTCGTCTGGCGTGGCACCGCCCGACATTCCGCTGTTACCGCCCTGTGGTACGATCGGTACGCCATACGCGCTGCACAGCTTCACGAAGCGCGACACTTCATCGGTCGACGCGGGAGATGCCAGCCCGACAGCCTTGCCGGTGTAACGGCCACGCCAGTCGGTCAGCCACGGCTCCACAAGATCCTTGTCGTATGTGAACCCTCGCGGCCCCAGCAATTCTGTCGCAGCGCTTCGGAANGTNTCTCTGTCTCTCATAATGCGGCGTCTTTGCCACATCCTGACAAGTGATTGCCAGCACTTGCCAATCTATGCCGAACAATTAAGCCCGCATTCAAGCGTGGGGGCGCATCGGCATTCTCTGGATTTCCGCACGTCACCAAAACCTGCGGGCAGAGGAGCTTTCGTACCAACCCCATGTCCTTGCTTTCCCCCCTGGCTGCCATGCTGATTGCATTGGGCACTCCGCAGGGGACGGGACCTGACATGGCCGCACATCATGTCCATGATAGCGAGGCTGGGTCGGTCGATCTGAAAGCGCTGTCTGCGCGCAGGCAGGTATGGCGCGGATTCGTCGACACGACCATAATACCGATCGTCAATCAGGTGAGGATCGAGCGGCGGGTCATCATGCGCGTCAGCCCGCGGCCGAGCAGCATCAGCCGAAGCATGTTGAGCGAGTTGCCGCAGCAGGCGGTTCCCCCNCGGTTGGTCGAGCGGCCGCACGGNAAATGTGTCGATGCCGGCGACATCGTGGGTGTTTCCGATCGCGGTAGCAGGTTGATGATGTACATGCGGGACCGGCACATCATTTCGGCCGAGTTGGAAAAGTCCTGCAGCCCCCGCGACTTCTACCTCGGCTTTTATGTCGAACGTAGCGAGGACGGGAAACTTTGCGTAGATCGCGATCGGCTGATGTCGAGGGCCGGAGCGAAATGCCGGATTTCCCATTTCAGCCGCCTCGTAGCGGTGGGGGGGGATCGCTGAAGGGCGACTAACGCCGTTTTCTTGACTTTTACCGCATTTCCGGCGAAGGGCGGCGCCAGCCGATGCTGCGCACGCGCAATTTCGCGTCGGCCCATGTTCCAGGGACAATTTCGAACCACATGACTTTTGCCGATCTCGGCCTTTCCGAAGACTTGCTCAGGGCAGTAAGCGAAGCCGGCTATACCGAGCCGACCGACATCCAGCGCGAGGCCATTCCGCCGGTGCTGATGATGAAGGACATCATCGGTATCGCCCAGACGGGTACGGGCAAGACGGCGAGTTTCGTGCTGCCCATGATCGACATCATGGCCAGTGGCCGCCGCCGGGCGCTGATGCCGCGTTCGCTGATCCTGGCGCCGACCCGCGAGCTGGCAGCCCAGGTCGCCGAAAACTTCGAGAAATACGGCAAGAATCACGATCTCAAGCTCGCCTTGCTGATCGGCGGTGTGCAGATGGGCGATCAGGTCAAGGCGCTGAACGAAGGCGTCGATGTGCTGATTGCGACGCCGGGNCGCCTGATGGATCTGTTCGAGCGGGGCAAGATCCTGCTGAATGGCTGCGAACTGCTGGTTATCGACGAAGCGGACCGCATGCTCGACATGGGTTTCATNCCNGACATCGAGTTCATNTGTTCGAANCTGCCCGAAACGCGGCAGACGATGCTTTTCTCGGCGACGATGCCGCCCCCGATCGAGAAGCTGACNAANAAATTCCTNAATAATCCCAAGCGGATCGAGGTCAGCCGCGCNGCGACNACGAATAAAGACATNACCGCTTTCAAGATTCCNGTGAAGAGCCGCCAGAAGCGCGAGACGCTGCGCTGGCTGCTCAATCACGACCAGGTCGAAACNGCGATCGTCTTTGCCAACCGCAANACGACGGTGCGCGAGCTCAACAAGAGCCTNCAGCGCCANGGNTTCCGNAGTGGCGAAATCCACGGGGACATGGATCAATCGAATCGCCTGAAGGAACTCGACCGGTTCAAGAAGGGCGAGATCAACATTCTCGTCGCATCGGACGTTGCAGCGCGCGGCCTCGACGTAAAAGGCGTGAGCCACGTGTTCAATTTCGACACGCCCTGGCACCCGGACGATTACGTTCACCGCATCGGCCGTACGGGCAGGGCGGGCGCCAAGGGCCGCGCGTTCACCTTCGTGGCAGAAGAAGACGCCGAGGCGATCGCCAACGTTGAAAAGCTGACCGGTGCGAAAGTACCCGTGTTCGGCAAGAAGGACGTGCGCGTCGATCTGGTCGAGAACACGCCGAAGCCCGAAGAGACGGCGGAGCCGGAAGAGCAGCCCAAGCGCAGCCGGAAGAAACGCGAGGACGACGAGGTCGCACCGCGGACCAAGCCGGAGCGAGCGCCGAAGGCCAAGCGCGAACCGCGCAGAAGCCGTAACGAAGACGAAGCGCCGGTTGCAGCGGGCGAATGGAACGGGCCGCGCCCGGGCTTTCTCGACATCTCCGCCACCTGATTTANCGNTCGTCCGACCGACATTTCTTTCTGGCNAAATGCAAAACNCAGGCTGATCGAGGAATTCGGCAGTCGATAANTTCNGNCGNCCATTCGAGNGGCGATACTGGAAGCGTGAAAGTGCGCCGCTTGCGCAGAAANGCGATGNGGCGGNCTAGTCNGCNAGGGTGACGAAGCTGTCGAGCACGCGTTTTTCGCCGGCTTTTTCGAANTCGATCGTCAGCTTGTTGCCTTCCTGGCCGGTTACGGTGCCGTAGCCGAACTTGTCATGGAAGACTCGGGCGCCGTCAGCGATGTCGCTGCGGGGCTTGGCCGCGAAGCTGGCGGCGCTGCGGCCCGGTTCGGCTATACGCTTGGGCGTCGTATCGTACTTCGTCGACAGGGCCCGCTGCCATCCGGGGCCGCGCGCGCCCGAGCGATCCGGNCGGNTGGAGGANACGTGNGCGAAGGGGTCGTCGGTCTCGCTCCAGTTCGCGCGCCAGAGCGAGGCACCACCGGTCATGGTGGTTTCGCTCTTCACGTGTTCTTCGGGCAGTTCCTCGATAAAGCGGCTGGGTATCGAACTNGTCCACTGNCCATAGATGCGGCGGTTTGCNGCGTGAAAGATCGAGCAGCGGCGCTTNGCGCGCGTGATCGCGACATAGGCGAGNCGGCGCTCTTCCTCGAGGCTGGCCANCCCGCCTTCGTCGATAGCGCGTTGGCTGGGAAAGACGCCTTCTTCCCANCCGGGGAGGAAGACATGATCGAACTCCAGCCCCTTGGCCGCATGCATGGTCATGATGGTGACTTTCTCACCGTCANTGGCCCGTTCATTGTCCATCACCAGGCTGACATGTTCGAGGAAATCGCCGAGCGTGTCGTATTCTTCCATGGCGCGGGCGAGTTCGGTCAGGTTTTCGAGGCGACCCGCGCTCTCTGCGCTGCGATCCTTCTGCAGCATGTCCTCGTAGCCGCTTTCGGCGATCACCGTGCGCAACAGTTCGGACGGCGTGATCTGTTCCGATAGCTCCCGCCAGTGAACGAACTGGCCCAGCAGGCCGATCAGAGTGTTGCGTGCGCGCGCCGGCAATTCGTCCGTATCGCACAGGTCGAGACTGGCGGCGGCCAGCGGCGCCTGCGTGCGGCGCGCATGGCGGCGCATGGCTTCCAGCGTCTTTGCGCCAAGGCCGCGCTTGGGCTGATTGTAGATCCGTTCGAATGCCAGATCGTCAGCCGGCTGGGCAATGGTGCGCAGATAGGCGAGCGCATCGCGGATCTCGGCACGTTCGTAGAAGCGGAAGCCGCCCACAATGCGATAGTTGAGGCCGATCTGGATGAAGCGGTCTTCGAATTCGCGCGTCTGATATTGTGCGCGAACGAGAATGGCGACTTCGTCCAGCGGAGCGCCTTCGGCTTCCAGCCGCTCTATGTCTTCGCCCACGCGGCGCGCTTCTTCGGGCGCATCCCAGACACCGATAACCCGGACCTTTTCGCCGGCGGGCAGTTCGGTCCACAGCGTCTTGCCGAGCCGTTCGCTATTGGCATCGATAAGTCCCGATGCTGCGGCAAGGATCTGTGGCGTAGAGCGGTAGTTCTGTTCAAGCTTGATCACAGCTGCGCCAGGAAAATCCTTTTCAAACTTGAGGATATTGGCGACTTCTGCGCCACGCCATGAATATATGGACTGATCATCATCGCCCACCACGCAGATGTTCTTGCGCGCCTGGGCAAGCAGGCGCAGCCAGAGGTACTGAACCTGATTGGTATCCTGATATTCGTCGACGAGGATGTATTTGAAGCGCTGCTGATACTGTTCCAGCACATCGCGGTGATCGCGAAAGATGTTGAGGATATGCAATAGCAAATCGCCGAAGTCGCAGGCGTTGAGGGTCTTGAGGCGGTCCTGATACAGTTTGTAGAACTGCGCGCCGCGGCCATTGGCATAAGCTTCATTTTCGACCGCATCGAGATCGCCGGGATTCAGCCCTCGGTTCTTCCAACGGTCGATCAAACCGGCCAGTTGGCGGGCGGGCCAGCGCTTTTCGTCGAGATCGTTTTCCTGGATCAACTGCTTGAGCAGACGAAGCTGATCGTCGGTATCGATGATCGTGTAATTGCTTTCAAGTCCCACCAGTTCGGCGTGACGGCGCAGCATGCGTGCGCCGATGGAATGGAACGTCCCCAACCACGGCATGCCTTCGACCGCATCCCCGATGTGACGGCCCACACGCTCGCGCATTTCGCGCGCTGCCTTGTTGGTGAAGGTGACGCACAGGATTTCGCTTGGCCATGCGCGCCGGGTTGCGATGAGATGTGCCAAACGTGCGGTGAGTGCCGCGGTCTTGCCGGTGCCCGCCCCAGCAAGCATCAACACCGGTCCTTCCGTGGTCAATACGGCATCACGCTGGGGTGCGTTCAACTGGGCCGCATAGGCGGGAATCTGCGCCTTTTCGAGCGCGCCGGACGAGGGTGATGGGTCGGACATGAAGTCCGGAACAGCTAGGGAACGCCAAGGCAGAACACAAGCCCTGCGCATGGCCCCCCTCTGGAACCGACGACCCGTTTCCTGCGTAAGACGGGCAATGACAACGATAATGGAGACTTCTCCTATGCGTAATCTTATCTTCGCCGGCGCCGCAGCAATCGCCTTTACGGCCGTTCCTGCCATCGCGCAGGACGTGGCAGTAGATGCCGACGGTACGGTCTATGTGCTGACAGACGAGCAGCAGACCATGTATGACGGCTGGCCTGCCGACCGGCAGACGACCTATGACGCCTGGCCTGACGAGGTGCAGGAATATTACTGGACGCTAACCCCGGCGCAGGTCGAAGGCTGGTGGGTGCTGACGGACGATCAGCGCGTACGCATCTATGAAATGACGCCTGAAGCGCGCACGCAGGCGTGGACGCAGATTTCTTCGCAGATGAGCGCTGCCCCGACTGCGACCACTTCTGCCCCGTCCAGCACGGCAACAGCGCGTACTGCAACGACCGCCGGTGCGTCCACGAGCTCGGCCACGCCGAGGTTCGTGAGCAAGGAGGTCACACAAGCAACCCCTTCGGGTTATGCGGCTGCATCGGGTGAAGACGTGCCCGTCTGCCGCGGCGATCAGCAGGACGGTTGCATCAANAGCTGGGAAAAGAACAAGACCGGCACCCGTCCGCTCGAATACTGGCCGGGCAAGCCCGCGAGTGAAATCGACGAGCCACTGCCTGCGACCAAGCCAGGTTCATAACAACAGGCTTTCCGCTCGCGCGCCCNAAGCTGGCAGCGCGACGCTTGGAGGGGGCGGGTACACCATGGTGTTCCCGCCCCTTTTCGTATTCTCATCATGGTGTTAGCGGGTTTTCCTCGAAATGATCTTACGGGGGCGAGGCGCAGCTTGCCGCATTTTGAGCACATTTTACGACAAACCGGTCCGCGGCTGCGTTCGAGCCGCATCCAAATCCCNGCACCGTCCGTTGATCCCCCATAATCGAGCACATGCGAATTGTGCCTCAGGANGGCCCAGTGGCCAAACGAAAGGACCAATGATGCGTAAGACATTCTATTACATAGCTGGCGGCGCACTTGCTGCCGTATCTATCCCGGCTGTTGCACAGGACATGACTGCAGCGGAAACCGACACTGCCGATGCTGCGACGACCCCGTCCACGGCTATGACGGCCGAACAACAGGTTTCCTATGACGGATGGCCGACCGAGCAGCAGACCCAGTTCGATGCGTGGCCGGAAGATGTAAAGGCTTATTACTGGGGCCTTACACCGGAGCGTCAGGAACTGTTCTGGCGGATTTCAGACGAAAACAAGGTGACGATCACGGCCCTTAGTGCCGAGCAGCAGGCGCAGGCTTGGACGCAGATCGAAGCTCAGGCTGCAGCCCAGACTGCACCGGCAACCACTGCGCCCGCAACAACCGCACCGGCATCCCCTACCGAGCCGATGACTGATACTACGGCACCGGCCGATCCGATGGGCGACACTACCGCACCGGTTGAACCCGAAGCGGATGCAGCCACCGATCCGATGTAATCGGTCTGGATCAAATCATTGGGCAAGGCGGAGAAGAGATACCTTCGCCTTGCCCATTTTTCTGTCCGCCACGATTTCGAGGCCGCGCAGTTCGCGCTCTTCCCTTGCCCCGGTTTCCAGCGCGACCCAAGTTGCCGGGCCGATCCATCCCAGACGCGTCAGCCGGTCGATGGCGACATGGCCTGCTCCGGTATCGTAAGGCGGATCGAGCAGGATCAGGTCGTGCGGGGCCTTAGCCGGACCGAGGCTCATCACGGAGGCCTGCTGGACGGTCGTGCGTGTCCTCGCGTCGAGGGACTCGATATTCTTCCGGATGGACTTTACCGCATCGGCATCCTGTTCGACGAAGAGACAGGAAGCAGCGCCGCGCGATAGCGCTTCGAGCCCAAGCGCACCCGATCCCGCGAACAGGTCGACGACGTTAACTCCTTCGAACGATCCGAGCCTGCTTGCGAGCATATTGAAGAGCGTTTCGCGCGTGCGATCCGCCGTCGGGCGCGTCACCTCTCCGGGCGGAGCGGTCAGCCTGCGGCCACGCCATTCGCCTGCGATGATTCTCATTTGCGGGCCCGGGTCAATTGCTTGCGGAATCGCTCGACGTCCGCCTGACGGATCTCCACCGCCTGTCCGCGGGCAAGTTCGCCCAGTTCGAACGGACCGTAACCGACGCGCAGCAGGCGATTGACCTGCAGGCCGAGATGTTCGAGCACGAGGCGAACTTCGCGGTTCTTGCCTTCGGTCAGCGTCATCTGAACCCAGCGGTTCTTGCCCGATCCGCGTTCCAGATCGGCTTCGATCCGGCCGTAGCGAATGCCGTCGATTTCGATACCTTCGATCAATTCGTCGAGCTGCGCCTGTGTGATGTCGCCGAAGGCGCGCGCGCGATAGGTGCGCGGAATGCCGGAGGACGGCAGTTCCATCGCNCGCTTCATCTCGCCGTCATTGGTCAGCAGCAGCAGGCCCTCGGTGTTGAAGTCGAGGCGNCCNACGGGCATNACCCGGCCGGCATTCTTGGGCAGGGCGTTGCGCAGCGCNGTGTAGATGGTCGGGCGGCCCTTGGGGTCGCGTTCTGCCGTGATGAGGCCCGAGGGTTTGTGAAACGCGAAGAGGCGCGGCGCTTCGGCNTGGGCGACGGCCTTTCCGTCCACGGTCACACCGTTGAGGTTGTTCAGCTTCACGGCNGGTGTGGTCAGAACCTTGCCGTCGATCGACACGCGACCGTCGGCGATCATGCGTTCGATTTCTCGACGGCTCGCTATGCCTGCACGGGCGAGTAACTTGGCGATCCGGTCGCCTTCTTCTGGTAATCGATTGTCGGCCATGGGCGCGCCATTACACACAACCCCGCCCAAGCGGAAGCGCAAGCTGAGCAGAGGCCAGCGCGGGGAACGCGTCAGTTGGCGGCGCGCAGGGCCTCTTCGACGGTTTCGTGATAGCGCCGGATGCCGCCTTCGAGTGTACCGAGGGTGAGGTGCGGGACCGCCCCCGTGGCGAGCCCCTGCTGCCCGAGCTCGGCCGCGCGAAAATCTTCACCGGCGAACACCCCGCCATCGAGCAGCGCCCAGCTGCGTTCCCAGTGGTCGCGCGCCTTGTCGGTCGCGGGGTGTTCCGGAATGAGCATGAAATCTTCGACCAGCGTGCGGTCGTGCGCCTGCGGCATCATCACCATGACATTGATATAGTCCGGGCTGGGGATGATGAGGGCACCCGGCAGAAGTTGGTACGCAAAGGTCACCACACGGCGCAGCTGCGCCATATCCTCCAGATCGATGCCTTCCATTTCCTCGAGCCGCCCCACAGCGCTGCGCGAATGGGGGCCGATCATGTCGCCGCTGGTGGCGCCGTCCTTGAAGAAGGGGCCGATGGTCTTCGCATGCAGGCGCGTAACGTGATAACTTTCCAGGAAAGCGTCCATGATGAGCTTCCAGTTACCGGCGACCTCGTGCGTCTTGCGGCGAAACAAGACCTGATCGCCCATGCCGAGCGCGTCGAAATCCTGTCCGATCTCTTCCGCCAGCGAGAAATCGGCCGGGCCATCCTGCGGGCAGAACCAGATCAGGCCACCGGTCTCCCTGCTGGGCAGTTCGACAAGGCCGTAGTCGCTCTTGTCGAGGCCCAGGAAGGTGTCGGGCCGGGGCAGGGCAAGCAATCGCCCGTCCACCGAATAGGTCCATGCGTGGTAGGGGCAGACAAGCTTCTTGGTACACTGCACCTCGGCGCCTTCCACCAGTCGGGTGCCACGGTGGCGGCAGACGTTGAGGAATACGCGTGCCCTGCCGTCGCCATCGCGCGTGATCAGGAGNGGGCGCCCGGTNGCATCGTGAGGGACTGCCATNCCGGGGTCCGGAAGCAGCGCCGACGGGGCGAGGATCTGCGGCAGCCGGTCGTAAATCGCGGCCTTCTCGCGCGCCCAGTATCCGGGGTCGGTATAGACGCTGGCGGGGACGGTNGTAGCCTNCGAGGAATCGCGCATGCGCCCGTCTGCGATGTCCTTCGCCAAAGCCAGCATGCCGTCGGTTGGTCGCCGCGCCGAATGTTTGGTGTCGACATCGCTCATGACGCCTGTTCCTCTCTCTCACACTCCGTTAGTGTTGCAAATTACACGCCCGATAGGAAGGACGCTAGGGAATGGCCGCGGTCGCAGAACAAAAGAAAAAGATTTCAGCCTGGCGAGCGCTTGGTCTGGCGCTCGGCAACCGCAAGACCGGCTTCATGCTGCTGTTCGGCTTTGCCAGCGGACTGCCGTTCGCACTTTTCCTGGGCACGCTGTTTGCCTGGCTGACCGAAGCGGATGTGGACCTCGAGACGATGGGCATCTTCTCGCTCATCGGGCTGGCTTACGCATTCCAGTTCCTGTGGTCGCCGCTGATCGACAAGGTCGACATTCCGCTGCTGCGAAAGCTGGGCAGGCGAAAGCAATGGATCATTCCGATGCAGCTTCTGCTGGGGGCGATCCTCGTGACGATGAGCGTGCTCGAACCGCGAACGCAGCTCGGCATGTTCTCGCTGCTGGCAGGGATCGGCGCCTTTGCCAGTGCGACACAGGATATCGCGATCAATGCATGGCGCATCGATGTCGCAGACGAAGTGGCGACGATCGATATTCTCTCNACCGTCTACCAGATGGGTTATCGCCTCTCCTCGCTGGTGGGCGGCGCGCTCGGCCTGATCATCGCTGCGCGGATCGGCTGGCCGGAAACCTATATGATGATGGGCGGCATTTTGCTGTTCGTCGGCGCGGTCGGCCTGTTCGCTCCGAATGCGGAAGGCGCGGCCGAACTGACGGAGGGCGACGAACAGGTTCGGGCGCTGCGCAAGGCAGGTGAACTGGTNCCTTCCGTGCGGAACCGCGCACTGGCGGCCGTTGCGCTTCTATGGGCACTGGCCATCGGTGCCGTGCTGGCGTTCATGATCATGTCGATGACGTATGCGCCGGAAGATCGACCCAATCCGACCGATTTTACGCTCACGTGGGGGCCGTGGATCATCGTGGCGACGATCATACTGCCCGCACTGATCGCAGGCTGGCTGTCGAGCCAGCAGAAGCAGGGGCGAAACCTGCTTGCCGAAGATGCACCGGCGGTGNGCGGAACTGCGTATGCGCTCGACCATCTCTACCGNGCNCTGGTGCTGCCCTTGGTGGAATTCGTNGGCCGCNTGGGCTGGTCGCTGGTGCTGATCCTGGCCGTCGTCCTGACCTATCGGATCTGCGATGCGATCTGGGGTACTTTNGCGTATCCGTTCTATCTGGGCGAGNTGCAGTATACCAATGACGACGTGGCCTTCGCGTCCAAGTTCTTCGGCGTNGGNGCAATCATCGCGGGGCTGGCGCTGGGGGGGCTGATGCTGACCACCATCGGGCGGATGGCAACNCTGCTGATCGGCGGTATCCTCGCAGCGCTGACGAACTTGCTGTATGCCGACATGGCCATCGGCGGTGCGAATATGCAGGCGTTCAGCGACGCAATAGGCTTTACCTATCTGATCGAGCAGGTGCCGGGCATCGGCGATGCCGATCTGGCCAGACTGACCATTACCATTGCCTTCGAAAACCTGGCGATCGGCATAGCGGGCGCGGCCTATATCGCCTGGCTGTCATCGATCGTGTCGAAGAAGTTCAGCGCAGTCCAATATGCGCTTCTGTCGTCCCTGACACTGCTGGTCGGGACGCTGGGCCGCGGGGCACTGGGCGAGATGATCGAGAACCAGGGTTATTACGACGTATTCATACTGACGACCTGGATCGGGTTGGGGGCAGCAGTGCTGGTATGCATCGAATGGTGGCGGGTCAGCCGTGCGAAGGATGATGCCGGCATTATCGCGCCTGAGGCCGGAGCCGCTCAGCCAGCCGAATGAGCTTGGCGGGAGCGCCGGGCGATCTAGTCGGGTAGCTCGCCGTTCTGCCGGAGAACGTCCCCGGCGAGATAGAGCGATCCGGCGATCAGCACGGGCAGACCGTCTTCGGGCAGGCTGGCGAGAGCCGCCGCGACATCGCTTTGCGCCGCCGCCTGGTCGCCGAACGCTTCAGGCGGATGCCAGTCATGCCCCGGCACGGCGACGGCGGAGATGCTGGCCAGGCTATCCGCCAACGGCGCGATGATGGCCGCGGGATCCTTGCTTTCCAGCATGCCGATGATGAGATGCAGGCGTCGGCCCGAAAAGTGCCTGCCCAACATCCGGCCCGCATCGGCATTGTGCCCGCCGTCCAGCCAGACTTCGCGCTTACCGGCCAGCGGACCCGGCAAAAGGCGCTGAAGGCGCGCTGGCCAGCGCGCCTGGCCCATCCCGCGAGCGATGGCCCCGGGCGTGATCCGGAGCTTGTCCTGATGGCGAAGCATGGCCACGGCCAGCGAGGCATTCAGCGCCTGATGATCGCCGGGCAATGCGGGGCGGGGCAGGTTCAGGCTGCCGCGCCGGTCGCGATAGCTGAGGCCGAGGCCGATTTCGACGTCCCAGTCGTAATCGAGCAGCGCCAGCTGCGCTTTTGCCCGCTCCGCAGCGGTCTGGATCTGGGCGCGTGCATCGGCTGGATAGGACAGGCAGACGAGTGGAACCCCCGGTTTTGCGATGCCAGCCTTTTCGAAGGCAATGCGCGCGATAGGCTCCGTCGGAGCGCCTTCTTCCGGGGTGAGCAGGAAGCGTTCGTGATCGATGCCGAGCGATGCGATGCCGCAGGCGGCGACGCTTTCGGGTTCCAGAACATTGGTCGCATCGAAGCGTCCGCCCAGGCCGACTTCCACGACGCAGGCATCGGCGGGGACGCGGGCGAATTCGGAGAATGCTGCGGCGATCGTGACTTCGAAAAAGCTGGGGCCGAGATCTTCGCCTGCATCGAGCACTTCGGCGAGCAGTTCGGCCAGCCGATCGTCATCGATCAGCGTTCCTGCGAGACGAATGCGTTCGTTGTACCGGACAAGGTGCGGGCTCGTAGTAACATGGACCGTATATCCCTGTTCCTCGAGCATTGCGCGCAGGAAGGCACAGGTCGACCCCTTGCCGTTGGTTCCGGCGACATGGAAGACGGGCGGCAGGCGGTGGTGCGGGTTGCCGAGCCTGTCCAGGAGCGCGCGGATCGTATCGAGGCCAAGCCTGCCTTCGGGAATGGACAGCGCGCCCAGCCGGTCCAGCTGTCGCTGCACTGCCGGACTGTCGGAGCGGGCGAAGTCCCGCATGCCGTGCCTCAGGCAGCCTTGGCCGGGGTGAGGTAATCGAGCAGGGTCGCCAGCGTTGCTTTGAGGTCGCGGCGATGGACCACCATGTCCACCATGCCATGCTTGTGCAGATATTCGGCGCGCTGGAAGCCATCGGGCAACTGCTCGCGGATCGTGTCCTGAATGACGCGCTGCCCGGCAAACCCGATCAGTGCGCCCGGTTCGGCAATATGGATATCGCCGAGCATGGCGTAGCTAGCCGTCACACCGCCGGTAGTCGGATCGGTCAGCACCACGATATAGGGCAAGCCGGCTTCCTTCAGGCGGCGCGTCATCACGGTCGCCTTGGGCATTTGCATGAGCGAGAGAATGCCTTCCTGCATGCGGGCGCCGCCAGCAGCGGTGACGACGATATAGGGGCAACGCCGGGTAAGCGCGCGTTCCGCACCCTGGCAGAAGGCGGTGCCTACGGCCATGCCCATGGATCCGCCCATGAAGCCGAAATCCTGCACCCCGACCACCGCGGGCTTACCATCGATCGCACCCGAGCCGACGAGGAAGGCGTCCTTATGCGGGCTCTTGGCGCGCGCCTTTTTCAGGCGGTCGGTGTATTTCGCCGTGTCGCGGAACTTGAGAGGATCTTCCTTCACATCGGGGATCGGAAGAACTTCGAAGCCTTCATCCATCAACTGGCGCAGGCGTTCGTCCGCGCCAATGCGACCATGGTGATCGCAGCGCGGGCAGACATAGGCATTGTCTTCATATTCCTGCGCGAACACCATCTGCTGACAGCTGGGGCATTTGACCCACAGATCCTTGTCGGTGCTGCGCTTGGACAGCGAGGTGATCGAATTGCGGACGCGGGTGAACCAGTTCATAGTTGAAGCCTATAGTCCTGTTGCAGCAAAGCTCAAATAGTCGGCAGAATACCTAGGAAAATCAAATTGCTCTNTGCCGGGCGGGCTGATCGTNNCCGGGNGGAAGAGCGGTCGGNCCCGCTCAGCGGGCCGAACGAACAGCGNCGGCGAGCTTNGATGTCAGTTCGCGNAGNNGGGCCGGAGCANCGGCGCCATGTTCTGCCACGAGTTCGACCAGTGCCGAGCCNACCACGACGCCATCTGCCACGCGCGCGATTTCGCCGGCCTGTTCGGGCGTGCGGACGCCGAAGCCGACAGCGACCGGGATGTCGGTGGCCTGCTTGATGCGGGCGACATTGGCTTCGATCGATTCGATCGCTGCCTGTTGCATGCCGGTGATGCCTGCGACCGCGACGTAATAGAGAAAGCCTTCGGACCCTTCGACGACGGCGGGAAGGCGACGGTCGTCGGTTGTCGGTGTGGCGAGGCGAATGGGGGCGATCCCGGCATCGCGCAGGGACGGGCCGAGCGCGTCGTCTTCTTCGGGCGGGATATCGACGCAGATCACGCCATCGACGCCCGCGTTCCTGGCGGCAGAGGCGAACCATTCCGGTCCGCGCCGGACCATCGGATTGGCATAGCCCATCAGTACGAGCGGAACGTCGGGATGGCGCTGGCGAAAGCCGCTTGCGATCGCGAGGACACCGGCCGTGGTGGTGCCTTTGCCGAGCGAACGGATGTTCGCCGCCTGGATGGCCGGGCCATCGGCCATGGGATCGGTAAAGGGCATGCCGAGTTCGATCACGTCCGCGCCGCCATCGACCAGCGCGTCGAGATTGGCGGCGGTGTCGCCGTCACCGGCGGTCAGAAAGCAGACCAGCGCAGGGTGAGACTTGGCGAAGGCAGCGGAGAGGCGATTCGAGGCGTTCATGGTGTCAGGTTCGTTCATCTAGCTTGGCAGAAGTCTGAGACATGGACCGGGTGTTACACAGTCCAAGGGAGAAAAAACTGGCTGGCGCCATCAGGGCGTATCCGGGTTTGCACTGCAAGGAACGATTAGGCGTCATCAAAGCCCCATCGCATGAATGCAGTCGTGTAGGACAGCCTGCATGAGTGGGTATGCGTAAACCAGCACGAGGCACCTCCATCGTTCGGAGCGAGGGCTAGATCTCAACTCCGAGCTTTTCCGCCACGGTGAAGATGTCCTTATCGCCGCGGCCACAGAGGTTGGCGAGGATCACGCTGTCCTTGGGCATGGTCTTGGCACGCTTGGCCACGGCAGCGATGGCATGGCTGGGCTCGAGCGCGGGAATGATGCCCTCGGTCCGGCAGAGAAGCTGGAACGCATCAAGCGCCTCGTCATCTGTGATGGCGGTGTATTCGACGCGTTCCATGTCTTTCAGCCAGGCATGTTCGGGGCCGATGCCGGGGTAATCGAGACCCGCGCTGATCGAGTGGCCTTCGGTGATCTGGCCGTCATCGTCCTGCAGCAGGTAGGTCTTGTTGCCGTGGAGCACGCCGGGGAACCCGCCAAGCAGCGATGCTGCATGCTGATCCCCGTCGAGGCCGTAACCCGCCGCTTCGACGCCGAGCATCTTTACATCCGGATCGTCGAGGAAGGGGTGGAACAGCCCGAGCGCATTGGAGCCGCCGCCGATGGCTGCCACCAGCAGGTCGGGCAGGCGATCGATGCGCGAGAGCATCTGTGCGCGCGCTTCCTTGCCGATCACGCTCTGAAAATCGCGCACCATTTCCGGATAGGGATGGGGGCCGGCAGCCGTGCCGATGATGTAGAAGGTGTCGTGGACATTCGCGACCCAATCCCGCAGCCCTTCGTTCATGGCGTCCTTGAGCGTTGCCGCGCCGCTGGTGACGGGCACGACTTCGGCGCCGAGCAGCTTCATGCGGAACACATTGGGCTGCTGACGGGCCACGTCGGTCGCGCCCATATAGATGACGCAAGGCAGGCCGAAGCGTGCGCAGACTGTAGCCGTGGCGACGCCGTGCTGGCCGGCGCCGGTTTCGGCGATAATGCGGGTCTTGCCCATGCGCATGGCGAGCAGGATCTGCCCGATGCAATTGTTGATCTTGTGCGCGCCGGTGTGATTGAGCTCGTCGCGCTTGAACCAGACCTGCGCGCCGCCGAGCGCCTCTGTCAGCCGTTCCGCGAAATAGAGCGGGGAAGGACGGCCGACATAGTGTTCGAGCAAATCGTCGAACTGAGCCTTAAAGCTCGAGTCAGCTTGAGCTTTGCGATATTCGCGTTCGAGATCGAGGATCAGCGGCATCAGCGTTTCGGCGACATAACGGCCGCCGTAATCGCCGAAGTGGCCACGTTCATCGGGCTGATTGCGGAATGAGTTTGCGTGTTCGGTCATACAGACCGCGCCGCTTTGCAGAAGGCGGCAATCTTGTCCATGTCCTTCGCACCCGGAGCGCTTTCCACGCCGCTTGACGTATCCACCAGCGGGGCACCGGTTGCAGCGATCGCACCCGCGACATTCGTGGGCGACAATCCGCCGGCAAGACCCCAGGGCAGCGACATGCTGATGCCGGAAAGGAGCGCCCAGTCGAAGCGTAGCCCCATGCCACCGGGGAGCTGAGCGTCCTTCGGTGTCTTGGCATCGAACAGGATGAAGTCAGCCGCGTCGGTATAAGCCTGAGCCCTGACGACATCGCTGGCGGTGGCCACCGGGATGACTTTCCAGACGGGCAGGCCGAACTGCGCCCTGACGGCAGCGCTGCGCGCGGGAGATTCGCCGCCATGCAACTGCACCGCGTCGAGTTTCGCGGCCGATATGGCATCGCGCAGGGCGTCGTCGTCCGGATCGACGAACACGCCAACCTTGGAAATGCGCGACCCGGCGCGCGCGGCGAGCGCCGATGCTTCGACGAGGCCGAGGTGGCGAGGGCTGGGCGGAAAGAAGTTGAAGCCGACGTGGTCAGCCTGCGCATCGAGGACAGCGTCGAGCGTTTCCGGCGTGGAAATCCCGCAGATCTTGATTGCGGCTGCCATGAAGCGCGCCGTTACAGCGTGGCTTCGATATCGCGCGCGGCCCGCGCAGGATCGTCCGCACGGCTGATCGGTCGCCCGATCACCAGCACGCTGGCACCGTGATCACGCGCCTGGCGCGGTGTGACGACGCGTTTCTGATCGCCGACCGCGCTTCCGGCAGGGCGCAGGCCGGGTACGACGAAGAAGCCGTCCCGCCACTGGTCATGGACCGCTTTCACTTCCTGTCCCGAACACACGATCCCGTCGAGGCCTGCATCGTTGGCAAGCTGTGCGAGGCGCATGACCTGGTCATGCGCGCTGCCTTCGATGCCGGTGCGTGCGAGATCGCGTTCGTCCATACTGGTCAGCATGGTCACAGCGACGACCCTGGTATTTTCGCCAGCTGCAGCCTTGGCATCTTCCATCATCGCGCGGCCGCCGCCTGCATGAACGGTGACGATCGCCGGTTCGAGCACGTGGATCGCCTGCATGGCGCCTGCGACGGTGTTGGGAATATCGTGCAGCTTGAGATCGAGAAAAATGGGCAGGCCGAGCTGCCCGATCATGTGCACGCCATGTGCGCCATGCGCACAGAAGAATTCCAGCCCGAGCTTGATCCCGCCGACGTGCCCTTTGACCTTGTTAACGAGGTCGATCCCGTCGTTCAGTTGCGGGACGTCGAGTGCGAGATAGATCGGATTGGACATCAGAGCTTCGTTGGTTCGGGATCGACCGGATTGGCGGGCGGGGGTGCAAAATCGTCGCGCGGCGGCGATACCGGCGGGGTGGCCGTCGGCGTAGGAGTGAAGCGGCTGGCGCGGACATCTTGTGCGTGGCCGTTTCAAGTGCAGCTATCCGCCGCCTGGCGCGCCATGCGCTGGCGCGGTGGAGCAACCACATGGGCAAAAGGCCCAGCAGGAAGGACACGATGACAAGCGCCGGCAGCTTGGTTTCCAGCACGAGGTTCGACCAGATTTGAACTTCGACCGATTTCCAGTTGAAGAAACTGAATGCCAGCAGCGAAAACAGCAGCAGGACCCAAACGATAGTACGCACGATCTGCATCGGGAGCTCCCCTTATTGGCTATGCCAGCCTTGCTAGGCTGCAAGCGCGCGCTCGTCTAGCCGAACACGCGTTCGAAGATCGTGTCGACATGCTTGAAGTGGTATTCGAGGTCGAACCGTTCTTCCAGCTGTTCGGCGCTGAGCGCTGCGGTGACTTCCTCGTCCTGCTTGAGCAGATCGAGCAGCATCAGCCTGCCGTCCGATTCCCAGACCTTCATCGCGTTGCGCTGGACGAGGCGATAGGCATCTTCGCGGCTGACGCCGTTCTGGGTGAGGGCGAGCAGAACACGCTGCGAGTGGATGAGGCCGCCCATGCGGTCCATGTTGTCCTGCATGCGTTCGGGATAGATCAGCAGCTTGTCGATCACGCCGGTGAGGCGGGCGAGGGCGAAATCGAGCGTGATGCAGGCATCCGGGCCAATGAAGCGTTCGACCGAGGAATGCGAAATATCGCGCTCGTGCCACAGGGCCACATTCTCGAGCGCGGGCAGGGCATAGGCGCGGATCATGCGGGCTTGACCTGTGAGGTTTTCGGTCAGGATCGGGTTGCGCTTGTGCGGCATGGCGCTCGACCCCTTCTGGCCCGGCGAGAAATATTCTTCCGCCTCGAGCACTTCGGTGCGCTGAAGATGCCGAATTTCGACCGCCAGCCGTTCGATAGACCCGGCGATGACGGCGAGGGTGGAAAAGAACATGGCATGGCGATCGCGCGGGATGACCTGGGTCGACACGGGCTCGACCGACAGCCCGAGCTTTTCTGCGACATGTTCTTCGACCTGGGGATCGATATTGGCAAACGTGCCGACCGCACCCGAGATGGCGCAGGTGGCGATTTCTTCGCGCGCGGCGAGCAGGCGCCGGCGGCAACGGTCGAATTCGGCGTAGGCCTGCGCCAGCTTGAGGCCGAAGGTCACCGGCTCGGCATGGATGCCGTGGCTGCGCCCGATGGTNGGTGTGTATTTGTGTTCTTCNGCACGGCGCTGGATTGCCGAAAGCAGCGCGTCGAGATCGGCCAGCAGAATATCGGCCGAGCGGGCAAGNTGCACAGCCAGCGTGGTGTCGAGGACATCGCTACTGGTCATGCCCTGGTGCATGAACCGCGCCTCCTCGCCCACGTTTTCCGCCACCCAGGTGAGGAAGGCGATCACGTCATGCTTGGTCACGGCCTCGATCGCGTCGATCGCTTCGACGTCGATCTTGGGGTTGGTGGCCCACCAGTCCCACAGGGCTTTGGCCGCGCTTGCCGGGACCACGCCGAGTTCGCCGAGCTTTTCGGTCGCATGCGCTTCGATTTCGAACCAGATGCGATATCTGGCTTCCGGCTCCCACAGGGCNGTCATTTCGGGGCGGGCGTAGCGGGGGACCATGGTGAACTCCGGAGTTGGCGGCTGTTTGCGCAGCGCGCTAGGCAAGGCGGCGGCCCGTGGCAAGGCGCAGNCGCACGCTTATTACGCTTCTTATAAGCGGATCGGTCAGATCAGACCCTTGGCACGCAGCGAGACGTGGCCACTGCGACCAACGATTACATGGTCGTGTACGGTAACGCCGAGCAGGCGACCGGCTTCTGCGATCCGGGCGGTGATGGCGATGTCCGCACGGCTTGGTTCGGGATTTCCGCTGGGATGATTATGCACGAGGATCAGCGCGGTTGCGCCGATNTCGAACGCCTTGCGGATGACTTCACGCGGGTGNATNGCCGCTTCATCGATCGACCCTTCGGCGAANTGNTGGTCNAGGATGAGGCGGTTTTGCGCGTCGAGATAAAGGACGCGCACCCGTTCGTGGTTGAGATGGGCCATATCGACAGCGAGATAGTCCAGCAGAGCCTGCCAGCTGCCCAGTACCGGNTTGTCCTGCACCGCCCCGCGCGCCATCCGCCTGGTCGCGAGGCTGACGGCNTGAAGNGCNGCCACGCTCGCTTCGCCCATGCCCTTGACCTGCTTCAAAGCCTGTGGATCTGCAGCCAGAACAGCGGCGAACGACCCGAATTGGGCGATCAGGTTCTTGGCCAGTGGCTTGGTGTCGCCCTGCCTTATCGCTGCGAACAGGAGGAATTCGAGCAGCTCGTAATCGGCGAGCGCTTCGGGTCCGCCGGTAAGCAGTCGATCGCGCAATCGAGCGCGATGACCGGCCCCCGCATGGCCCGCCGAATTATTCGATTCCTCCGGCAACCATTCCCCCATGCACGGCGTTTCGACCACTTGCATTGCCTTTCACGGGCTGCTGGCGCAAGTGGGGTTCGATGGAGCGGGACGCTGACGACAATGCCATGGCGGAGGGCGCCGATTCCATCCGGCGCGCGAGATGGCGCCAGAAACGCTGGGCTATTCCGAGTGTTCTGCTTGCCCTGCTGATCGCTGCAGGGATCGCCGCATGGTTTTCGCGCGAAAGCATTGTCGACGATATTATTCGCGACCAGCTCGAAGCCAACAATATCCCCGCGACGTACACTATCGATCATGTGGGCGGCCAGACGCAGGAACTGTCAAACGTGGTCCTTGGCGATCCGGATGCGCCGGACTTTACCGCCAAGCGAATCATCGTGCAATTGCGCCACCGGCTGGGCGTGCCGGAGATCGGCAGCGTCACCCTGGTCGAGCCGCGTCTTTTCGGAACGTACCGTAATAACGAACTGAGCTTCGGCTCGCTCGACACGCTGATATTTGCACCGAGCGAGGGTCCGGGCGGGCTTCCCAATCTGAACGTCGCAATTCGCGATGGACGTGGGCTGATCGAAACGGATTATGGCCCCGTCGGGCTTAAAATGGTCGGTTCGGGATTGGCCAGCCATGGCTGGGACGGGACGCTTGCTGCGATTGCGCCAAACCTTCGGCTGCCAGGCTGTGAGGCCGGTCGGACCAGCGCGTATGGAAAAATAACCAGCACGTCCGGCGAACCGAAATTCGTCGGCCCGGTGCGGCTCGCTTCTCTGAAATGCGACGCGCAGGCTCTCGATCTGGCCGAATACGAGATGAATCTGACAGTCGAGGCGGACAATCGCCTGCGTAATCCGTCGATCGAGGCACGGATCGAAGGCGGCGACACGCGGNTCGCGGAGAATTCTGCTGCNGCCATCATCGGCACGATTCGCGCGCAGATCCGCGACCAGTCGACGACCGCCCGCTTTTCACTGGCGGCCCGCGGTGTCGAAACGCCGCAGGCAATGGCGGCTGTGCTGACGGCAGATGGACAGTTACGCGCGAACGAAGGGTTCAAGCGCGTGCAGGTCGAGAGCAATCTTGAAGGCAATGGTCTGCGGCTCGGCAGCGACCTGATCGGGGCAGTCGATGCGCTGGCGCAAACCGGCGATGGCACGCTGATCGCGCCGCTGACCCGCAAAATGGCGAATGCGTTGCAGGCCGAGACCCGCGGAAGCGCGCTATCCGCCGACCTGCGTATCAGGACAGAACCCGGCACCTATTCCCTNTTCGCGCCAAGGGCAGAGCTGCGCGGCGGAAGCGGTGCGCGGCTGGTTTCCCTATCGCGCGTCGAAATCGCGTCCCGGGGCGGCGAGACGCCGAGGATTGCAGGCAATATCGCGACCGGCGGCGCCAATATGCCGCGCATATCTGGCCGGATGGAGCGAGGCGAGGGCGGCAGTTCGATTTTCCGCCTGGCGATGGAGCGGTACGAAGCAGACGATTCCGCCCTTGCCGTGCCGCAGATGACCATCGCCCAGCAAAGCGGCGGCGCCGTTGGATTTTCGGGCCGGGTTCTGGCAAGTGGCAAGCTGCCGGGCGGGGCGGCGACCAACTTGTTGTTACCCGTCGATGGACGCTATGATGGTGGGAATATCGCCTTGTGGCGCTCGTGCACGGATATCCGGTTCGACCGTCTCGAACTGGCCAATCTTTCATTCGAAAAGCGTGGGCTGACGCTGTGTCCTGCACGGGGCCGGGCAATCGTGAACGCGGGCGCTGACGGAATTCGCATAGCCGCGGGTGCGCCATCGCTCGATCTGCAGGGCCATCTCGGTGAAACCCCGATCCGACTTGCGTCGGGACCGGTCGGCTTTGCCTATCCCGGCGTCATGACGGCACGTGAAATCGAAGTATCGCTGGGCCCTGTAGAGACGGCCAGCCGCTTCAACGTGTCTGGCCTGGAGGCGAGGTTCGGCGACGATATCGCAGGGACGTTCACGGATGCGGACGTGATGCTGGCGGCCGTGCCAATGGATCTGAACAAGGCCGAGGGGAACTGGCGTTTCGCCGACGGTCGGCTGACAATCAATGGTGCCGACTTCACCTTGGTGGACCGCAATGCTTCGCCCCGGTTCGAGCCGCTGATCGCGCGCGATGCGAGGCTGACACTGATCGACAATGTCATCGCCGCGCAGGCACAATTGCGCAATCCCGCAAGCGACCGGCTGGTGACAACCGTCGACATTCGGCACGATTTGCAGAGCGGTGCCGGTCGTGCCGATCTCGATGTTCCTGGGCTGCAGCTGGACGGCGAGCTTCAGCCGGGCGAGATTTCCCGTCTTGCGCTGGGCGTCATCGCCAACACCAAGGGCATCGTGACCGGCACGGGCCGGATCGACTGGGCACCGAACGGCACCATCAANAGCACGGGTAGCTTTTCGAGCGATGATCTCGATTTTGCCGCAGCGTTCGGGCCTGTCGAGGGGGCCAGTGGCACGATCGAGTTCGTCGATCTGCTGAATCTGACGACCGCACCGGGCCAGAAGATCCGTGTCGCATCGGTAAATCCCGGCGTGGAGGTCTTCGATGGCGAGGTCGAGTTTCAATTGCGCAATGGCGAGTTGCTGGCGGTTTCCGGGGGCAGCTGGCCCTTCATGGGCGGACAGCTGATCTTGCGCGATGTCGACCTCAATCTGGGGGTCAGCGAAGAGCGCCGTTACCTGTTCGAGATCGTCGGCCTGGATGCGGCCGTGTTCATGACGCAGATGGATCTNGAGAACATATCCGCNACCGGACTTTTCGACGGAACGGTGCCGATCGTGTTCGATGCCGCGGGCAACGGACGAATCGATACCGGCGTGCTGATATCCCGNCCGCCAGGGGGGAACATTTCCTATGTNGGCGATCTGACCTACGAGGATCTNTCGCCCATCGCGAACTTCGCCTTCGATGCACTGAAGAGCCTCGACTACACGCAGATGCGAGTGGTCATGGAAGGCCCCCTGACGGGCGAGATCGTTACGCGNGTGCGGTTCGACGGCGTGAGCCAGGGCAAGGGCGCCAAATCGAATTTCATNACGCGGCGACTAGCGGCACTGCCNCTGCAATTCCGTATCAACATCAAGGCGCAGTTCTACCAGCTGATGACCAGCCTGAAATCGCTGTACGATCCGGCCGCAGTACGCGATCCANGCGAACTGGGTCTGCTGTCCGACGACGGAACACGTTTCCTGAGGCGCTCGATCACTGGCGAGGAAGCGCCACCCGAAATCNGTCCGGACGACATCATTCCGGATGAACCCACCATTCAGGAGCAGGAAAGCGAGTGAGGGCTATGAACCATGCCAAATTGACCGGGAGGATGGCTGCCGCCATGCTTGTCACAGTCGCGCTCGGGGGATGCATAACGGTGAATGCGCCCGAAAAGCCGATCGTGATCGAGCTGAACGTCAACATCCGCCAGGAAGTAATCTATCGGCTCGCGGAAGATGCGGGCAATACGATAGAGGACAACGCGGATATCTTCTGATGGGTGACATGATGAACAAGGTAANGAAATCGGTTCTCGCGGCAGCAGCCGTGGCTACGGCATTNGGTGGGTTCGCAGCGCCAGCTTTCGCGCAGCGCGANCCTGCCTATGCCGCTGCCCGCGCGGATGGCGAGATCGGCGAGAAGATGGATGGCTATCTCGGCATCGTGGGTGCGGAAACGCCCGCGCTGCGCAAGATCGTCAACGANATCAATATNAAGCGCCGNGCCGTTTATTCGGATCGGGCCAAGGCGAACAATGCGACGCTCGAGGAATATGCGCTGACGGCTGGTTGCCAGGCGATCCTGGCCACCAAGCCGGGCGAGAAATACCAGGCGCCGAACGGCAGCTGGGAAACCCGCGGTGCGGGCGCTCCGCAACGCGATCCGCGCTGCCCGTAGGATTCGGACCTCGCACTCTTTCACGGCCTCTTGCTCCCGATACGGGAGCGAGAGGCTTTTTTGCGACACGACGGCTCTTTCCGGACCTTCCTCGTGTTGACTCGCCACACCCCCCCTTCTAAGGGGGCGGCGCCCTTGGCGGGCAAGTCCCTGCGCGTGCCGCGCAACCCCCTTCAAAGGAGCAAGGCATGAGCGACGACAAACCCGCACGGGAACCAATCGAGGAGGACGCGCGGATCGATGCGCTGGAAAAGCGGCTTGCAGCCGCCCAGCAGCGCGAAGAACAGCGTAACCTTCCCAAGGCTTCCGGGGCCGATGCGAACTATCGCAGCGGTAACCGGGTTCTTGCGGATCTTCTCGGGGGGCTTCTTGGTGGTGCGGTCATCGGTTATGCCATCGGGTATTTCACGGGGACCAATCCATGGGGTCTGTTGGTCGGCCTGTTCCTCGGAATAGTGGTCGCCTTCAGGAACATTATCCGTGCGGCAAACCAGCGCCCCGAAGAATGATCCCATCGTGGGGCTTCCGGGGCGTTAGTTACAGGATCTAGGGACTAGTAGAGACGTGGTAGCCGAGCAGGCCAAAGTCGATCCGATGCATCAGTTCACCATCGAACCGCTCGCCGGTTCGGGTGGCTGGGAAATCGCCGGCTACAACATCGCCTTCACCAATTCCGCGCTGTGGATGCTGATCACCACCGTGGTGCTCTTCATNTTCGTGCTGGGTGGCATGAAGCGCGAGCTGGTGCCCGGGCGCTGGCAGATGACGGTGGAAACCTTCACCGGTTTCATCGACAATATGCTGGAAGCCAATATCGGTAAGGCGGGCCGCAAATATGTGCCCTATGTCTTCAGCCTCTTCATGTTCATCCTCTTCGCTAACATCCTCGGTCTGATGCCGCTGGGCGTGATCGGGCTGCACCCGTTCACCTTTACCAGCCACTTCACCGTGACCGGCGTGCTCGCGATCATCAGCTTTGCGATCGTCCTGCTGGTTGGTTTCTGGAAGCACGGCCTCCATTTCTTCAGCCTGTTCGTGCCGCATGGCACGCCGCTGCCGATGATCCCGATCATCGCGCCGATCGAGTTCATCTCGTTCATGGTGCGCCCGTTCAGCCTGGGCCTGCGTCTGTTCGTGGCCATGATGGCCGGACACGTTTTGCTCGAAGTCTTGTCGAGCTTCGTGATCGACGGTACGAACGCGGGCATCCTGTGGAGCGGCGTCGTCGGCTTGCCGAGCTTCCTTCTCATGATCGGCATCTGTGCGCTGGAACTGCTGGTTGCAGGCATCCAGGCCTATGTCTTCGCTCTTCTGACGTCGCTGTACATCAACGACGCCGAGAACCTTCACTAGTCTTCAATTAATCAATCTGATTTCCCAAAGGAGTTTGTCATGGAAATGGAAGCTGCAAAGCTCATCGGTGCTGGCCTCGCTGCAATCGGTGCCGGTATGGCTGCGATCGGCGTTGGTAACGTCTTCGGTTCGTTCCTCGAAAGCGCTCTGCGCAATCCGGGTGCTGCCGACGGCCAGCAGGGCCGCCTGTTCATCGGCTTCGCCGCTGCCGAACTTCTCGGCCTGCTGGCGTTCGTCGTTGCCATGATCCTGATCTTCGTCGCTTAATCGACGCAATCGGATTTGAGCCGGTCGGGATAACCCCGGCCGGCCCACGAATTTTCGTACCCGCCTTTCGAGAGCTGCAATGCCCCAGATAGCACAGCTTGCCGAAACATGGTCCAGCCAGGTCTTCTGGTTATTGGTCTTCTTCGGCATAACCTTCTTCGTCATCGGCCGCGGCATGGTGCCCAAGGTGATGGAAACCGTCGCCCAGCGCGATGGCCAGATCGCTGCAGACCTTGCTGCCGCAAAGGCTGCTCGTGATGCAGCCGACGCAGAAGAAGAAGCGTGGCGGGTTCGTGAGAACGAGAACCGCGCAGCTGCGCAGGCAATCGTCGCCAAGGCCAAGGATGAGGCAGCCGCCAAATCCGAGAGCAAGTTGAAAGCGGCTCAGTCGCGCCTCGACAAGAAGCTGGCCGAAGCCGAAACCCGCATTGCCGAAGCCCGCACTGCCGCGCTGACCGAGGTTGAATCGGTTGCCGTCGAGGCTGCGCAGGATATCGTGGCACGCCTGGCCGGTGCCAAGGTGACCAAGCCTGCAGCCGCCAAGGCCGTCAAGGAGGCGATGAACCATGGCTAATGTCGCCCCGGAAGTATTCGCCACCGAATCTGCCGACACCTTCGTCGAGGCGGGGCATGGCGGTGCACCGACGCATTCCGAGCCCGAACTGTTCGGTCTCGCGCCGTTTCAGATTGTTTCGGTCGCGATGTTCGTTCTGCTGCTGATCGCGTTTTTCGGCGCGAAGGTACACAAGTCCATCGGCAGTGGGCTGGACGGCAAGATCGCCGCCATCAAGGAGCAGCTCGACGAGGCGAAACAACTTCGCGCCGAAGCCGAAACGCTGCGCCAGGAATATGCGGACAAGATCGCCGGCGCCGAAAAGGATGCTGAAGCCATGCTAGCCAATGCGCAGCATGAGGCGGATGCACTTCTCGAGAAGGCTGAAGCCGACAGCAAGGCAATGGTCGAGCGCCGTAAGCGGATGGCGGAAGACAAGATTTCCGCTGCCGAGCGCGAGGCGGTGGAAGATGTGCGCAATCGTGCCGTCAACGCTGCCACGGCTGCAAGCCGCAAGCTGATCGCAGAAAAGCACGACGCCGAGGCCGACAAGGCATTGGCCGACAAGGTCATCGCGGGCATCTGATCCGCGAACGGACCTGTCTGAGAATATTCGAGAGGGCGGTCCGTGGGGCCGCCCTTTTCGATTCAGGGTTCGAGGACGAGCTTGCCGATGATTTCGCCGCGTTGCATCGTTTCGAATGCTTCGCGCCAGGATGTGAGCGGTAGTCTGCGGTGGATATGGGGCACTATACGCCCTTCCTGCGCCAGACGATCGATTGCGTCTGCAATTCGTGCGCCACAATCGGGAAAGCGGCGCGCATATTCGCCTGCGCGTACACCGACGACCGAGAAGCCCTTGATCAATGGAATGTTGACGGCAATTTCCGGAATGCGGCCGGAAACGAAGCCGATCACGAGAAGCTTTCCACCAAAGGTCACGCAGCGCGTACTTTCGTCGAAGACATCCCCGCCGATGGGATCANAGACCAGATCGCACAGGCGGCCATCGGTGATTTCNGCAACGTCCTCCCTGAAGCGNCCGGTATTGCAGATCGCTGCGTGGGGTTTGGCAATCGTGTGNAGTTGCTCGAGNTTGTCNGCNCTGNGAGTTGCGGCGATGACTTGCGCTCCCATCGCGCGAGCAAGGTCGCACGCNGCAAGACCCACGCCGCCGCTGGCCCCGTGGACNAGAACGGTCTGTCCGGCCCGCAGTCCGCCGATTTCGACGAGGGCCACATATGCGGTTTGGTAAGCGGCTCCCATTGCGGCCGCGCTTGCGAAATCCAGACCGGCAGGAATGGTCCGGAGCGAGGCCGCGGGGAGGGCGGCATATTCGGCAAACGCGCCCGTCTTGGCTCCGCCGCGCACTTTGTCGCCCGGCCTGAGCCCACTCGCATCCGGTGCTTCGACGACTTCGCCGGCCATTTCGAGCCCGGACACGAACGGCACATCGGGTTTGAATTGGTATTTGCCCTGCGTCATCAGCAGGTCGGGATAATTCAGCGAAGCGGCGCGCACGCGTATCAGGATTTCTCCTTGGGGCCTCTCGATTTCGGCGAGTTCGACACCTGACAGATCGGGTGAAAGATGGCGAACCAGAACAGCCTTCATCGCGTCAGTCTGCACCATCGCTGTGAGCGACCCGCGCCCGGACAGCGGAGATAAGTTCGTCGATCGAGCTGACCTGTTCGATATCGTAATATTCCGCGGTGATGTCGACGTTGCCCTTTCGCCAGAAGCCATCAGGGCAATACAGGATGACCTTGTCGCTTTGCGCGTGAAGACCAAGTTCCATCAAGCTCACGGGACTTTTGGTCCCTGGCGCGAGGTACATCACGATGATGTCGGCATTATCGAGTGCGTGGAGCTCCCATTCGACCTGCCTGCGAAATTCCGGATTGTCGGCGCTAGGAAGCCAGGCTGGGTCCCAGTCCGCTCTGCGCGGATTCAGCAATACGACCGAGGCCTGCTGAAGTGCCTCGATGATCTCGCTCTGCCAGTCGCGGGCTGCACCCATCTCGATGCTACCGCCGAGGAACACGCGCAAACGACCGTCGGCTTCCGGCAAAGGTTCGGGTGACGTGATGACGGTGGATGTCGATTGCGGCGCAGCTGAAAGGGGCTCGCTCCCGATTCCGATAGATCCGCAAATCAGGGCGGACACCGCCGCCAGCTGAAGCAAATGCATTGTCAGAAATTATCCTTTGCCGCACGTAGCGCAGCGAAAGTTTCGGATGGGCTGTTTCCGCCCCAACGGTCGCGCATATAGGCCTTGTCTGCGCGAAGAAAGGGATTGGTTTCCAGTTCGCGCGACAGGATGGTGGGTACTGTCGGTTCGCCCTTCGCTCGCTTTTCATCGATGCGGTTCGCGTAGAGTTTCAGTTCGGTGTTGTCCGGATCGGCATGCAGCGCGAATTTGGCATTGGCTTGCGTGTACTCATGCGCGCAATACAGCATGGTGTTGTCGGGCAGCTGGCGGATACGGTCGAGGCTGTTCCAGAACTGTTCGGGTTCGCCTTCGAACATGCGGCCGCAGCCAAGGGCGAAGACGCTGTCGCCTACGAAGGCCATGTCNGCCTCTGCCAGATAAAATGCGATGTGTCCGTTGGTATGGCCGGACACGTCGATTACGCGGGCCGTCCAGTCGCCCAGGGATACGCTGTCNCCGTTACCGACGATGCGATCNATCGGGCTGAGCTTCTCNACNTCTTGAGGTGCAGTGATGGTCGCACCGGTCGCTTCGACGATCGTCTTGTTGCCACCGGCGTGATCGGGGTGCCAGTGGGTGTTCCAGATCTGGGTTATCTTCCAGCCCCTGGCGTCCGCCTGTTTCAGATATTCCGCGCCATCGGGCGTGTCGATCGCGGCGGTTTCCCCGCTGGCGGGATCGTGGAGGAGGTATCCGTAATTATCGGACAGGCACGGGAATTGATGAACTTCGAGCATGACGGCCAATGTAGTTTGCCTTGGCGCCATAGGAAAGGCCCGCCTGCTCGAGTGAGCGGGCGGGCCTTTCTGATTACCCTGAGAAGGGAGAGAAGAGCTTAGTCTTCCTTCTTCTTCAGCGCTTCGCCGAGGATGTCGCCGAGCGAGGCACCCGAATCCGACGAACCGAACTGTGCAACAGCTTCCTTCTCTTCGGCGATCTGACGCGCCTTGATCGAGAAGTTGGGCTTCTTCGAGCGATCGAAGCCGGTGACCATCGCGTCGACCTTGCCGCCAACCTGGAAGCGGTCGGGACGCTGTTCGTCGCGGTCGCGGCCGAGGTCGCTACGCTTGATGAAGCCGGTGGCGCCGTCTTCGCCAACCTGAACTTCGAGGCCGCCATCGCGGACTTCGAGAACGGTGACAGTGACGGTTTCGCCCTTGCGCAGGCTGCCCGAGGCACCTGCTTCGGTCGGCGCACCCTTTTCGAGCTGCTTCATGCCGAGGCTGATGCGCTCCTTGTCGGTGTCGACATCGAGAACGACGGCTTCGACCTGCTCGCCCTTGCGGTGCAGGGCGAGGGCGTCTTCACCCGAGATGCCCCATGCGATGTCCGACATGTGAACCATGCCGTCGACATCGCCATCGAGGCCGATGAACAGGCCGAATTCGGTAGCGTTCTTGACTTCGCCTTCGACCTTCGAGCCAACCGGATGCTTTTCGGCGAACTCTTCCCACGGGTTGCGCTGGGCCTGCTTGAGACCGAGGCTGATGCGACGCTTTTCGCTGTCGACTTCCAGGACCATGACTTCGACTTCCTGCGAGGTCGAGACGATCTTGCCCGGGTGGACGTTCTTCTTGGTCCAGCTCATTTCCGAAACGTGGACCAGGCCT
>FUFK010048101.1_pt1 | contig 33137 bp, 45 predicted proteins | sample 1021851 | NCBI WGS metagenome assembly FUFK01 (sample SAMEA51879418, study PRJEB19060) | metagenome | reverse complement strand
GATTGTTGGACCTGGAAATAAATTTGTAGCAGAGTCTAAAAGAATTTTATTTGGAAAAGTTGGAATTGATTTATTTGCAGGACCAACCGAAATAGGCATAATTGCAGATCACACAGCTGATAAAGAAATAATTGCTTATGATTTAGTTGGACAGGCTGAACATGGTCCTGACTCTCCTGCTTGGCTTTACACTACTGATAAATCTTTATGTGATTATGTAATGAAAAGAGTTCCAGAAATTATTCAAGAGTTACCTGAACACAATAGAAATAATGCTGATGCTGCATGGAGAGATTATGGAGAAGTAATTATGTGTGATACCAAAGAAGAAATGATGAAAGTGAGNGATGANTATGCNCCNGAACATTTNGAGGTTCAAGCTGAANACTTAGACTGGTATTTAAANAATTTAAAAAATTATGGTTCTTTATTTTTAGGNGANGAAACAACAGTTGCNTATGGAGATAAATGCTCTGGACCAAATCATATTCTACCAACAAAAGGTGCAGGAAAATATACTGGAGGCTTATACGTTGGAAAATTTATAAAAACAGTTACTTACCAAAAGATGAATAAAGAATCTAACAAAGAAGTTGGTGCTGCAGCAGCTAGAATTTCTAGATATGAAGGTATGGAAGCTCATGCTAGAACTGGTGATGTAAGACTTCGAAAATATGGTTTTTCAAATTAGAGAACTTTAGTTTTCAAGATTTAAAAATATCAATTCCGATCTGACTTAATATATGCGCTAGATCTATCGGTACCCAATTTTCTCTGATTTTTCCCTCATCATGATGATAAAAATCCATAACTCTCATAGTTACTTTATTTTTATTTGAATTATATCCTAGCCAATCATTTGAATCATACACTGCTTGTATACTGTGCCATCCAGCAGTAAGTGAAAATTTACCATCTCCTAATTCACAATAATGTCCTAATTCCCAGTAATTTCTTTCTTTAAATGTTTTTCTAAAAGGAAGTTGATGATGATCAATGAAACCTTCCAAAGAGCGTGCTGTTCCTATACCGCTAGGTCCATACCAAATCATTTTTTCATGCCAAAAATCTTTTTGTGGGTGATTAATAAGTTTTTCTTTTAAATCAGAGTCAGATGATGCTTCTAATTCTGGTTTAATATTTAAACTTCTTTGCATAGTAAGAGATTGATCTAGAGTGGCTTTTGAAACATCTAAATTGTTTTCGTAAAAATTTACACCATCTGTATTTATTGGTGTCATCCAAATGCCCTCATACCCTCTTGAAGGATTTATTGGAAACTTCCCTACTTGATTTAGAAAATTTATTGTGTCGATTAAAATGTGACTTTCAATAATTTTATCGTTTTTTAATTCGTGTATCTCACAGCATCTTAAATTTACCATTTTAAAATTTGGCTCTACATTTAGCCATTTCTTTTTAAAAATTCCTGATAAGGTAGATATTGTTCCAACTTGAAATTTATCTCTAAAGGCTCCGCCTATAACGAGTTGTTCTCTTCTCTCTAAATCAGGAAACGCATCAAAAAGTGGGGTCCAAAATTTATCCCTAAAATTAGACAAACCTTTAAATTCATTTAATGGAAAAAAACATTTAATGTTTACATCCTCGCTAAAATATTTGCTTAAATTTTCTTCTATTTTAGATGGTCCAATCTTGTAAATATTGTTCAAATAATTTCTAACTATTTGTTTATTTTGTTTATTTTCTTCAGCTGTGATTTTTAATTCTTGAAAATTATTTTGATTTTTAAGTCCTGTATCAAATTGTTCTATTTGCATAAATTGCAATTTATATTTAAATAGAGATAAATAACAAGAATATGATTGATAGATTNGCAAAATTTAATGAACTGGTTCCAAGCAGTCTTCCTTTTGTAGAAGGTAGNNTAGAAGGTCATAAAGAAAGAAAAAATTATACAATTATTGGACGTGGAGTTGCTGAAGACACCAAACAACTAATAAAAATACAGTCTTTACATGGGTATAATTTAGGAGCAGTGAGTGCTATGCCAAAAAATGGATCTGGTCTTCANAGTCATACTACGGCTGAAGTATTTGTAATTTACTCAGGTAAATGGAGATTTTATTGGGGTGCTGATGGAAAACAAGAAACAATATTAGAAGCTGGCGATATAATTTCAATGCCTACAAATATGTTCAGAGCATTTGAAAATGTTGGAGATAAAGAAAGTTTGATGTTNGTTGTATTAGGCGGAGATGATCCTGGTATAATAACATGGGTTCCAGAAATTTTAAAAAAGGCAAAAGAGACCGGTATGGCATTGCTTGATGATAATTCGTTAATAGATTTAAAAAAGGTTGAAGTGCCTAACGGTAGAAAGATGATAGAGCCTATCACTCAAGATGAATTAGAAAGATTTGATAATTATTTGCCAGAAGAATTAGAAAAAAATATTTATAGAAATAAACAAAACAATATTAGCGATGAAGTTAATGGTATTAAATTATATCAAGTATTAGGAAACAAATTTAATAAAAAAACTTATGAACCTTCAATCAAACAANATACTGGATTTAATTTAACAACATTAAATTCTATATCTGGNGAAATTAANGNTATTGAATGTATAAAGCCNACCGTTCTTTTTGCTCAAGAAGGTAATTGGAAAATAGTAATAGGAAACTCAAATATAAAATTAGAAAAAGGAGACACTTTTTCAGTTCCTTTGAGTAGCAAAATAGATATCTCTTGTAATAATTCAGAAAATAGTATTTTAAATTTTGTTAGTCAGATCTAATGAAAGGATTTGATAGTAATTATAAAAATTTAACTGATTACATTTTAAAAATTACTAAACAAATTTGGGAAGGGAAAGATGTCGAGTCGATATCTAAATATTATTCAGAGAATATCCCTGTAAGATCACCCTTTGGAATAACCTATGGTTTTAAACCTGTTATTGATGCAACTTATAAAACTTTAGACGAATTTCCAGACAGACAATTATTAGGTGAAGATGTAATTTGGAGTGGAAATGACGATGAAGGATATCATTCATCTCACAGAATTCTGAGCAAAGCTACACATTTAAATGACGGGTATTACGGAAAAAAAACAGGAAACAAAATTGTTTATAGAGTTATAGCTGACTGTGCATGTAAAAATAATCAGGTTTATGATGAGTGGATTGTGAGAGATCAAGGTGCAATGGTTCGACAGCTAGGTTATACACCTGCGCAATTTGCAAGGCATTTAATTGATAAAGAAGGTGGGGTATCTAAAGCTATCAAAGTTTTTAATAGATCTTCTGATAAAAAATCAGATTATACTCCAGTAAAAGTTAATGAAGTTTCATCAGGTTATATATATTCCAATATTTTAAAGAAAATATTTAATAATGATTATGATTTTGAAGATTATGATAGAGCAGCCAGTCTATTTTGGCCAAGTAATAAAGTTGGAAATGGCAGTGAAGATATAATTAAATATTGGAGCTCTTTAAAAAATATATTTTCTGAAATAAAGTTTACAATCGAACATGTTGCATCATTAGATGAAAAAAATAACAATCAAAAAGCNACAATCAGATGGTTTTTAAGTGGTAAGCACTCTAAAGACAGTGAAGAATTTGGGAAAAAGACTGACAAAGATTTATTTATAATGGGTATAAATCATGCAGAATTAAGAGATGATAAANTAATAAGAGAATGGGTATTNTTTGATGAAGTNGCTATTTGGAAACAAATATTAATGTAAAAACTATGNATAAAATTAAAACCACACATGTTGGAAGTCTGCCAAGATCAAAAAAGCTATCTGAGATACTATTTAAAAAAGATAAAAATGAATTATTTGATCAAGGAGAACTTGATAAGATAATTGAAGAAGATGTAAACAAAATTGTAAAAAAACAAATTGATATCGGAATTGACATTATAAGTGATGGTGAAATGTCAAAAATAAGCTACGCTACCTACGTCAAGGATCGTTTACATGGCTTTAGCGGTGAAAGCGAAAGAAGAGCTCCTAAAGACTTGGATGATTTTCCATCATATAAAGAAAAAATTGCAAAATCAGGGGGTACGCCTACTTATACAAGACCATGTTGTACTGCTGATTTAAAAATCAAAGATACTNAGTCTCTTACTAAAGATATCAGTAATTTAAAATCAGCGTTAAAAAAAAATAACCATCCTCAAGGATTTATTAACTCTGCTTCACCAGGAGTAATTTCAAATTTCCTTCCAAACAAATTCTATAAAAATGANGATGATTATTTAGAGGCATTATCAAAAATGATGAAAACTGAATANGATGAAATAACAAAGAATGATTTATTATTNCAAATTGATTGNCCAGATCTTGCACTAGCAAGACATATGACTTTTAAAAATGTATCAGATGAAGAATTTTTGGTTAGAGCTGAAAAACAAATCGAATGTCTTAATGAAGCAACCAAAGATATCGATGCCTCTAAGTTGAGAATGCATATCTGCTGGGGAAATTATGAAGGACCACATCTTCACGATATTGAATTAGAAAAAATATTACCTATTGCTTTAAAAGCAAATATCCAAACTTATTTAATTGAAGCCTCGAACCCAAGACATGCTCATGAATGGCAGGTTTTTGAGAATATAAAACTTCCTAATGATAAAGTAATAGTTCCTGGTGTAATAGACTCAACCTCAAACTTCATAGAGCATGAAGAGTTAGTAAAAAATAGAATAATTCAGTATTCAAAAGTAATTGATAAAGATCAATTGATGGCTGGAAGTGATTGTGGATTTAGTACTTTTGCAGGCTTTGGAAATGTTGATGAAAATATTGTTTACAAGAAATTTGAATCTTTGGTCGCAGGTGCAGAGCTTGCGTCAAATGCGATTTAAAAACTACTTTTAAATTCCCTAAGGAATATATATCCTTTCACCCATAAATTTAAATTTAATGAGGGAAACAAATATGAAAAAAATATTAATATCTTTATTGTTTCTTCTTTTTGGAACTTCTGNTTACGCAGATTGTAACATTAAGAGTGGATCAATAAATATTTTAGCTAATGATTTTCCAGCTTTAAGAACTTTCGTGGAAACTGCTAAAGGATGTAAAGGAAGTGCGGATTTTAAAGTCACACACTCATCTGAGCACAATAAAATTGCTGTGCCAGCTCTAACTGCAAATCCATCAGAGTTTTCTGCAAGAATTGCAGCAAATAGCTCTATAGTTCCTTTGATGAACCAAGACTTAATTAGACCACTTGATGATCTTGTTAAGAAATATGGAAAAGGAATACAAGACTCTCAATTGATAACAATTGATGGAAAAATAATGGCAGTTGCTTTTATGGCAAATACTCAGCACTTATATTACAGAGAAGATGTTTTAAAAGAATTGGGTATAGCTGTTCCTAAAACATATGAGGAAGTAGTTGCGGCATCAGAAAAAATAAGAGCATCTGGTAAAATGCAATATCCTTACGCAGCAGCATACAAAGCTGGTTGGAATTTAGCAGAAGAATTCGTTAACATGTACATTGGACATGGAGGAGAATTCTTTAAAGCAGGAACTGCTCAACCAAGCATTAACAATGCAAAAGGTGTAGCAACATTAAATATGCTAAAAAAATTAGCAGGTTTAAGTAACCCAGATTATTTAACTCACGATAGTGAAGCTATTAAAGTTGAATGGGAATCTGGAAATGTTGCATTAATGACTCTTTGGGCATCAAGATCAGGAACATTGCTTGATGATGATGGTGATGCAAAAATTACAGCTGCAACTAAATTAACTGGACCAGCAACAGTTGCTGGAGGAAACATACCAGCGGCGACTTTATGGTGGGACGGTTTCACATTAGCAAAAAATAGATCTGACGCTGATGCTGAAGCAACATTTAGAGCTTTGGCACACGCAGCTGCTAACAAAAAGATGGTTGCAGATGCAGCGGATCAAGCTGTTTGGTTAATTGAAGGTTTTAAGCCTGGACCAAAATCAATTGGAGTTATCGAAGCTGTTAAAATGAAAGCTAAACCATATCCAATGTTACCACAAATGGGTTTAATGCATGGTGCATTAGGAAGTGAGATTGTTGAATTTTTACAAGGTAAAGAGTCAGCAGAACAAGCTTTAAAAGATGTGGAAGCAGCTTACATGAGTAAAGCAAAAGAACAAGGCTTTCTATAATCAATAAATTTTAAGTGGGGATGAAAATCCCCACTTATTACATTAATGCCTAACAAAACTTTTTTTTGGTTTTTCTTGCCAACTGGATTGGCAATGATTTTATTTATAGGTCTTCCTATTATTTCAACAGGGATACAATCATTTTATGCGCAGCACGACCAAGTTGTTAAGGAAGTAAAAAAATGTGATCCTTTTGGATGTACAGTTTCTATAGTTGTTGACCAAGAAAAAACCTCNAAAATTCGAGAAGAAAAGCCTTTAGGAAAATTCAATGGATTTGGGACTTATGTAGATAGAAATCATCTTGCAATAGAAGAAATTGGAAAATTTTGGAATGAAACAAATAGTTTTGGGGAATTTGTAGATCAAGTTACCAACCTACCCTTTTACAAGGCTCTAATTTTTACTTTAACTTATTGNTTGTTTGTAACGCCTAACGTCTTACTTTTAGGTTTTATAATTGCNTTAAGTCTTAATGCAGTAACTAGAAGAATTAGAGGNCCACTAATATTTGGAACCATATTGCCGATGATTGTTACTCCATTGGTNGGTTCTTTAGTTTTATTTTGGATGATAGATGCAGAAGGAATTATTGGCGCGAATTTGCAAATGTTAATGGATGACCCTTATTTATCGTTAAAATCCTCAAAAACTCTTACTTGGATAACTATAATAATTTATGGAATTTGGCACCATTCACCATTTGCTTTTGTAGTATTTTATGCAGCTTTACAAACTGTTCCNCAAGAACCTGTTGAGGCAGCTATTATTGATGGAGCATCAAGATGGCAGAGAGTAAGACATATTGTTTTNCCTCATATTTATCCTGTAGTTACATTTGTTGCTCTCATATCCTTGATGGATAATTTTAGAGTTTTTGAGCCTATAATTGGTTTCAGTGCTGAAGGAAGCGCTCAGTCTTTGTCTTGGTTGATTTATGACAACCTCGTAAATGAGGAAGTAATATTATTTGGTTCAGCCGCTGCCACTTCAATGATGACAATTGTTGGGATAGCGATACTTTTAGCACCAGTTTTAATAAGAACTTGGAAAGAATTTAGGACAGCGAGATAAATGGAATACGGACTTGATAAAAGATCGAATGCATTAAAAATTTTTAATACAACCTTTATAATAGTTTGGTTGTTGGTTGCATGCTTTCCCTTTATTTGGACTTTCTGGGGGTCATTTAAAGTAAGAGCTGATTTTTTTTCAAGAGCTGACTGGTGGTATGCTATTACAGCATTCAATACGTTGNTAGAAACTGGAGGAAAGTTTACAACAGATGCTTATAGTCAAGCATGGACTGAAGGAGAGTTTTGGAAAGCATCTAGGAATACAGTTATAGTTACATTTTTTGTTGTAACAATTTCATTGTTCCTCGGGACCTTAGGAGCTTACGCTTTATCTAGGTCTACAAGAAATTATGCATTTTGGATTTTAATTGCAGCATTAATTTTTAGAGCAATGCCTCATATTACATTAGTCTCTGGTTATTTATTTCCTTTTTTTCAATTACAAATTTGGGGAATACTACCGACGACCATCGTTGTTCTTGTTGCAATAAATCAACCATTTACTTTGTGGTTATTGTATTCATTTTTTAAAACTGTTCCTAAAGAACTTGATGAAAGTGCTTTAATTGATGGCTGCTCTTATTTTCAAGCATTTAGACATATCATTATGCCAGTTATGTGGCCTGGAGTAATAACAGCTGGATTATTTAGTTTAATGCTTGCGTATAATGATTTTACAGTNACTGCTCTTTTATTAAATCAGGAAAATCATACTATGGTACCCAAAATTCAAAGTTATCTTGGAACAAATCAACATGAAGGTAATTTGATGTGGGCTGTTTCAGCAGTTGTTTCAGCTACTGCTCCTTTATTTATGTTAGTTATGTTTTTCCAAAGACAAGTAATCAGTGGATTAACAGCTGGTGCTGTGAAGGGATAATGAGTTACAAAGCTGTTTTATTTGGTTCTATTGGAACTTTAGCTGAGACATCAGATCTTCAAAGAGATGCATTTAATGAAGCTTTTAAAATAAGTGGATTAGACTGGTTTTGGGATGAAGATATATACAGAAAACTATTGTCAAAATCAGGTGGAACTACGAGAATCAATGATTACGCAAAAGATACTAGTGTTGAAATAGATGGAAAAAAAATAAGAAATTTAAAAACCAAAATTTTTAATGAATATTTAAACAAACACAAAGTTGAGCCTAGAGACGGTGTAAAAGAAATAATTCAATTTTGCAAAAAGAACAAAATAAAAATTGGGCTTGCTAGCTCAACAACGAGTAACAATATCAATTCTATTTTTAACTCGTTAAGAGGAAGAATTGAAAAAAAAGATTTTGATTTTATCGGCAATAATGAATTCATATTAAGAGAAAAACCATATCCCGATATTTATAATTATGCTTTAAAATACTTGAATATTAACTCAGACGAATGTGTGGCAATTGAAGATACAGAAGAAAGTTTAAATTCTGCTTTAAGTGCAGACATAAAATGTGTTGCATTTCCTGGAAAATATCACACTCAATACGGATTTGATGGGAACCATTTAAAGGTTAATAAATTATCAAAAAAAATCTTTAATAAATAATATCTCTAATAATGTAAAAAACTATACCTGACATAAATATTATAATAAAAATATTTATGTATTTCCAAAAGCTTCTATTATTTAATTTGTTTGAAAAAATCTTAGATAAGTATCCTAAAGAAAAGAAAAATAAAAAAGAAGCTATAGAAGCGCCTATTCCAAAGTAAATTTTGTTTTCAATATTAAAGGATTTTGAGAAATTTCCTAAAAAAAATACTGTATCAGAATATACGTGAGGATTTAAATATGTAAAACCTAAGGTCTTAATAAAGATATTAAATGAGCTCTGTGCTATGACATTATTTTTAAATTCTAAAGATCTAAATTTAAATATTTCTTTAATTTTTCCATAAATAAAAAAAGATAAAAAAATAATTAAAAGGATATTTAAAATCAGCTCCACTACATTATTAAAATAATTAGAAAAATAATTAAATAAAAAGATACCTAAGAAAATTAAAATCAAATCAGATAGTGCACAGACTAAGCAAACTAAAAATATGTATTGTTTTTTTAGTCCTTGCTCTATTACAAAAATATTTTGTGGTCCTATTGCAAAAATTAATGTTAAACCGGTCAAAAAACCTAAAAAAAGAAAAGACATGTTTAAGAAACTGATTTTTTATCGGCCATAAAACTTACAAAAATAATTAATACTAAAAAAGGTATGCAAATAAGATTCATCATTTTCCATCCAATAGAATTTAGTAAAATTCCAGCAGATAAACTGGCCAAAGCCATAGTTGAAAAAACAATTAANTCATTTATCCCTTGNACTTTAAATTTTTCTTCTTTGTTNTAAGTCAAAACNACTAAGCTNGTNCCTGATATAAANAAAAAATTCCAACCGAGACCTAAAAAAATTAATGAGANCATATAATTNAGATATGTCTGTTCAAATAAACTTAAAAGAACTGTGATGAAAAAAAATAAAACTCCACCATAAATTATTGCACTGTGTCCATATTTTTTTATTAAATTACCTGTTATTAGCGAAGGTAAAAACATTGCAACCACATGAAATTGTAATACTAACCCAGTTTCTTTTAAGCTCATATTTTCCATAACATGCATACTTAAAGGAGTTGCTGTCATTAAAAATGACATTACAGCATAAGCAAAAGCAGCTGCAGTAATTGCTTGTAAAAACCTTGGTTGTAATACGATAGATTTTAGATTTCTTATATTTCCTTCTTTTAAACTATCCTCCTGAACATTTTCTACATTTTTGAAAAAAAATAAAAAAACTCCAGGCATAAAAGAAAGGAAAGATAATAAAAGATAAGAACCAACATACAATTGATCTTGGATTAAATCTTTAGTGTAATTTGCAAGACTTATGCCTAAAAATGCTGAAACAATCCCTGCCAATAGAAGAGTAGAAATTGCTTTTGGTATTTTGACTTTTTCAACACTTTCAGCTGCTGCAAATCTATATTGATGATTAAATGCAGCTCCCATTCCAAGAATTAAGCAAGATAGACAAAATAAATTAAAACTTTTCTGACTGATTGCAAAAGCAGCAAGTAGTGCAGAACATGAACTTCCTATAGCCGCAAATACAAAACCATTTCTCCTTCCAATTTTACTCATAATATTTGCCGCTAAGACAGTAAAACTTGCAGTTCCAACTACAAATAAAGCAGTTGGCAAAGTTGATAAAGATTGATTTGAGCTAATTTGGGAACCAACAATTCCACTGAGAAATACTGTTATTGTTGCTGTGGTAAAACCAAATATCTGACTTAACGTAAGTAAAGATAAATTTCTATTCATAATTAGCGTCAATATATTTTTGCTGTTATTTAAATATCTATATAGATGTTTTGAATTTTAATATAGAAGATATTATTTAAATTATGATTGGTATATTAGGAGGTATGGGAACTCAAGCGGGCTTAGACTTTTGTGATAAGCTTGCAAAATTAAACAGAGGAAAATTAGATCAAAAATACCCAATGTTTGTCCTCTATAATAAATCAAATACACCACGAAGAGCAGAGAATTTAAAACAATACAAAAATGTTTTAAAAGAATTAATTGCTGGTTGTCAAATGCTGGAAAAAAATAAGTGCAAGTTTATTGTAATGCCTTGCAACACAGCACATTACTGGCATGAAGATATTCAAAAAAAAATATCAGTACCATTTCTTAGTATGCCAAAAGAGGTATATTTAAACACAAAAAAAAAATTTAAGAAAAATTCAACTATAGGATTATTATGTACTGAAGCTACTTTAGACACAAAAATCTACCATAAGTATTTTGAAAAAAATTATAATTTGATAAGTCCGAGTGAAAGGTTACAAAAGAGTTCAGTAAATACTGCAATTAAATATGTGAAAAAAGGTAAAGTAAAAGATGCTGAAAAAGCTTTAAGACCAGCAGTTAAATTTTTAATGAAAAAAAAATGTAAAAAAATAATTCTTGGTTGTACAGAACTACCAATAGCTATTTTTTCATACAAATCTTTTAAAAAAGCAAAAGATTCAAAATTATTTATAGACCCAAATCTTTTGTTAGCTCAAGTTTGCATGAAAAAATACAAAAATTTAAAGTAAATTCAATTTTTTTTATTACAAATAAAATATAATTTTCTTGGAAATGATCCTTCTTCAAAATACTCAATATTTAAGTTTTTAAATCCATTTGTTAAATTCAGTATTTTATCTTTAGAAAAAAAATGAATAATAAAACCATCTATTTCGTATAGATCTTCTCCTCTATGAATTCCTTTTTTATAGTCTCCATCATCAGTATTTCTGACTGTGTAAATATTTAATCCTCCAGGTTTTAAAATTCTATGAATTTCGCTATTAAGTTTGTCCAAATCTTTCTGGGTTAAAGCCATGCAATAAAGCATATGTGAATAACAAGCGTCAACTGAATTAGTTTCAAATGGTAAGTCTTCTCTTATGTCAAATTTTAATGTTGAAATTGAAGATGTTAAATTTTCTTTTTTTATTTTTTCATTGATAATTTTAATTCCATTTTCACTATAGTCTAATGCTGTCACATTTATCGAATTCTTTCCAAAGTAAATGCTATCTCTTCCTAGACCTGCTCCTAGCTCAACAATTTTAGAATAATTATTTTCTTTGAAAATATTTAAAGCTTTTTTTGCAGGTAAACTTGGTTCTAAACCAAACATCTCAGGCTTATTTGAGAAATTAGTTTCCCAATGCTGAGATTGTCGGTTTAAAATATTTTTATCCAATTTACTTAGAAGGATCTGGAACCTTTCTTAGATAAGGTTTTACAGTTTCCCATCCATCTGGATATATTTTTTTAGCTTCNTCATCTTTAATCGCTGGCAAAATAACAACATCCTCTCCCTTTTTCCAATTAGCAGGAGTAGCTACTTTATGTTTAGCTGTTAGCTGCATAGAGTCTATTGCACGCAAAATCTCTAAAAAGTTTCTTCCAGTTGCCATAGGATATGTAAGATATAATCCAATTCTCTTATCAGGTCTGATTACAAAAATAGTTCTTACAGTTTCATTATCAACTGCAGTTCTACCCATTGAGGTTGTTCCAGCATCTGCTTCCAACATATTAAACAATTTTGCTACTTTTAAATCTTCATCAGCAATAATTGGATAATTTGGTTTTGTACCAGATACATCTTTAATATCATCTAACCATTTTTTATGATCCTCTACCCCNTCAACGCTTAAACCAATTACTTTGACATTTCTTTTATCGAANTCATCTTTCATTAANCCTAAAGCACCAAGTTCTGTAGTACAAACTGGTGTAAAATCTTTAGGGTGTGAAAAAATAACTCCCCAACTATCNCCTAACCATTCGTGNAAAGAAATATCTCCTTCAGTTGTTTTAGCTTNAAAATCAGGACACATACTATTTATTTTTAACATTGTCTCCTCCTTATAAAAAAAATATTATATGAAAGATTGTTTTACTAAGCAAACTTTTATAAAGTTANGTATTTATGATATTTGAACAACTTTTCGATCAAAAATCTTCTACATACACTTATATAATTGCAAGTGGTGAAGGTAGAGAAGCATTAATAATTGATCCAGTCATTGAACATTCTGATGAGTATTCAACTATNTTNAATAATTTAGATCTTAAACTTGTAAAAGTAATTGATACTCACATTCATGCTGATCANATCTCAGCATTAAATGAATTAAATAAAAGAACAAACTGTATAAGAGTTATGGGAGAAAAATCTAAATCAGAAGTGATAGATCTAAGAATTAAAGATGGTGAAAAAATTAAAGTTGAAGAAGTTGAACTTCAAGCAATTTATACTCCTGGTCATACTGACTGCTCTTATAGTTTTTTGATGAATGATAGAGTTTTTACTGGAGATACACTTTTAATAAATGGAAGTGGTAGAACAGATTTTCAAAATGGTAATGCTTACGATGCTTATGATTCTATATTTAATAAATTATTAAAATTACCCGAAAAAACTCTCGTATTTCCAGCTCATGATTATAATGGCAAGAAATTTTCCACTATTGAAAATGAAAAAAATAATAATCCAAGATTACAAGTAAGNTCAAAGGAAGAATANGCGGANATAATGAATAATCTAAATCTTGCAAATCCAAAAATGATGGATGTCGCAGTNCCNGCTAATGTAAAAGGGCTTACTTTAGACAATATTAATTAACTTTAAATTCCAACATTAATAACTATATAGGCAGTCTATGAATGACTATTTGCAATCAATTATTGATAGGGATCCAGCAGCAAGATCTAAGTTAAGTGTAATATTAACGTACCCTGGCGTTAAGGCTGTATTTTTTCACAGAATTGCAAATTTTTTTGCTACTGCAAAATTTGATCTTATCGCAAGAATAATTTCTCAATTTTCGAGATTTTTAACTGGTATTGAAATTCATCCAAGAGCTAAGATAGGTAAAAATTTATTTATTGATCACGGTATGGGCGTTGTTATAGGTGAAACTTCTGACATTGCAGATAACGTAACAATTTATCATATGGTTACTTTAGGTGGAATATCTCCAAGCATAAATTCCAATGATCAAAGAGAAATTAAAAGACACCCTACTCTTCATGATAATGTAGTCGTTGGTTCGGGTGCACAGATTTTGGGGCCTGTAGTTGTAGGGAAAAATGCAAGAATTGGAGCTAATGCAGTTGTAACAAAAAATGTTCCTGAAAATGCTGTTATGGTAGGAATACCTGCTAAGAATGTTGGAACAGCAACTGAAGAATTTAAACCTTATGCTGTTACAAATGGTAATGAGGAAAAAGAATAATGAAAAATTACAAGGATGATTTTATCCAATCAATTGGAAATACTCCTTTAATAAAACTAAAAGCTGCATCTGAAATAACTGGCTGTAACATTTATGGTAAAGCCGAATATTTAAATCCAGGAGGATCTGTAAAAGACAGAGCAGCACTTGCTTTAATAAGGGATGCTGAACAAAAAAAATTAATATCTAAAGGTGGAATAATTGTAGAAGGAACTGCAGGAAACACTGGNATTGGTTTATGCCTTATTAGGAAATTCACTTGGTTANAAAACGATTATTGTAATGAATGATAATCAAACTCAAGAAAAAAAAGATACATTAAGAAATATTGGTGCAGATTTAAAATTAGTTCCACCAAAACCTTATAAAGATGAAAATAACTTTGTTAAGGTTGCTGCCAGAATGGCTGAAGAGCTAAAAAGTTCAAATAATCACGGAGTTGTTTGGGCTAACCAATTTGATAATACCGCAAACTCTAAAGGTCACTACCATACAACGGGTCCTGAGATATGGGAGCAAACGGAGGGAAAAGTTGATGGATTTGTATGTTCTTCTGGAACTGGTGGAACTATTGGTGGAGTAAGTAGTTTTTTAAAAGAAAAAAATAAAGATATAAAAATTTATCTATCAGATCCAAAGGGATCATCTCTTTACAATCACATTGAAAACGGCGAGTTAAAAGCTGAAGGTGGATCAATAACTGAGGGCATTGGATCCAGCAGAGTAACTGCTAATTTTGCAGAAGCAAAAATAGATGGAGCTTTTTCAATTGAAGATAAAGAATCTTTGCCAATACTATATGATTTAATCAAAAATGAAGGTTTAAGTCTTGGAACAAGTTGTGGAGTAAATATTGCAGGTGCAATTAGATTAGGGAAAAAATTAGGACCAGGTAAAACTATTGTCACTATTCTTTGCGACAAATCAGACAGATACAACTCAAAGATGTTTAATAAACCTTTTTTAATTGAAAAAGGTTTGCCTTATCCCGACTGGATATAATCACGCATACCAGCACTGTAATAAAACCATTACATTTTTAATTTAGAATGAATAATAATTATCTAATAATTAAAGGAATTTTATGAACGCAAAAGAAGTAGTAAAAAAAGGATATGAACTTTTTGGCAAAGGAGATATGGAGGGATTTATGGAAATGGTACATGATGATATCACTTGGATTTATCCTGGAGATAAGCATCCAATGTCAGGAACTCATAAAGGCAAAGAAGCATATATGAAAACCATGATGCAAGTTCCAGATCTATGGAGTAATTTTTCAGTAACCCCTGATATGATGATAAGTGAGGGGAATAAAGTGTTTGTTAAAGCAATTGCTAAGGCAGATGGCATGGATACTATTTTTGGTCATTATTTTGAAGTAAGCGATGATGGTAAACTGACATTGTTTATTGCGTTTGACGACACATTGAGCATGTTCAATGCAATGAAAAAGTAATAGTTTATGAAAAAATTATATTTTTTTTTAATTATCATATTTATGTCGAGCACAGCTTTTGCTGAACAAGGACAAATTAAACAAAACGGTTTTTTTGCAGGTACATCAAAGGTTTTAGGTGACGATAAAGGTAATTTTACAATTATCTATGATGGTATGTTGGGTTTAAAAGCATTAGATGGAACGACTTTTGGAGATAAATCTTCAATGAGATGCGTAGGTTCAATAGTTGTTTTTGCAGGAAAAGGATATGAAAGTGGTACTTGCGTAAATAAATTTGAAGATGGTGGAACAGCAACTTCGCAATATAAAGGTGTTTTTGGAAAAATGTTGAGATGGAAATATGTAAGTGGAACTGGAAAGTATGAAAATATATCAGGTGGTGGAACTGCGACTATAAAAGGTATGAATTCTGCACAAGAAGGGATAGTTCATTCTTACAATGAAATTACAGGAAATTATAATTTAAACTAAGGAGAAATATGTCAATTTTAGAAAAACTTAATAAAGCAATTTTGGAAAAGGATGGGGCTGCAGCTGGAGAGTTAGTGCATGAAGAATATAAGATGTTTTCTCATCTTAAAGGCGAATATGTGCATATGGGTAAAGAAGGTATGATAGAGGCTGTAAGTAAAGGAATGATGAGTCCTGTTAAACATAGAATTCTTTTTGAAAATGATGAGATAGGTTTTGATCATTCTTATGTGACTTATCAAGATGGAAACACAGAGGCGTTAATGTGTTGTTGGAAGTTCAAAGATGGAAAAATCATCGAAGTAGAAACAGGCGCAACAAAATTACCAAAAGAATAAATTAAGGAAGATTATGAGTGGCGCAGAAACAAAAAGTTTTGATAAACCAGATCAGGAATTTAAACAATTTGACAATGCAGACATGTACCATGTGAATGTTGGTGGACAGAGGTTAGTACAAATTAAACTTCAACCAGGTTGGAAATGGTCAAAAGATGTTAAACCAAAAATAGACTCCGACGCTGCAAGTTGTCAGGCAAATCATATTGGGGTTATTGTAAAAGGAACTGTGTGTGCAAAACATGACGATGGAACAGAAATTACTTATACCGCCGGTAGCGCTTACTCAGTTAAACCAGGTCATGATGCATGGGTAGTTGGTGATGAGCCAGTTATTGCATACGAGTTTGGTGGAGTGTGGGGCGAATAATGGTGAAGATGGTAGGTAGTTTTGAAGTAAAAGATTGGGATCACTGGAAAAAATCTTTTGATGCCCATAAAGAACCTAGGGAAGCTGCTGGTATAAAAACAGTTTATGTTGGAAATGAAATAGATAATCCAAATAAAGTTCATATAGTCATGGAGACTCCCGCAGCAGATACAATGCAAAAATTTATGCAAGACCCAGATAATGCTAAAGTAATCGAAGAATCTGGACACAAACAAGAAACAACAATGATGAGCGTTTGCTCAGATTAAAACAAACTGAAAGGTAATATGAAATACTATATGGTAACTCACACGTTTAAATCTAAAGAAATGAAAAAAAAATTTAATGAAACTTTAGGCGGAATGACTAGAGAACAAATAATTGAATCATCAACAAGTGATAAGGCCAAATGTCAAATGACATACTACACTCCTGATGAGACAATGACTATGTTCTGTCATTGGATGGCTGAAAGCACCGATGCTATTAATGAGCAACTTTCTGCTATGAATGATTTTTTTGAACCACATCAATTTACAGAGGTAAAAGAGGAAGTATTCAATTTTAATAGTTAAACAATATAGGAAAATTTATGAAAAAAATTATAGTCGTATTATTCTTAAGTATCTTTACTTCAAATTGCTTTGCAGATGGTCATGTAAAGAGAATATTATCAACAAGTGAAACTGGTATGGGAAATGAAATTGTTTATCCATCGGGTAAAGCAAAAATAACAGCTTTTGAATTTACTGTCCCTGTAGGAGCTCCAGTAAAACCTCACACACATTCCTTTCCAGTATTAATAATGATCCAACAAGGTGAAATTGAGCTTACGATGGATGGCAAAACCAAAGTTTATAAGGCTGGTGATGCATTTGTTGAAGATGTCGGTATTGCACATGAATCTCGAAATATAGGAAATGTGCCTGCTAAAGCAATAGTGGTTGCAATCGGTGTTGAAGGTCAGAAGATTGTAAATCCAGTTAAATAGAGAGGAAACAGAAATGATAATTAAAATAGAAGAAAATATAAAATCACTTTCATCATGGATGAATATGGTAAAAGCGAATGCTGAAAAAATTAAAGGATTTGGTGCTACGATTATTTTTGCAGGTGTATCAAAAGAAGACCCTACAAAATTTACTGTAATCGTTAAGTATGCAACCATGGAAGGTTTTGAAGCATTTAAAAATGACAAAGAACTTCATGCAGCAAGAGCTGAAGCAGGCGTGGATTTAGATTCAGCAAAGGTTACACCGATGCATGAAGATTTTATGGAAAATTTTAGTGGATAAACAATCAATATAAAGAAAGGATAAAATATGGAAACAGAAACACTAGTAGTAGCTCATTTAAAAGAAGGTATGTTAGAAAAATTTATGGGCTTTATGCAATCAGATGCTGGTATGGCAGAAAGATCGAAAGTTGCAAATGTATCAAAAACAATTGGAACAGTTGCACCTGACAAAAAAACAGTAATGTTTAAAATTTTTGTGACTGATAAAGCTGCTCTTAAAGCTTTTATAGATGGAAGCAATCCAGTATCAGCTCCAGTTATGAAAGAAGTTATGGAAAGTTATAGTGTCTACGAATTAAATAAAGTAGATATGTAATAATTTTTGTAATAAGGTTTGTAATGCCTTCAGGATATATCATATTAAATATTAATGTGTTAAATCCTGAAAATTACAAAGAGTATTTGGAAAAAGCTCCTCCAACTGCTCAAATGTTTGGTGGCGAGTACATAATAAGAGGTGGCGAAAATGAAGTCATTGAAGGTGAGTGGAAATATCCAAGAACTGTTGTAATTAAATTCCCATCTTATGAAAAAGTTTTTGAGTGGTACAATTCAGAAATATATAAACCTATCAGACAAATTAGATTAGATAATACAGTATCAAATACATTAATAATTAAAGGAGCATAAAGGAGAAAAAAATGTCAATATTAGAAAAATATAGTGCTGCAATTAAAAATAAAGATGAAGCAGCAATGAACGAACTTTTGCATGATGATTTTAAATTCACAATGCATAAATCAGGGAGTGTTTTAACTAAAGGTGATGTTATCAAATGGGCAATGAGTGGTGATATCAAGCAAGATAAAACTAGAATTGTTTATGAAAATGATGAAGTTGGTGTTCACCATGCGTTCGTAACATTTGATGATGGTAATGTAGAAGCAGTTATGGCAGTCTACAAATACAAAGATGGCAAAATGATTAGTTTAGAAACTGGCGCAACGCCAATGCCAAAATAAGTGAACAACATAGATTTTTATTTTTCTATTGGAAGTACTTATACTTATCTTTCGGTTACTCGAGCACTAGAAGCAGAAAAACAACATCAAATTAAGTTTAACTGGACTCCTTTTAGTGTGAGAGCAATAATGAAAGAAATGAACAATGTTCCCTTTCCTAAAGAAAAAAAAAATAAAGTAGATTACATGTGGAGNGACATAGAAAGACGAGCAAAAAATTATGGATTTTTTGCTAAAACACCAGTCCCTTACCCTTTAACAGAATTTGATTTAGCTAATAAAATTGCAATATTAGGTTTAAAAAATAANTGGGGTGTAGATTACNTTCAGCTTACGTATAAACGATGGTTTCAAGAAGGAAAAGAGCCTGCTGTTGAACCCAACTTGAGTGAAATCTGCNAAAAACTAAGCTTAGATAAAGAAAAGATTGTTTCAGAGGCAAGCTCTGAGGAAATAAATAATATTTATTTATCAAATACAGAAAAAGCTAGAAAAAANAAAATATTTGGAAGTCCGTCATTTGTTGTAAAAAATGAAATATTCTGGGGAGATGATAGAATGGAAGATGCAATCAAATGGTCGAAGGCAAATGAATAATATAACTGCTTATATAATTTTATTAATCGCAGTAATTCTTGGAACAGCATCTAACAGTTTTGCTAAAAGTGCTCAAGGTTTTACATTATTAATACCTAGCATAATCACAGCAGTAACAATTGTTGGATGCATGTATACTTTGTCTTTAGTTATGAAAAGTATACCAGTTGGAATAACATATGCCTCTTTTGCAGGCTTATGTATAATTGCAACAGCTGCNGTTGGTGTTATAAAATTTAATCAAGTACCAAATTTTTATACAATAATTGGATTGATTTTAATTATNTCGGGTGTCTTAATAGTTAACTTATTAGGAACAAATAANTGAAACCNTTATCTGGTTANATTTATTTAGTATTAGCTATATCAACAGGAATAGCTGCAAATAGTTTTGCTAAAATTTCAGATGGATTTTCAAAATTAACTCCAACGATATTATCAATAGCTTTTATGTGTATAACTATGTATGGACTTGCAAAAGCTATGTCTATGATACCAGTAGGTTTTACTTATGCTACTTATAGTGGGATAACAGTGGCTGCTATTTTAGTCTTCGGTATGATTAAATATAACCAGATACCAAATATGTATGGGTTAATTGGGATTTTTTTAATTATTATTGGTGTTGTAATGGTTAATTATCTTGGAAGAATTAATTAGCTCTTATTTAATAATAAAATTAGTACACCTACTACAAATATAATTATCCCTAAAATTTCTGTAATTTTNACTTTTTCTTTAAACATATACTTTGAAGACACATAGCTAAATAATAATTCTATTTGGCCGATAGCTCTNACAAATGAAGACTGTATTAACGTAAAAGCATAAAACCAAGATAATGTTGCNAGAAATCCAGCTAACCCTGCTGTCAAACATTCATACTTGTTTTCATATAATTTTTTAAACTGTGACTTTTCAAATATAATTAAATAAATAGTAACTAATGTTGTTTGTATAACTAGACCAAAAAATAGTGTTGCTATAGCTTTTTCAAAGTTATTACTAAAATTTTCCAATGTTAATGCTGCTGCTCTAAAATATACAACGCTTAAACCTAGGAATAGTCCTGCGGATAAACCAATTAAAGTTGTTTTTGAAAATAAGTTTTTTAGAAATAAACTTAAATCTTTAATCGATAGTATAATTACTCCAATTGTAGATACAATAATTCCTGTTATTCCAAATTTATTTAATTTGTCCCCTATTATCAAATATTCAAAAATNGCAACCTGAATAACTTCAGTCTTNCTTAATGAAGTTCCAACTACAAAATTAGCAAATCTAAATAAATAGAGTAAAACAAATGTAAAAATTATTTGGAAAATTGAACCTAATAATACGTTAAATATAAATTTTTTTTGACTAAGGATTTCAGGAATTACATTTAAGTCTTGAAAATACAAAAAAAATAAAATTGTCCCAAATGGTAATGCAAAAGCAAATCTTACATAGGTAGATGCAATAGTTGATACTTTTTGATTAAGTTTTTTCTGTAAAGTTGATCTAAGATTTTGAAAAAAAGCCCCAGAAATAGCTACAATTATCCAATTCATTGATGATTATTAATATTGTATTTAATTTTAAAGTCGACTTAAATAGTCTCATTTAACAAAAAAGAGGGAAATAACATGAAAATCTTTAAAAGAATAATATTTTCTCTAATTTTCGTTTCTTTTGCCAGTGCAAGTTTGGCAGAAACAAAAATGAGAATTACACTTCAATTACCATTAAAGGCTCACTTAGGTCAGAACCTTTTGGTNTTTAAAAAAGAATTAGAATCAAGATCAGACATTAAAGTAGAGATTTACGACTCTGCACAACTTTACAAAGATAAAGAGGTTCCGCAAGCTGTAGGTTCAGGAGCGATCGAAGCTGGTGTTGCATCTATAACAAGATTTGCAGGAACTAATCCTGAAGTTGATGTTTTCTATCTTCCATTCTTATTTGACTCAGAACAAAAAGTAAGAAAAGCAACTCAAGCTGGATCTGAGATAAGAGCTATCCTTGATCCTGCAATAGCAAAGACTGGAGCAGTTCCACTTTATTATCAAGCTTATGGATCAGCAATAATGTTATCTAATGGTGGTCCGATGAAAACTCCGGCTGACTTTAAAGATAAAAAAATTAGAGTATTTGGAAAAACACTTGGAGCTTTTGTGAGTTCTTTNGGTGGTAAACCAGCATTAATATCTGGATCTGAGCAATANTTAGCTTANCAAAGAAATACAGTTGATGCAGGTATGACTGGTGTATCTGGNGTNAAATCTAGAAAANTNTNTNAAGTAATGGATACTTTAACAGTTACAAATCATGGCGATATCGAATTCGTTGTTGTTGCTAATGATAAATGGCTAAGCTCATTAACTCAAAAACAAAGAGACGCTATAGCTGAAGCATCAAAAGTAGCTGAAAAAGCTGTTAGAGATGACATGGCTAACATCGAGGCTGGCGCTTACAAAGAAGCAAAAGCAAATGGAATGAACATTGTAAACCTAAGTAGTTCTGAAGTTTCTGCTCTTAAAAAAGCATCGTCATCTGTTATTGATGATTACATTTCTAGAACAGGTGGAGCTGGTGGAGTTGGTGATCAACTTGTAAAAGCTGCAAACAAACTTTAAATCGTATAAATACCCCGCACTTAAGTGCGGGGTTTTCAAATGAATACCTACGACAAAATTGTAAAATATTCTGGCTATTTAGCTTCAGCGTTATTTATTATGATAGGCTTTATAGTTTCTTATGAAGTTATCATGAGATACATATTTAATTCACCTACTATTTGGGTAAATGAAATTTCTCGATTTTTACAAATTTGGGCTACTTATTTAGCTTTAACTTATACTTTTCATAAAAATGATTTTATCAGAATAACAGTTATATATGACAAAGTAGGAGATAAAGGAAAAAAGATATTAGATTTAATAAGTGCAATATTCATTTTAATTTTTAGTGGATTTGTACTTTATTATGGATGGTTAATTGCTTACGACTCTCTTAAAGTTGGAAGAACAAGCTCTACAATTTTAGATGTTCCATCCTTTCTTACAGAATTTGCGATACCATTATGTTTTGCATTTTTGGTATTAAGAGTGCTTTTCGAAGTACCTAAATACATCAAAGATATAATTAAATGACAGTAGCAATAATCTTATTTTTGTTATTTTTTGTGCTTTTTTTAGGAGTGCCAATAGCATTTGGTTTAGGTTCTATAGGATTGGGTTTAATGTTATTTGGAGATATTTCTCCTTTAATGATCCCACAAACTTTTTACAGTGTGGCAGATAACTTTATTTTATTAGCTGTTCCGATGTTTTTGATGATGTCTAATATATTATTAAAAGCAGGTGTTGGAGAAGATCTTTTTAATTTTGCTCAAAGCTGGGTTGGAAATTTTCCAGGCGGTTTAGCAATAGCAACTATAGTTTCTTGCAGTATTTTTGCTGCTATATCTGGATCATCAGTGGCTACTGCAGCAACAATCTCAACTGTAGCATTTCCTGCAATGATTAATAGAGGTTATCACAGAAACTTTACTTTAGGTATTTTGGCAGCGGGTGGAACTTTAGGGATTTTAATTCCTCCATCAATTCCAATGATTGTTTATGCATTTGTTGTTGAAGAGTCTGTACTAAGTATGTTTCTTGCAGGAATTGGGCCAGGAATAGTTTTAGCATTATTTTTTATTATCTTTTCAGTTTTTTACGTGAAATTTTTTAATAAAGAAGTTCAAAATGTATCCAGTACTTTAGAAGAAAAAATTAAATACACAAAAAGAGGTTTGCCAATATTATTAATGGCCTTCATCATGCTAGGTGGAATTTATGCTGGAATTTATACACCAACAGAAGCAGGTGGTATTGGTTTTTTAATATCATTTATCTATGTTGTGGCTAAAAAAAGATTAGATTTTAAAGGTTTTATCGAAGCTGGTTTGGAGACAATGAAAACTACAGTTACTATATTTATAATTATTGCAGGAGCTAAAGTTTTTGGTAAAGCAATTTCTCTTTATAGAATTCCTCAAGATTTATCATCTTTCATAGTTACTAATATTAATGAGACTGGTTTATTTATACTAGTTGTTTGTATTACTTTGTTAATCTTAGGATTTATAATGGAAACTCTTTCATTAATTTTAATCATGATGCCTATATTTTCGATTTCAATCGCTGCAATGAATATTGATTTAATTTGGTTTGGAATAATTTTTACACTAATGATTGAGTGTGCATTAATTACACCACCTGTTGGACTAAATATTTATGTTCTCCAAGCAATTGGTAAAGCAAAAATGTCAGAAATAGCTAAAGGTGTGATACCTTTTGTCATTATAATGTTATTTACAGTATTTGTTATTTACTTATTCCCTGACCTAGCATTATATATACCTTTTAAATTATAAATATGTTTTCAAAAATAAAATCAAAAGATAAAGCAGAACAATTAAGACAATTATTAAATGGACCAGAAATAATTGTAATGCCTGGATGCTTTGATGCATTATCAGCAAAATTAATTGAAAGAGAAGGTTTGAAAGTTGGATTTATGTCTGGCTTCAGTGTTTCATCTACAAAGCTTGGTATGCCGGACACAGGTTTAATTTCTTTTTCTGAAATGGCAGAACAAGTAAGAAATATATGTAATGCTACATCAATTCCAATAATATTTGATGGGGATACTGGATATGGAAATTCAGTGAACGTATTTAGAACTGTAAGAGGATATGCGGATGCAGGAGCAGCTGGTGTGATGATTGAAGACCAAAAGTGGCCAAAAAAATGTGGTCACACAAAGGGTAAAGATGTTGTCGATCTTGATGAGGCAAACTCAAGAATTAAAGCTGCGGTGGATGCAAGAGAATATGGAAATAAAGATATCTTAATAATGGCAAGAACTGATGCCATAGCAACTAGAGGATTAGATGATGCAATTAAAAGAATGCAATCATTTTCAAAACTTGGTGTTGATATTTTATTTATTGAAGCTGTTAAAAATAAAGAAGATATGAAAAGAATTATCAAAGAAGTTCCAGGTCATCATATGTTAAATTTGATCGAAGATGGTGAAACCCCATTATTAGAAATTAATGAAATAGAGGAAATTGGTTATAAAATTGCTGTAATGCCTCTAACCCTAATGAGTGCATCAGTAAAAACGATGCAAGAATGTTTGAATAATATGAAAAATAAAGTTTATAATAAAAATGTTTCTAAATTTTCAGACTTAAGAGATATAGTTGGCTTCAACGAATATTACGATATTGAAGACAAATATAAATAATGTTTCCAAAAAAATTCTCTAAAATTCTTTTCGTTTTTTTTATGGGTTTAGGAATGAGTTTGTTAATGACCCTAATTATTACATTTATAAATACAGGTTATGATGAATTTTATTATAAAAGATTTTTCAAAGCTTGGTCTATTAGTTTGCCAGTTGCATTAGTTGCAACAACTTTTGTTGCACCGTTGGTTAATAAATTAGTGGAAAAAATTACTAAATAGAGAGGATGTCATATGAGTGAAAATATAGCTTTTATAGGAGTTGGTAATATGGGAAACCCAATGGCCTGTAATTTAAAGAACGCAGGGAAAAAGGTTAAGGTTTTTGATGTTTCTAAAGAAATGATTGATAAAGCAGTTGAAAATAATCTTGATGTTGAGAAGGATTTTGGAAAACTAATCAATAGTGAAACGTCTGTAGTAATCACTATGTTACCCGAGGGAAAACATTCAAAAGAAGTTTATTTAAAAGAAAATGGTGTTCTAGATAAAGTTTCTAAAAATTGTCTACTAATAGATTGTTCAACAATCGATATAGATACCTCTAAAGAAATAGGAAAGAAAGCAAATGAAAAAGGTATTAAGATGATTGATGCACCAGTAAGTGGTGGAGTGATGGGTGCACAAAAAGCAACTTTAAATATTATGGTTGGTGGATCAAATGATGCATTTAATCAAGCTTTACCTATTTTAAAATTAATGGGTAAAAATATTTATCATGCTGGAGAGATAGGAAGCGGAAACGGTGCAAAGATTTGTAACAACATGTCTCTTGGAATAACAATGATTGCTGCTTCAGAGTCATTAATGTTAGCAAGAAGATTGAATATAGATATAAAGAAAGTTCATGAAATTATGAAAAATGCTTCCGGAAATAGTTGGCCTATTTCAGTTTATCCACCTTTACCTGGATTAATTGAAGGAACTCCATCTAACAATAAATATAAGCCAGGCTTTTCTGCAGGTATGATGAACAAAGATTTAAAACTTGCAAATGAATGTGCTAAAAATGCAAATGCATCTACTCCATTAGGAGAGATGGCATTAGAAATATATTCAAAGTTTTGTGAGGATGGAAACAGTTCGAAAGATTTTTCTGCTATATCAAAGGTAATTGGTGGAGATGCTTGGGATTATCCAATAGAATAATTACCAAGAGGAATTTGGACTCTCCAAAAATTTTAACTCATCTGGTGTAGATTTTCTCCCCATAACTTTATTTCGATGAGGATATCTATGAAATCGTTTAATTGCAGCGGTATGATCTTTCCAAAATTTTTTTATCTCATTATAGTTTGGATGATTAGATAAATAGTTATCCAACAATTTATATGCTCTATCATGATCTATAACTTCTTCACTGTGAATGTATGGCAATAGCATGAAAAAACGTTGATATTCATCCATTTGATCAAGATACCCGTTATAGACTGCATCATTTACAATCAGTCTTGCTTTATGATCAAACTCAAAAGCTTTTTTATCATCTCTATATAAATTTCTTGAAAATTGATCCAATAAAATAACTAAAGCTAGAGTGCTTAATGGTTCATCTTGCCAATCATCATATTCATTTAAAGTAGCTTTTTCATGATCATCTTTGAATTTGTCTCTAATCAATTGATCAAAATTATCATCTCTTTTAAATCGCTTTTCAACGACCATATCATCAAACCAAAAATCTAATATTGCTTTGGCTCTATCATTCATAAACTTTGTCAACTTTTACCTGATATGATTCAACAAGTCTGTTAGTTTCATTTGCCATTGCAACAACTGCAATAAGTTCGCTTAACATCTCTGTAGTAGCACCTTTAGATTTAGCAGCGATACTGTGAGATTTAATACAATACTCACAACTATTTGTCATTGAAACTGCAACATAAATAAGCTCTTTTGTCATTTCATCCAAAGCACCTTTTTTCATCACTTGCTGTATAGAAGTCCAAGTTCTCTCTAAAGTTTCTGGGTTGTTGGCTAACATTTTCCAAAAATTGTTTATGTAGTCTGTATTTCTCTTCTTTTTTATATCTTCAAATACCTCTTTCACTTTTCCTGTAGCATCAGCTTCTTCAATCATATTAAAAACTGCCATTTCACCTCCTTAATTGTAAATTGTTTCTATTTTAGGCATTAATCTTAATAATTCCTTAGTATATTCATGATTTGGATTTTTAAACAACTCTTCCGTCTCAGACACCTCGCATAGTTTTCCATTCCTTAAAACTCCAATATCATCACACATTTGTCGAACAACTGGTAGATCATGACTTATAAAAAGGATAGTTAAATTAAGTTGTTCTTGTAAATCTTTAAGTAAATTTAGTATTTGAGCCTGAATACTCACATCCAAAGCAGATGTTGGCTCATCACAAACTAATAATCTTGGTTTTGTTGCTAATGCTCTTGCAATAGAAATTCTTTGTCTCTGTCCTCCTGAAAACTCATGAGGATATCTTTCGGCTGAAGACTTGGATAACTCCACAGAGTCTAAGAGATCATTTATATACTCATTTAATTCATTAGAGCTAATATTTGCATCATGTAACTTTATAGGTTCAGCAATGATATCTTTAACCTTAAGCCTACCATTCAACGAAGAGTACGGATCTTGNAATATCATTTGAATTTGTTTTCTAAATTTAAGTAATTCTTTGTTACTTTTTATATTATTAATACATACATCATCAAAATAAATTTCACCTGAGGTGGGTTTAAATAAATTAACAATCATTTTTGCAATTGTAGTTTTTCCACTGCCACTTTCACCAACAAGTCCAAAAGATTTTCCNTCTTGTATATTAAATGAAACAGTATCAACTGCTAATACATTATTTTGAGATTTTTCTGTAAAAAAACCTTCATTAAAAGTTTTACAGAGATTTTTTATTTGAACTAAATCTTTTTTTAAAATCTCTCTTTTATTCCATCTGTTTAAAATTTTTAAATTAATNTTTTCCTGGTTATTNCTTTCTTTCTCTATAATTTTAAATCTGGATATNTTTTTATTTGTNGGAGGAACAGANCTAACTAAACTTTTNGTATAAGTTTCTTTTGGTTCTGTTAANATTTGCTTTGTTGTTCCCAATTCTACCAAATTACCATTTTTCATNACAGCAACTCTATTGGTAGTCTCTGCTATAACTCCCATATCATGTGTAATTAATATAACTGCTAANTTTCTNTCTTTAGTCAGNTTTTTGATAAGTTCTAATATTTGTGATTGTATTGATACATCAAGTGCAGTTGTGGGCTCATCTGCAATTAACAACTCTGGTTCACAACATAGAGAAAGTGATATAACAACCCTTTGTCTCATACCTCCTGAAAATTGATGAGGATAATCATTAAATCTTTTTTCAGCATCTTTTATGCCTACTTCTTTTAAAAGATTTATTGNTTTTTCTTTTGCTTNTGAGTTACTGAGGTTTAAATGAGTTTGGATTGTTTCAATAAGTTGTTGTCCAATTGTTAAGATAGGATTTAAAGATGTCTGAGGATCTTGAAAAATAAATCCAATTTTTTTTCCTCTTAAACTTAGAATATTTTTTTTATTTTCATGAATATTTATGTCGCTTAAATAAATTGATCCTTCAGATACTTTCCCTGGTTCGTCAATTAAATCAATTATTGCATTTGCTACAGTACTTTTTCCAGACCCAGATTCCCCAACTAATCCTACAATTTCTCCTCTTTTTATCTCAATATTAATNTCTTTTGCAGCATGAACNGTCTCTTTTCTCAATTTATAATCNACACTTAAATTTTGTATTTTTAAAAANCTCATTTTTTCAATTTAGGATTAAGNGTGTCTCTCATCCAGTCTCCTAATAGATTAATGGAAAAAGCNAAAACAACTAAGAATATTGCTGGAAAAAAAGTTATCCACCATTCACCAGAAAATAAAAAGTCATTTCCAAGTCTTATTAATGTTCCTAAAGAAGGAGTAGTTGGAGGAACGCCAACACCTAGAAAACTCAATGTGGCTTCTGCAATNATTGCTAATGCAAGACCTATNGTTCCNATAACAAGTACTGGTCTCATNATATTTGGAAGAATATGNTTAAACATTACTATAAAATTAGAAACTCCAATNATTGTTGANGCTGANACATAATCTTTATTTTTTTCAACTAAAGTTGCTGCTCTTGATACTCTTGCAAACTGTGGCCACTCTGAAATACCAATTGCAAAAATTAAAACATATATTGCCATCTCGTCATGAAGTTCACGCGAAATTATACCTCTCGCAATACCATCAACAAGAAGTGCCATCAAAATACTTGGAACTGTTAACTGAACATCAGTTAATCTCATAACAATCATTTCATACTTACCACCAAAAAAACCAGCAGTAAGACCTAATCCAACTCCTAAAATTAAACTAAATAAAATTGCTGAGAAACCAACAATCAAAGATATTCTAGATCCATAAAGAATAGTCGATAACATATCTCTTCCTTGTCCATCAGTACCAAGTAAAAATTCTACTTTTCCTTCGCTAGTCCAAGATGGTGGGGTGAATGCATCCATTAAAGATAAAGAAGATGGGTCGAATGGATTATAAGGTGTAATAAATTCTACAAAAAATGAACAGAAAAATATTATTGCTAATAAAATCGATGAAACTATTGCTGTAGGAGATTTTATAAAACTAAAATAAATTTCACTATCTTTTATTTTATCCCAAGTTGTTAAAGCTTTATTATCCACTAGCTGAATCTCCTTTAACTCTAATTCTTGGATCTATAAAGTAATACAAGATATCGACTATAAAATTTATCATTACAAAAACGAATGCTATAAATACTAAATATGCTGACATAATTGGAATATCTACAAACTGAACAGCTTGAATAAAAAGAAATCCCATACCTGGCCATTGAAANACTGTTTCCGTAATTATTGAAAANGCAATTAATGTTCCAATATTTATTCCAGCAATAGTTATTACTGGAATTAGTCCATTTTTAAGTGCGTGCTTNTAATTAATNCTTTTTTCATTAATGCCTCTNGCNCTTGCNAACTTTATGTAATCAGTCTGAAGTATTTCCATCATTTCAGCTCTNACGAGTCTNATTATATANGTCATTTGAAAAAGNCTTAAAGTAACTGATGGTAATATAATTGCTTTTAAACCTGATATGGTTAAAAAGCCTGTCGACCAAAANCCNANATCTACCACCTCNCCTCTTCCAAANGATGGTAGAACNCCNAATATAACTGCAAAAAGATAAATAAATAAAATACCAATTACNAAAGTTGGAAGAGAAACACCTAATAAAGAAACTGCTAAGATAAAATCACTCAAAAAACCTTTTCTTTTTATGCCTGTATATACTCCCAATAAAGTACCAGAAACCAATGCAATTAGAGCAGATATTAAAACTAATTCAATTGTTGCAGGTAATCTTTCAATGATTAATTCNGATACAGGTCTTCTTAATTGATAAGATATTCCAAATTCTCCTTTAGAGGCATTAATTATAAACCTAGTAAATTGTACATGAATTGGGTCCATTAAACCCAAGGTTTCTCTTAACTCAGCTCTTTCTTCATCTGATGTTTCCTCACCCACCATGTTATTTATTGGGTCTCCTACAAAATTAAAAAGAGAAAAAGATACAAAAGCTACGACAAGCATAACCATTGCAGATTGAAACAATCGTTTAAAAAAATACTTTATCAATTTATGAAATTTTATTTTTATACAAGCCCTTTAATTAAAAAGGGCTTGTAATAAATTATTTAGTCAAAGCTCGCAAAACGGAATAACGGCTCGTTATTCGGTCTTATCGGAACATTAACATCTTTTTTTGCAGCCCAAGATATAACTTGGTGATGTAAAGGAAGATAAGAAATATCATCTTTTACTATTTTCCAAGCTTTAGCTATCGCAGCATTTCTCTTATCTAGGTTAACTTCACCTTCCATAACTCTTATCGCAGCATCTACATCAGAGTTGCTAAAGTTAACTCTGTTCCAGCTTGCTCCACTTTCATATAAGTAATGGAAAACATAATGACTATCTAAAGTTGGAACTCCCCAACCTAACATATAAAAGTCACCTTGATTATCTTTTAGTTCTTTAAAGTGCTTACTTTTTGTTTGGGCAAATAAATTTACTTTAACACCGATTTTACCTAACATACCAACAACAGCTGTGCATATAGCTTCATCATTTACATATCTGTCATTTGGACATCTAAGCTCAACTTCAAATCCATTCGGATATCCAGCATCAGCTAGAAGTTTTTTTGCAGCAGCTACATCATAAGGAAGTCTTTTATCAAGTTCNTCTGTGTATCCNTTAACACCTGGAAAAGTAATTATTCCAGCAGGTTCACTTAAACCTCTCATTACTTTTTTCTTAATAGCTTCAATATCTATAGCTTGATAAAGAGCTTGTCTAACTGCTTTCTTTTTGAATGGATTATCACCTGTATTACCTGTTCTAAGTTTATCTGCTCCCTGATCCATACCAAGGAATATAGTTCTCATTTGAGCAGTGCTTTCAACTTTGTGAGCAGGTGAATTTTTAATTCTAGCTAAATCTTGCACAGGTGCATCAGTAACAACATCAATTTCACCAGATAAAAGAGCTGCAACTCTAGTAGCTGCATTTTTTATAGGTAGTAGATGAATTTCAGTTACTTTATCATCTTTCATNGTNCCCCACCATTTTTTATTACGTTTGAAAACTGTTTTAGTGTTTGGTTCTCTTAATGTAATTTTAAATGGTCCAGTTCCCATAGCATTTGTAGCTGAAAATGTTTCTTGTCCAGCATCCCAGTTCTGCGCCATGACTGCAAAATTCTTTTCACTCCATTTTTTTGACATTATAAAAATGTTTGAAAGTTGGTTTAAAAGAATTGGATTTGGTTTACTTGTTGTNATTTCTACTGTGTAGTCATTAACTGCTTTTACACCTGATACTGTACTNATATATTCTTTNAAATCAGATGTTCTTTGTTTTGCTCTTAAAATACTAAATACAACGTCTTCAGATGTAAATGGAGTTCCATCAGAAAATTTAACATCTTCTCTTAATTTAAAGATCCAAGTATTAGGACCTTGAGTTCTCCACTCTGTTGCTAGTTGAGGTCCAATTTTCATATCTAATCCTCTGGTAACTAGAGCTTCGTATACTTGTCTAGATACTTGAGTGGTAGGACCTTCGTTTTGAGCATGAGGATCAAGTGTTAAACTATCACCCTGCATTGACCATTTAATAGTTTTTGCAAACGCTTGTGTTGGAGCAAAAGCTAGAAAAAAAGCCAATAAAATTTTTATAAAATACCCATACTTCATTTCTCTCTCCTATATTATTAAAATAAAAATCTAACTTATTAATTATGTAAACTAAAGTGATTTAATTCACTATTTTTTTGAAGTTTTCNTAAAGAATTTTAGAATATTTGTTCATAGATTGAATNTTGTCTTTCGCATCACTATCAAATTTATCAAGAGCTCCNTNTCCTAACTGACTNTCTAAAGCAGACTTATATTCAGGCACACATCCCCATTCTCCTACAGTGGTATCTTTTATCTCTATNTGAAATTGAATACCGTAAGCATGTTTTTTNTATTTAAAAATTTGGTATTTCGTNTCAGGAGATGACGCTAAAAGAGTTATATCATTATTATTTTCTAGATTTTGAACTTCATATGAATGCCATTGGAGTGATTTAATAATATCAGGATATTCTTTAAATAATAAATCGTCCTTTTTACTGTTTAAAAAATTAATGTCTAAAATACCTATCTCTGGATTTTTTGATTTAACTACTTTACCTCCAACTACCTCTCCTAATAATTGACAACCTAAACAAAAACCTAAATATGGTTTNTTTAAGTCTACTACAAATTCTTTNATTTTTTTTTTCTCTTCTATTAACCAAGGGTAATCTTTTTCCATCCAAGTATCCATTGGTCCGCCCATACAAAACATTGCATCAAATCCAGTTAAATCATCAGGTATTTTTTCTCCTTCGTCAAGTTCTACAGTTTTAATATGAACTTTATCCTTTAACATTAAATCTTTAATATAACCAGGATCCTCAATTTTAATGTGTTGAAGAACAATTATATTTTTCATGTNGCTGGCTTGAGNAATTTTAAAATTTTTTTATGATTTGATAAATTATTTGAAACAATTATGTTTCCACCTAATGAAGCATCTTTATTATCCCATGTAGTAATTATTCCACCTGATGCTTTAATAATTGGTATTATCGGATGTATATCCCAAATTTTGTTTGCACATTGAGCTACAATATCTAGTCTTCCCTCTGCTAATTGGCAATATGTTAGTGCATCGAAACATGGAAACTGC
>FUFK010041608.1_pt1 | contig 33140 bp, 38 predicted proteins | sample 1021851 | NCBI WGS metagenome assembly FUFK01 (sample SAMEA51879418, study PRJEB19060) | metagenome | reverse complement strand
GCCCCCCGCCAATGTAAGCGATCCCAAGATCCCGGCGATAGGTGATCCGGCGACCGTCTCGGTCGGTACGAATGGTTTTACATCGTCGTCGTCGGCGAAGGTGATCGAACTATCAACCGTGATCGCGTCTCCACTCACCGACCTAACGATGAGGTTGGTATCGGTCGCGACCGAGATCACGGATCCCGGCTTGAAGTTTTTACCCTCGCCGGTGTGGACGTTAAAAGTCGCCGCGGTACCGCCACCATCAACGGTCGCGAAAGTTTCCCCGGCGGTCGCTTGCGCCGCGTTAGGACTCGAGCTCGTCGGGATGTAAAGACCCGAGCTCTCGCCGTCGAAGGTGACCTTCGGCTCTTCTCCGCCGGCGACGCTGATCGTCATCGAGTTGACATAGCATCCGGTGAGGGTCTCCATAAAAGTCTCGTTAAAGAATTGCGTTAGGGTAAAACTTCCGAGGTCCTGGTTTGCGTTGAGCGAATAGGTGACCCGACTCCCGCCGCTTACGGTCTCGGTCCCCATCACACCCTTAAAGAGCGGTCCGAGATCCGGAGCAGTTCCGGCTGATCCACTTGGGAGGACATAAGACTCGACCGTCCAAGACGCGGACTTTTTTCCGGTGATTTGCTCGAGAGCAGATCGACTCGACCGAGCATCGTCTCGGACCTTTCGCTCTTGAGCCGGTGTAAAACTCGCACTGAGGACCGTCGCCGCATCGGTTCCGGCTGGTTTGATTCCCTCCGTCCCGATGTTTTCGCTGTCGATGTAGGTCGTTTCCTCGTTAACGAAAAACTTTCGGTTTCTACCTAGCGCGTGAATTTGTGAGACTCCCATGATTTCCCCTCCTTTAGGTCGCGGTGGCTGATCGTTGATATACGATCGAGACGTTCATAAGGACCGACCCGTCGCCTTTTGCGTCCGGGTCTCCCTCGTCGGTTTCATACGAGACGACCGTCGTCTTGATCGCGTTGGTCCCTCGTGTTGTGTCTGTGTTTAGAGCTCGAGTGATATCGATGATCAAGTTGTTGAGCTTCGTCGATCGGTCTGCCTGGGTCGACCCGGAGACGTGTCCGATNATGCTCATGTTGATGGTCGCACGAAGGAGATCAAACGGCTGATATTCCACCGACTCTTGTCCGGCGACGTATCCGATAAAAGGCCGCTCTCCGGTCTTTACATCGGCGTACCCTCTCGCGAGAGGTTGTACCTTCGTGATGGTCGTCCGGTATCCGTTGCCGGTCGTGATAGCCTCGAAGGTCGTTTGAAGATTGTCGAGGATCGCCTTCCTTGCCGGTGTCGTCATCTCAAGACCCCTCGAGGAGCTTTCCGAGCTCTTGACTCACGACGAGCTCGATCTCCGGCTCGGCCGCTTTGATAGCTTCGGTGATGTAGCCAGTCGCNCGAATCGTTGTCGATGGTACCAGTCGATAGGCCGGAGCGCCGGTCGCGTCCATNAGGNACATNTTCCCNNCNTNNGTCTTATGAAACCATAGCTCTTTCTGATGAATGCCGGNCCGTCTCGGCATCGGGTAAACNTTNTTACCGAAGGCCGGGAAAGTATTNTTNGATCGNATAGGTATCGCGAGGAGCTTCCTCGGAGGCTTCGGCCGGATGGCTCCACCGGGGAGACCCGCGCTCCCGTATTCATGGATCGCGGCGTAAGGTTGATCGTTGATGACGTCGACCTTATACGTCCCTTCTTCCATCTGTATTAAGACCGGGACAAAGCGCCAAGCTCCGGCGAGAGTGTTCGTCCGAGTCCGGAGATTTCGTCTCGTCGAGAGGATGACCTGGGTCTCCATTTGAGCCGCGGACTTGAAGAGCGTCCGACGTTGAAGAGCCGTCATCCCGTCGGAGAAATTCTTCACGAACTCCCGGAGCTCTTTATCGTCGATGTCGACTGTAAAAGGAGAGGCCGCCATCGTGTCAGTCCTCGAGGTTGTTGAACTGATCGAGACGGAAAGGAGGCCGAGGCTTCGTCGTATCGGCGAGAGCGTCCTCCTTCTCGGCGATGGTTGCTCCGCCATAAAAGACGCCGGTCGCTCCCTTGTCCGCTTCGGCTCTCAATATCTTGAGAAGGTTTTCGTAATGGGTCGTTTTCTGCGAACGAGGTCCACCGAGTCCGAGANCTTGACGGTCGATCTCTCTNGCGAACTTCGCGAGGATAGCTTGAACNGAATCGATCGACGCGAGGACGACGTCGTTCCGGATAACGAGGAGAGCGTCGATCGTTTCATTCGATAAGAGTTGATCGTCCGTGTCGGTGTCGCCGATACGGAATCGGACCTTGTCCCGGTCCGTGCTCAAGTTTTCGTTATAGCTCCAAGTCATCGATCGGCCTTCGTCGATTTTTTATTCTTTCGAAGACTCCGGAGAAGGAGCTCGTCGGGGACGTCTACCAACTGACCCCGATCGAGCATCCTCTCAAGAGCTCGCCANGAATACGCCTCCGGGAGAGGTGTCCANGGTTGGACCTCTCTCCCGTCGATCTGTANTCTTTTAGCGGCGAAAATCATTTAGGAAACGCAATTGCTAAAGAACACGCCGAGATCANNCGANACGACTTTGAAGTCGTACGCCGCGAGAGCTTCAATCCGCTGGGATTGACGNTGNTCGATGCGGTAATTTCGGACGCGAAGACCTTGAGCATTCTCGCCGCCTACACTGTTAAGACTGAACATGTAGCCCGCGGTCGGGACCATGAGACCCGGTGTCGGTGCTACGTAATAAAGCGCCGCGTCATTAGACCCGAACACGAAAGAGAGCGAGTCNGTCNCGCCTTCNGNTCCGGTGTTNTCAATCGCTCCCGGTANNTGNACGCCATCNAGACCNAAGACCGCCGCGATCAAGTCCTCGGTGACGATCCCNACTTGCGANTACTTGACCCGCTCGAGGAANTCGCTCGANGTNNNNAGAGNNGTGAAAACATCCTTNCCGAGNACTAAGTGATTNGGTCNCCGGCCGGTNTTNNNTTCNANGCTNTCCATNTGNTCGAGGATGTCCGAGACCGGTGTCCCGTTCGCCGCGCTCCAAAGGTTCCCCGGTGTGATATCGCCGCCGGTTGTTGAGCCTGTCCAGATTGAAGTTGAAAAGGCCGCCGCTGCGAAATCCTTCTCNCGCTTNANGAGAAGTTGCTCGGTGATGTACTGAGTNGTCGAGATCTCGATGTTGAGACCCGCGTCCGCATTCGCGACCGTGATATCATCNAGATCCATATGCACGCCGTTTTCAAGGCATGAATANGAGTCGGTGCTCAAGGTGTAGTTNGCGCCTCGAGTCTCGGCTCCGGGACCCCGAAGATCAGCGATCGAGCGAAGATAATTACCACGATCGAAAACGAAGTACTTATCCGTCAATTTGCTAACACTGATAGTCGGAAAAAAGGTATCGGCCTTAAAGCGATTTTGCTCTTGGCTAAACGCTACACTCACCTGGGTTAAGGCTTGATCCACATGAACGGAAGATTGAAGTAAAGGCATTTTGAGACCCTCCTATCATTCAAAAGTTTGTGCTGGGTTCAAGCAATTGATCCCGGCTGTAATGATTTCGGCCGCTCCACCCGCCGCCGTGTACGCTTGGCCGATGACCAAAGTACCCGCGAGAGTGTCTGACCCGCCCTCATCGATAGCGTTGTCCGGTGTACAGGTTGTCGCCTGACCGTCCGCCGATGTCTTGAGGAGAGCTCCTTCGTTGATAGCTGCGTCCGCGCTGATCTTAGTCACTCCAGAAATAACGACGGTCGCCGCTTGTCCGGATGTCGGAGCGTTCTGAAGAACGCCAACCGGTGTGTCGCTGGTAGCTGCTACGATGACGACCTTCCCGTTCGCGTCCAATTTTACAAAATGATACTGCTTAGTTGAGAGGTCCCCCGCCGCTTCAAAGGTGGCGACCTGCGATGGTAATCCGTAAGCCATGGATCAAGCTCCTTTCTCGGCGACATAAGCGCCGTATAGATCCGGATTCGTCTGGATCGTTTTGGTGATTGCTTGGGATTTAGTAAGTCCTGGTTGAGTCTTCATGAGCTCGTCGGCCGATTTCTCGATTCGAGACCATGCTCCGCCCGAGCTCATCGGAGACGCGGTCCCCGCTTCAACGAGTAGAGCTCCGCCTTGAAGCGCCGCCGAACTCGATTCGAGAGCCTTCTCGACCCGCGCTCCGAGTTGAGGGTCTCGAGCTTTTGCTTCGAGAACAAGGTCGACGACTTCGTCGAGTGTATGTCCTGGGATGTTGCCGAGGGTTTGCTCCGCCTTCGCGACGTATTCGGTCCGCTCTCGCTTTGCGATTTCGACACCGAGCTCTCGCTCCAGTCGAGCCGCTTTTTCGACGAGCTCCGTCTTCGCCTTATAGATCGACTCGAAAGCTTCTCGAGCGCCTTCCGGGATTTCTCGAAGAGCTTTCTCGAGTTTATCCTCATCCTTCTTTTTCATGTCCTCGTCGTCGTCCTCTTTCTTCATGTCGTCGTCGTGGTCCTCCTTTTTCATGTCGTCGTCTTCCTTGTCGTAGTGCGAAGGCTTTTCCACCTTCTCACCGGAAGCCATACGAAGAGCTCGGAGAGCCTCGGCGACGGACATCTCGTCCGAGTACGCCTCGAGGAGTTTCATCGCCGCCATCATTGCGGTTTTGGCGTCCTCGGGTAGGTCCATTTTCTTCATGTCGTGATCAAGCTTCGAGATAGTCTCCGACTCTCCCTCCGCCTTGAGAACCTGGACGAGTACCTCGTCCATCGTTGGTGCATTCTTCATAATCTGAAAAACCTTTCGGTTCGCGCCGCTTTCGACGAGAGAGACCTCCTCGGTCTTGACCGCCTTGAGCGACGTCGGTCGCTTGCGTTTCATGGGTTTCCCCTTGTCGTGTTTTTGTACGTTGCCGGCTCGGCGATGGAGAGGTCGGCTCGACCTCAAAAAGATCTTAACAGGTTGATCGATCGGGTCAATCCCGCTCGACGAATTCGATGTCCGGCATATCACCGGCTCCGAGGTCTTCGCGGGTCCCGACGCCTCCGATTGAGAAGGCGTTGAGCTCTCCGCTTTTAACCTTCGACCATAGCTCCGGAGGTAGCCTCACACCGAGGACCCAAGACCCGGAGGTGACGAAGTCCTCTCCGAAACGGGTCCGATATGACCGGTGAGGCTTGCCCTCGATGGCGAGCCGGTAGTCTTCTTGGGTAGGGTACCGCTCGACGTACGACTCGACCACGGTCGCTCCTTCGGCGTCTCCATTGTGATCGAGACCGATGGTCCNCGAGCTCTCAAGAAAATCGTGAGCCGTCTCCTCNATGACCGCCGGAGAGAGNAAGTCCTCGTGAGCGTCGAGCTCNGTNGGATCCAAGACCACGCCATACACGATCCGCTTTTCTTCGTCGGCCTTATAGATACCGACCGATCGGCTTTTCTCCGCGTCCTCGTTTGCTGCAAGTTGCCTCATGACCTTGTCGGCAAATCGTTTCCCCTCATCGCCTCCCCATAAGTTCCAGGCTTGGATCCCTCGGCCGGGATAGTCCGGATGACTCGGGTCGCTGTTTTGAGGTGAGTCGAGGTCGACCTCATGTCGAGCGAAAAAGGACGACATCCTCCGGACCGTATCCTCGGAGACCCGTCGACCGTTCGCGAGGTCGCGAGCTCGAGCGACACCGACCTCGGTCCCACCTCGATTCGATGGAGGTTGACTCTCTCTCATCCGGAGACCGATCGCGGCCTTCTCCTGGACGCCCTTCGGCGGAAGGAAGGAGTCGGCCTTCTCGAGGATAGCTCCAAGCTCCGCGAGCCTTCGGCCGAGACCGTCTCGAGCTCGGTCGGTCTTGATGGCCGCGGGATGTGGGAGAGATACATCGACGACATCGCCGAGGAGTCCCTTCGCCGTTTTGCCAAGTGTGACGACGGCGAGAGGTTCGAGCTCTTTCACATCCTCAAGCTCGCCGAGGTCGACGACATCGACATCGAGTCGACCGAGACCGAGAGGCTCGAGGTAACTCTTTGCGAATCGCTCTCCGCTCGGTCCGCATAGGTGACGACGTCGAGCGACGTCGAGGTCGCTCGGTGTCGATACGACGAAGAGTAAACGCTTCTCGACCTTCCCGGCTCGAGGATGACCATCGGGGAGAAGGTCGTTGTCGGTNACGTATTTCGCGTTTTTGGGTCGACCATTCGCGAGGAGATAAAGGAAAGCTTTNACCCGACCGAGAGCCCATTGATCACGACTCGAGACGCTCGGNCGATGACTTGTCGAGAAGGCTCCGGCTCCNCGTCGAAANACCGCCTTNAGTTTGCCGAGGTCGGCTCGNTTGCTCTTCGCCTCGTGTTTCTCNTTNTGCTTATCNCGCAAGTTTTCGAGCGCCTTNATATTAGCCTCGGAGAGCTTTATCCCTCCGCGACCTCCGGCCGCCGAGCCTTCGGGGTTNGTCTCTGAGCCTCGACGTCTCTCGNNNGGNTTNGCCGGTGTCTTCGGGTCGTCCTTNGNCTTACCGACTCGAGCNGTCGCCGTCGCCGCGGCGAGCTCNTTNTTNCCGGTCCTCTCGAAGATCGCNTCGTAGATACGATCCCACTCGGCCGGCTTCTCGATGTTCTCTTCGTGCTCTTCCATCAANGGGAATTNNTACGACTCCGAGGCTCCATCNTGCGGGACATAGTCGCCGGCCATGAGCATCGGTCCNCGGCTCGTGTCCATCCAGTGAAACCCGTCGGGAGCTTTTACTTCCTTAGTCTTCATCGTGTCCCCCTTATTGACCGGCCGAGCCGAGCATCGATTCGGCCTTCTCGCGTGTCACACTAAACGAGGTAACGATAACCTCGAGAGCGGAGTCTCTCGGAAGAGTCCCGGCGTTGACTTGCTCGAGGATGGAAAGGAGGCTCGAAACTTGAGCTCCGTTGAGCGTGACCGCTGCGACCGGCTTCTCCTCTGATCCCTCGATGCTCGGATTCGCCTCATCGTCCGAGATCTCTTCCGAGTCATCCACCGAGGGAGCTCCGTCAAGCGATGGAAGGAGAGCTTCGTCGGCTCCGCCCGGAGCCGCTTCGAATCGAGCGGAGTCCTTTTGAGGTTGAGGAAGGTCGGCGAAGTCGCGGACGTATTCCTCGAGCTCGTCGTCCGGTGTGATGATGCCGGCTCCGGTGAGGCTCGCGAGAGACGCGGCGAGCTCGTTTAGGTCGGCGGTCTCGATGTCTTCGTAGTGAAGGACCGGGAAGAGCTCGCTCGCGATACCGTTGAGCCGGAGGAGCTTCGGGATCGCATGGTTATTGATAACCTCGGCGATGGCGTCGAGGTAGGTCCCGAGAGCTTGCGCGAAAAGGCTCGTCTTCGTCGATGCGAGAGCGAAGCTCCCGACCTTGTCCATCCCGAGGAGCACGAACTCGCCGAGGACCGTGATCGCTTGTCGGCTCTCGTGTCGCTTTATGATTTCGTTGATGTCGATCGGACGTCGTCCGCCGGAGTTGAGAAGTCGGAGACGAAAGCCCGAAGGAGACCCGTCGGAATTTGTCTCGGACGGGATGAGGACGCCCTCCATCTCGTCCCGAGCGACTCGTGTGATGAACTCCTTCATCTGAGCGACGACGGCCTTTTGAGACGCGCTCGCATTGCTCGAGAGCATCTCGGCCGGGACCTCGAGCGTCGGAATCCCGGCGAGGTCTCGAGCGACGCCGATCGATTCGTACGTGATGAGCTTCTTTTTATAGTAGTACGAAAGGAAGGCGTTTCGGAGGAGAGACCTTCCTTCGGGGTTGTTCTTGTGAGATTCGGTCCGGAAGTGGAGAATTTTCTCGGCTGGGATGTAGCGTCGAGAAAAGTCCGGCGGAGCGAGTTGAGTGAACCCGAGGACATCACCGTCCGGGTCGAGGTCCCATGAGTAGATTGTATCTTGAGCTCGTATCGGAAAGCCTCTCCATCCGATGCGACCGTCGGAAAACTTCGAGCGTCGGGTCTTGAGCTCCTCGTCGGGACCGCGTCGAATCTTGTATGTGATCTCATGGACTGAGAACCCGTAAACGAGGAAGGACAAAATCTCGGAGAGAGTATCGGTCCAGGTTCGATCCATGTCTTCGAAAAGACACTCGGAGACGAAGTCGGCGACGGCTCGAGCGTCGTCGGTGTCTTCGGCCGCATCGATTCGCCAATCGACTTGTCGGACTAGGGTCTTAATCGCGTAGAGGATGGCTCCGATAATGGCGTCGTTTTCCGCCATCTCTCGGTACATCCGAGTACCTTTCTCGTGTTTCAGTTGCTCGAGAAATTCTTCATTTACGATGCCGGAGTAATTCTTGAGGCCGGTCCGTCCGAAGACTTGAAAGAGGTCGAGCTCGTCCTTCTCTTGTGTCATTTTAGCTTTCCTTGTCTTTTGAGTCTCAGTACTTCCGAGGCCGGAGCCGCGACGATCTCACATCGGCAATTCGCGATGTGTCGGATGGGTAGGACGGAGAAGTCCTTCGGGTATTTCGGACGGAAGGTCTTCCCTCCCATCCTCGCCGGTTCCTTGAGGATGAACGGGTCTCCGACCCGGACGATGGTCCCGTCGAGGTCTTGGTGTCCTCGGTCGTTCTTATAGTCGGGACCGGCCGACCACATCACGTACTCGCCGCCGGTCGCTTCGATAGCATCGAATCGAGCCGAGGTCCGAGCCATCCCGATTTCGGTTCGAGCGACGAGCGCCGCTCGGCTCCATAGCTGACGAGCGAGAGGATGTCCGAATTTGAGAGGTTCGAGCATCGCTCGAGCCGGGACCTTCTTTCCGGGGATGTCGGCTCCGTCGAGGTATGCCGATGTTCGGATTCGCTCGGAGAGCTCGGTCACCGTGAGGCTCGGCTCATTGGTCATCCATTGCCCGATGAGTTGTCCCATATTGCGTTGGAACTCGAGCTCGATGTCCGACATCAATCCTTGAACAAGAACGGTCTTTTGTTCGAAGAGTTGCTCGAAGTAGGACGGCTTGACGCCTTGCCAACTAGGACCGAGCGATCGCTTCATCTCACCGTCGAGGACGCGGGACCCGTATATCGTNAGAAGGTTCGCGAGCTCCCTTTCGAATCGAGCGGTCGGNTCGTTCTTGCGTAANGCTCCCTTTACCTCGAGGAGCTTTTGACGGACGAGAAAATCCATGTAGCGATCGAGGATGGTCTTGATACGACTCGAGAGGCCGGACGCCATCGAGTCGGCCTTCCTTGAGCCGGGTCCATTGAATGCGCCTCGGAAGCTCGGCTTCTTCGGAGGCTTGGGAGTTTTAGGTTTTACAGCCATGCGCTGGGTCCTTTGTAACCGACATCGATGTCGAGTGATATGTCAACGACCGCTCGACCATCGAGCTCGGTGATAGCCCAGACGAGAGCGTCGAGACGGTCGGGAGAGTCTCGAGTCTCTCCGGGGATGAATGAGCAGAGTTGATCTTCGAGCTCGGGGAGCGGTCGGACGTGATGGCAACGACCTTGCTCATATCGACCGGCGGTCGGCTCCGCTCGGGTCGCTTTACCTCGAGACGCATGGACCGCTTTCACCGGGACACCTGGGTCGATGTTGTTGATGATGGTTGACCATACATCGCCGCCCTGGTTCGCTTCGACGACGACCCGGTCGGCTTCGAATCGATGGTATGCGTCGACCGCTCGTCGGCACACCTTCTCCGGTGTCGCTCTCACCGAGAGGTCTTCGAGGACATAGAAGTCGCCTCGAGCTTTTCCGGCGACGATGATGCCGCTCTCGTCGGAGTCGGCTCTCGATGTNATCGCCGGGTCGATGGCGACGACAATCCGCTCGAGCTCGGGATGTGTATCGACTCGAGCCTTCTCGATGTCGGCTCTCGAGAAGAGAGCTCCGGGGAGCTCGGAGAGNAAGCNACCCTCAAGCTCCTGTAAACCAAGGCTAGTCCCGGCGTACCTGTCGACGACCGCCTCGATAAAGGTCTCGGCGAGGTTGTGACGGTTGTCCATCGTCGAGCCTCGAGTCACGACCGTGTCGTGAGCTTCCATGATTTTCTTGAGACGGACGAGCGGTCTCGGTGTCGTCGTGATGAGCGCTCGAGGATGGTCTCCGAGACGGAGCCCGAAGGAGAGTTGATCCCAGGCTTCGAAGGAGGCGTGAGCGGCGAGCTCGTCAACCCATGCATGGGAGAACTGAGGACCCCGGAGAGCGGAGGGAGCATCGCTCGAGAAGGTTGTCGCAATTGCTCCGTTCGGCCATGTAAGGCGACGCTTCGAGGGTTCGTACTCGGGACGGAAGTCCGGAGGCGACGACGCGAGGATTCCGCTCTCACCGTCAACCATGACATCGCGGACATCGCCGGCGGTACGTCCGAGGACGCAAACTCGAGAGGCTCGTCCGGAGCGAACCTCATCGATGACCCAAGACGCGCCGGTCCGGGTCTTACCCCATCCTCGACCCGAACATATGACCCAGGTCTTCCAGTCGCCCGGCGGAGGGAGCTGGTCGGGTCGAGCGGAGAAGATCCACTCGGTCGCCATAAGACGAGCGTCATCGTCGGAGAGCTCGGCGAGGACCTNANTCCTCNTCGANNCGTCGAGCGATGCGATCCAGTCGAGCCAAGAGCTCCGCCTTCCCATCCGTCTCCTCCGTCTTGATTGGTCCGCCATCGGCTCCCGTGAGCTCCTGTCGGGTCGTCTCTTTCCATCCCGCTTGAGTCTTGAGGTAGAAGATGGCCGCGGTCGTGTTACCTTCTCGAGCTTGCATGATGAGGTTCTTCGCGACGCTTCCGACGGCTCGAGCCTTCCCTCTTTGATAGCGTTCGAAAACCTCCGGCTGTCGTTTCATGATTTCGTAAAAGGTCGTTTTACCGAGTCCGAAGTATGCTCCGATTTGCTCGACCGAGAGGACCGCGGAGAGGGTCTCGACTTCCTCGACTTGAGCCTTCGTGAGTCGCTTTCGAGGTCGTCCGCCTTTATTCTTCTTAGTCGTCATCGATCACCCCCTCGACTCGAGCTCGACAAATATCGACGTACTCCGGCTCGCGTTCGATGCCGATGGTCTCGAGTCCCTCGAGCTCGGACGCGACGAGGGTCGTCCCACTACCGGCGAAAGGCTCGAGGACGACGCCTCCCGGCGGAGTCACCATCCGGAGGAGCCATCGCATAAGTCGGACCGGTTTCACCGTTGGGTGGTAGTTGCGGACCTCGGACGCGGTTCGTCCGGCTCCGGCTCGAGGTGATTTGAGTCCGGCGGTCCCTTCGTTCCGGTCGGTCGCTTCGGCTCCGGTCTTGGGGTTGAGCTCATCACATCCGAGCTCTTTCTCGGCTCTCGCCGGCTTAGGGCAATAGTAGAGGTTCCCCGGCCATCGGCCGAGGTCGGAGGATGTGTCGAGCTCGTCGGTCGATCCCGGCCACGACTCATCACCGAAGGGGATTCGAGTCGCGTCGATATTGAGTCCGCCGGTACCGTATCGGAGGACGTTCTCGGCGACGGTACCCTCGACCGGTTTTCTCGCGAGGACGGCCGGCTCGTGAGAAGGTTTAAGAGCGGTCCCCCATCCTTGCCACTTCTTCGCGTCGGCTTCGTTGTCGATGTTCTTCGAGATGTCCATCGACTTCGGGAATCCTTGCCATTGGAGCCATGAAATCACGTCTCGGATTTGGAAGCCGACTTCCTCGGCCGCGGTAATCACCCGATGAATCGTCCTCGTAGAAGAAAAAGCGATCAAATGTCCGCCGGGTTTGAGGACGCGAATCGCCTCGACGAGCCAAGACTCCGACCATGTTTGAAAAGCTCGATTTCCTTTGAGGCTTTGATCGTAGGTTCCCGCGACGAGAGATCCCTTTTTTTGAGAGTACGGAGCTCGATGGTCGTCGTTATGGATCCGGGTTTCCGCGTTAAGTTGCGACGGTCGAAAATTGTCCCACTCTTTCCCCATAAAGCCGATGCCATAAGGAGGGTCCGTCACGATGGCGTCGATGGAGTTTTCCTCGAGCTCCTTCATCGTCTCGATACAATCGCCGCAAATGACCTTTTGTCTTCCGACCTCGACGACTTCTCCGACCTGGGTCTTCGCCTCAACGGTCGCGAGCTCCGGGAGCTCGTCGGCTTTCTCGTCCATCTCCGCCGGTTGAGGCTTCTCCGGCTCGAGACCGACTAGGTCGTCGACCATTCCCTCGAGCTCCTTCGATGAGAATCCGGCCGCCTCGAGAAGAGCTCCGTCTTCGAGCTCGAGCGCCGAGAGTTGCTCGACGAGAGCTCCGTCGTCCCATGTCGCGAGCTCGGCTGTCCGGTTGTCGGCGATGGCGAAAGCGGTCGCCTCGGAGCCCATGAGCTCCGTCCTCACGATTTTGATTCGGTCCCATCCGAGAGCCCTCGCCGCCGTGAGCGTTCCATTACCAGCGATGACGACGCCCTTCTCGTTGACGACGATCGGCTTTTGTTGGCCGAACCTCTTGAGGCTTCCTCGTATCGCGTCGAGGTTTGCCGCATCGTGTCGTCTTACGTTTGCCGGGTCGAGGTCGAGCTCGGCGATGTTGATTTCTTCGATATTCATTGATCCCTCAAAATTTCGATGATCGGGTCGCGAGGCTTCCCGTCTTTATAGACCCACACCTCCCGAGAGCAATTGACGGGAGCCCGAAAGGCTCGGAGACGGGTCATCTCTTCCGAGCCGGGTCGTCGATTGCATTTCACCTGGACGAGCCTCACATCGTCTTCACCGACTGCGATCACATCCCATTCACCGAGAGAGGCCGCCGCTCGGCACGTTGAATACCCGAGCGCCTCGAGTTGCTTCATACATCGATGCTCGGCCCTGGTACCCTTCGCTTTATTGTTCACGATAGGACCTCCGCCTCGAGGAGCTCGGAGAGCTCGTCGACATCGCGTCCTTGAGGTATCTCGAAAAGGACCTCGGTGTCGGGTCCATAAGTCGCGACGAGTCCCCGGATAAGAGCCTCGAGGTCATCGGTGTGATCGGACACTGCTATCCATCCCGAGCGGTCGCTCGGACGATATGCGAAAAGAGACCAGGGTCTCCGTAGTCCGTTCATGATGTCCCCCGATCAGAGAGTTGGCCCCCGCCATTGACGCACAACGGGGACCGCCTCCGACTCCCCAACTGAAGCCTAAAAAGATCTTAGCATTGTGATCGGAGGAAACAAGCGACCGCGAGGACTTAGGGAGGTTGGGGGGTTGAATGAGGCTCCTTCTCGTTTTGTATCATCCACCCCTGACAAGAAATTACATTAGACCGATGAGGACCCCCTCATCCCCCTAACCTACTTTTGACGCGCTGCGTAGTTTTCACATAGTTTTCACACCTTAGAATGTGAAAAGTAAAACCGTTGTAAGTANTTAANTATANTATATTATTTATTATCTCTTTACCCCTTTTCACACTACTCGGTAGGGGTACCCTTTTTAGTAACTCGCAAATAAGGGTACCCCCCTATGTAAAGAGAAAACCATCACACTAGACACCGAGACCCATCACAAAGGGTACCCGGTGTGAAAAGTGTGAAAAGTCCCCGAGTAGATTATTAAGTACAATGATTCCGATGGGTTGTGTCGAAATAGTTTTCACACTAGCCGGTGTGAAAACGGTGTGAAAAGTCCCCTACCCGGAGAGTAAGACTTTTCCGGGTAGAAATCACATGGGTTTAATTGACCCCTTTTCGGGTTCCTTTTTATCCACCCGTCAAAATTTCCCATGCTCGGCAAGCCACCTCTGGAACCTGTCCATTCCCAAGGGTTCGGAGTCGGTCCATCCTATCGGCCATCCCATAAGCCACTCGACGAACTCCGGATTCAGAGGACCAGCACCCTCGTGGACTGGCGTCTCCCAAAGATTGCGAAGCGCCATCGTGTGAAGACTTGGTTTCCCCGCTTGTCGAAAAGTCGACCCGTCTCCCCTTTGACCGTTGTTCGATGTTCCGAATCGTTGCGCCGTCGGTGTCGGTAGCAACGAGCCAAAATCGATCCCGTCGGTGTGGAGCTCCGACTTCGGCCGCCGAAAGACAACACCATCGCGAATCATACCCCATCGAGGTAAGATCACCGAGGACTCGTCCAAGACCTCGGCGAACAATTGCCGGTGAGTTTTCCACGAAGACGAACCTCGGTCGAACCTCACCGACGACTCGAGCCATCTCGCCCCATAGTCCGGACCGTTCTCCATCGATACCGGCTCCGCCTCCGGCGACGGAGATGTCCTGACAAGGAAAGCCTCCCGAAACCACGTCAACAAGTCCTCGCCATTGTGTACCGTCGAAGGTTCGGACATCGTCCCACACTGGAAAGGGTTCGAGGATTCCGTCGTCTTGACGTCGAAGGAGGACGCTCGCGGCGTAGGGGTCCCACTCGACCGCGCAAATGGTCCGCCATCCGAGGAGACGTCCTCCAAGTATGCCTCCGCCAGCACCCGCGAAAAGAGCCAACTCATTCATCACCCCACATCCTCGAGAGCGACCCACGCCTCGCGAGGTCGACCCGATCCTTCCATCCTCACAAAATCAATCTCCCGACTCTCCCGAAGGTCGCGGAGTATCTCACCGCGGCGTCGAGGCTCGATGCTCTTGAGAGCTCGTCCGACTTCGTACTCGGTGAGACCTCGAGGTCCGGCCGCGAGTACCGCCTCGAGGACCCGTCCTCGAAGGCTTGCGTATCCGCTTTCATTCATCCTCGACGATACCGAGTAAACCAGACTCTCGGCCGCTTGTCGGACGTATGCGACGGCCCATCGTGCGAGCTCGCCGGTGATAAGAGGACGACGGACATCGACGGACAAGGCGAGGATGAGAGAGATCCTCATCGCGAGCTCGACCGAGCGTCCGAGAAGGACGTCGAGTCTCTTCGCCTCGAGCTCGTCTTGACGCCGGAGGACCTCGTCCTCGAACTGATCGATAACTCGCTCGGCTTCCTCATCGAATGCGACGACGGTCGGGTCGGGAGCCATGTCCGGCGAGGTGAGCTCCCCGACTTCATGCATCCCGCCGTCATCTCGAGCTTCCTTCACCCATGCGATCACTCGTCCGGGAGGCGTAACATCGACTCGGATCTTTTGTCGCTTCCGCCTGGGAGCCTTCGACTCGATGACGAGAAGACGACCGAGGACGCCGGTCTCGACATCCCCGGAGCCGAGAGCGTCGTAAAACTGATTCGGTGTAGTGAGACCGAGAAGGGTGATCGCTGGTCTATCGATGACGACTTTCTCTCGAGCTTGACCTGACATCTCCGAGTAGGACTTCGGACGAAGGCTCGAATGAAGGACACCGAAAGCCTCGACAAGTACCGTCACCGCTTCCTTGAGTTGAGAGTTACCAGTCGCTTGGGTCGCCTCGAGGTATTTCCCGAACTCGTCGATGACCGCGATGTGATTCGGTCGCTCCTTAAGCTCCGAGTAGACCGCTCCCGGTGACGTGTATCCGCTCCCGCTCATAAGGTCGCCGGTCCCGCTCGCGTTTAATATCGCATTGATGACGGTCCGACCGTGCTCTTTCCCGGTCGTTGATTTGGCGATCGAGACGAGATACAAGCTCGCGAAGTTTCTCTCCGTTGTCGCGAACCTACGACCGAGCACGACGGACCCGAGAGCGAGAGCCGCTTGTGTAGCGAGTAGCTCGTTGGGATGAGGTGCCGAGGCTTGGTAATAGTCAAAGACCTCTCCCAATATTCCCGGCGGTCGCATCGCCTTGAAACTAGTCACTTCCTCCCCGGATACCCTTGAGGCGATGCGTACCGCTCCCACATCCGACGCCATCGGTCGGACTAACATCTCCCCGGTTCGCTTCTCATGACTCCCCACGATGGACGAGACGACCTTCGAGAGCTCCACATCGTCGAGCGGGTCGGGGTTGCTCGCGTTCCACTCAAAGACCCGCGCACGGATTTCGTGCGCCCTCAATCCTTGGTGAATGAGTTGGCCGACAATACTCGCGGCCGCATTATTTCGACCGCCTTCCTCAACCGTCTCGGTGATTGGATGGTTGAGCGGGATCTCGACATCTCTCAAGTCGAAAATGGACCCGGAGAAGGTCTTCCCCTTTTCGAGTCCTTTCTGAACTCGGAGGACATCGGAGAGCGTTAGGACTGGCAAGTCCGAGAGGTCCCAAGACTCGGTTCCTCCGTCTCGGTCCCACCGATAGACGGTCCCGCTCTCATGCACCGAAGGAGGAGCGACGACGTATTTCCCTGTCGACTGTAGGTCGATCTTAAGCTCTCGATTCGAGACGCTCGGGACCGACTCCTTCGTTCTGTAGTAATAGTGATACCCTCGAGCCGTCTTGACTCTCCAAGGCGTCCGCGGAAGGTGAGCTTCAATCCACGCGACCGCCTCCGGTGAGTCCGCATCGACGACGACCGCGCCGCTCCCCATCACGATCGCGACGTTCGCGTCGGGAGCATCCTCCCACCATCGCCGGACCTCGTCCTCCGTCGGCGGTCGTTTCTGGAATTCTTTCCAAGGGATTCGGCTTTTCTTGGTCCCTTTGTGTAATGGTATCGGCCGGAAGCCGAGCTCGAGGAGCTCAATCGCTTCGTTCATCATATCCCCTCCCAAGTGATATTTATTGATTCCGCTCCGACGCGATGCGTCGACGGTTGTAGACTTCCTCTCGGATGGACTCGAGACCGCGGACGATGGCGAATCGAATCGCATCGGACCGACTCACGTTTCCGAGCTCGGGGAAGATTTCCTCGATGACTGGACACAATTCGTCGAGCTCGTCGACTGTAGACTCTCGAAGGTAAACTCCGACCACTCTCATTTTTCTAACCTCCTAAACGTGTAAAGGTCTTTACACGTACTCCGTCGCCGCGGTAAAAATCAAGAGCGCCGCGGCGCTAACGAGAACATAAGGAGACAACGAGATGACGACGAACAACGATCAAGACTTATCCACCATTGCCAACGACATTCTCGAGGGAGACTATACGAGCGCTTTCGCTCGGCTCGCTCTCGAGATGGATGCCCACCTCGTAGAGGCTGGAAAGGCTCCGTCTTTAACAGTCCTTTATGATGCCTTGAATGATTTGTGTCGGTCTCTCTATGATGACCTCGGCGACGCCGGATTTCCGATCTCGGCGATGTTTTTTGCCAACAAAACCGACGACGATTTCGATGATGTCATCGAGCAAGTTTTCCCGTCGGTTTCGGTGTCTAAATGTTGGAGTTCGGACGATGGTCAAGGCGTCCTCGGTGAATGGGAGATCACGACATCTGACGCCGAGATCTGGTCAGAACTTAAAGAACAAGGTCACGACCTCACCGGAAAGATCCAAATCGGATGACGCGCCGCATCGTTCTTGACCACGGGTCCGGGTCGGTCTTCGAGATCGACCGGACCGACCGCCGAGTCTACCTCGGAAGCTTCGAGGCTTTCGGTATCGAGGACCTCGAGCATTACGAAGCGATGGACGTCGTCCGTCGTCGCCTAGCGAAAACCACAAAGGAGGAGAAATGAGACGAAAGCTCATCGAGGAAGCGGTCCACCGGGACCACACAATCAAGTTTGAAGAGATAAACGACAAGGTTCTCCGGGTCGTCATTACTGACCCCGGAGACCGTGTCGTCTTCGATACCGCTTGCACGGTCGACGAGCGGACCGATGTCACTTTCCGGAAAGAACTCGAGATGAAAATCGCTCGGTTCGAAGCCGGTATTTATTTCGATTGAGGTCATCATGAGCGGTAAAAAATGGACAACCCGGTATCGAGATCACCTCATTTGTTTTTGTCGGTTCGATCACATCTCACATAGTGCGGTCGTTACAATCTATGAGCCGGGTGATCGATGCATTCATGAGGAAGTCGTACACGTCGGCCGTATATACGACGGAGACTATGAGCGAAATTTACAAGCGATGATGCTCCGGCTCCATCGCGTTATTGATCGACGTCACGAAGGCGTNGAAGAAAGGGATCAGGAAATCAAATGGTATCACTGAAGAGAACCAGCGACGTCCAGTCGCATCACCTAAAAATCTTAGTCTACGGAGCCGCCGGAGCCGGGAAGACCCGTCTCATCGGTACCGCGAAGGACCCGTTGATTATATCGGCGGAGAGCGGTCTTCTCTCGCTTCGGGACATCGATGTCCCTTACATCGAGGTCAAGACTCTCGCGGACGTTCAAGACGCCTATACTTTCGTCTCAAAGTCGGACGAGGCGAAGGGCTTCCGCTGGATTTGCCTCGACNCCATCTCGGAGATCGCGGAGACCGTCCTCGCCGCGGAAAAGAAGGCCGCGAAGGACCCGAGGAAGGCCTATGGCGAGATGATGGACACGATGCGGAAACTCGTCCGAGCTTTCCGTGATCTCGAAAAAAACGTCTATATCTCGGCGAAGATGGAGACCATCAAGGACGAGACCGGAGCCGTCGGCTATGGTCCCTCGATGCCGGGGAATAAACTCGCGAACGACCTCCCCTTTTTTATGGATGAGGTTCTCGCTCTTCGCGCCGTGAGAGGTGAGGACGGGATGGTCGAGCGGTTCCTCCAGACTCAACCGGACGGGACTTATACAGCAAAAGACCGCTCCGGCGTCCTCGATAGTTTCGAGGCTCCGGACCTTGAGGCTCTCGCCTCGAAAATTGTCACCCCTAACAAGTAATCTAAGGAGAGAAAGATATGTTTAGTTTTGACGGAAGAGATGTAGAAGTAAGCAACACCAACGACGGAGGCGTCCTCCCGGATGGTCAATATAATGTCATCGCCGACGATTGGTGTTTCCGAGATAGCGCCGCCGGGAATCGGTATTTTGAGATCACCTTCTCGGTTGTGACTGGTCAGTATGCCGGATGGAAAGCATGGGCGAAGTTTAGCCTCGAGCATCCCGACCCGGAAGTCGTTCAACGAGCACGGAAGGATCTCGCTCGGTTGCTCGTCCAAGGCTTCGGCATCCCGCCGGTCTTCCAGTCGCCGGACGAATTGATGCGTCGAGGTTGTGTCATCACGACCAAGCAAAGAGAATATAACGGAAAGACTTACGTCGACATCAAGCGTTATGCGAAGGCGTCGGAGGCCGCGGTCCCCGTGTCACCTGCGACACCTGCGACACCTAGTCGACCAGTAAGTCGGACCGAGGCGAATGAGATCGCTCCTTTCTGATCGTCAAATCCTCGAGCTCGCGAAGGGTCCGGCGTCCGTCCTCACCTTTCGCGAGCTCCTCTTGTATCTGTTCAAAATTTGCTTTTCACATTGGGGGGTTCACTTTGAAATCTACACTACAAATCCTCGATCACAATCTCGAGATGAATCAAGGCGACGGATTCCGTCCTCACGGAGGAGCATCCGGAGCCGGGAAGGAATGTCCTCGCTCTTTCTGGTACGACTTTCGATGGACGACGGAGTCGGACTTCGACGCGAACGTNNTNNGGAAGTTTCGCTCGGGTCACGCCGACGAGGAAGTCGTCGCCGNCCGAGCTCGAGAAAGTCGTCAATCTCGGCGAGCGTCAAGCTCGNTTCAANGACGGACACCTCGGAGGCTCGGTCGACGGTATCATCCGCGGAGGTCTCGTCGAAGATCCGACCGGTGTCTATATCTGGGAACATAAGTCCGTCGGTGAAAAGTACTTCGCCGAGCTCGAGAAGAAGGCCGCCGGACTCTCCGCTCTCGGTCGGAGCGATGAGATCCTTCTCGATTGGCGTCCGGTCTACTATGCCCAAGCGCAACTCTATATGCACTACCTCGAGATCGATCGTCACTATCTCACCGTCTCTACCGGCGGAGCTCGGCGTCTCCTCGCCGTCTTCACGCCATATGACGAACGATACGCCGACGAGCTCGTCCGCCGCTCTCAAGAGATCCTCACGTCTCTCGAGCCTCCTCGTAAGGCCGGGACCTGGGATTCGTTTGTCTGTCGTTGGTGCTCTCACTCTTCGGTGTGTCACGACAACGTCGAGCCGGTGAAGTCGTGTCGGTCGTGTCGGTACGCATGGCCTAAACGGTCCGGAGAGTGGGTCTGTATGCATCACGACACCGAGCTCGACCTCGAGGCCCAACGCGCCGGCTGTTCGCATTGGTGCCGATTTTTGGACAAGTGACGAGGCTCGTCGTACCATCAAGGAAAGGGAGGTTTTAGAATGGAATTACTCGCGGTTTTATGTCTTTACGGTCTCGGCTTTTGTCTTCTCGGAGCGGTCTTCGAATACTTTATGATGCGAGCCGAGCGTCAAAAAATGGTCGAGCTTCGTCGTCGCCTTTTCGGGAACGTCGTCGATCTTCGTGAATGGAAGGCTACCAAGAAAAGAGCCTCCGGTATAAAGTGGAGACGCTGAGTCGGTCCCCCGACAATCGGTCAAAGAGTGCCGATTGAGATGGTCGACTCTTCCGTCCGGAGGGTCGCGCAACCCTCCGGACATCGTCTCACAAAACGAGCCCCACCTCGCGCACCTTCTCCAAGACTTTCGACTCTCTCATAAGAGCGACCTCCGAGCGGAGCTCGTCGAGCGGGACCATCGGTCCCGGACAATCCTTCTTAGGGTCCGACGTCGCTCCTTTGCCGAGCTCGGTGTGTCCGTGGATGGTCATCCCCATGTCGCGAAAGATGACGCATAACTCGACGAGCGAGAGCCATTGCTCGCCGGTCGGAGGATGCTCGGTAAAATCTTCATGTTCGGCGACGATGGCGACGCCTATCGACTTGAGGTTGAACCTCGCCGCGTGAGCTCCGGTGTCGGTGAGATATAGGCATTGATCGACGATGCCATCGGGTCGAATCACGAGATGATAGCCGACCTGACCGCCAGTATAATAGCCGGCCTTATACTTCCGAGTGTCGCGGAATGCGTCGGCGATTTCGGGTCCAGTCGTCCCGAGGCTCGCGCCTATTTTATGAATTACGACTTTATCGACCCGCTCGAGACGTCGCTCTCGAGTCTTCCCGTCGTCGCATCGTTTGATCTGGTCGAGGACTCTCACCATCGGATCTTCACTCCGGCCATCGCGGACCAGTCGGAGGCCGACGCCGCTTCGGCTTTCGCGACGAGCGAGATCGCATCGTCGAGTTTTGCGCTAGCACTGAGAACGCCGCGAAGCTTATCATCCCGGCGAGCGATGCCGAGAGCAAGATCCAACCCGTCGCTTTTCGGAACGCTTGCCAATGCATTGGTCACTTTTCGGACGAGTCGGCTTGGTGCTTTCCCACTTGAGCGACCGCCTCCGCGCTCGCAAGGGAGGCTTTAATCTTGGCTCGACTCGCAGCATAGGACGCGCCGCAAACCGCGCTAAGGATACCACCAACAAGCGTCAACCACTGATTCTCACCTTGCGATTGTTCGAGTGTTGCAATGATTAGACCGCCAAACATACCGATCGCATTTAGCCAAAACTCGCTCGATTTGAACCCCGCGCTTTTACCCTTGATCATAACATCTCTCCCTTTGTTTCGACGTAAGTCTTAATTTGTGTAAACGTGAGACGCATCTCTTCGCGCATCTCCAAGAGCTCGCGATGATGTCGGTCGAGCTTAGTCTCGAGATCTGCGACGTCNTGNTTTATGTCTTCCATCTTCGACTCGATGACNGTNANTCGCTTGTCGATNTCATCGACTTGGTTTTGCGTTCGCTCNATNTCNNTCTGCGANTTCTTGACGTTATCGTAAACGGTCCCGCCGTTCTTCTTGGCCATCCATTTATCGAGAGCACTCGAAGCTTTGTTCACGAAGATGACGACCGCGCCGACAAGCGCCGCCATCGTCGCCTGGTCGATCGCCTCCATTATCCGCCCTCATCCGGTGGCGGGATGTTGCCCGCCCATTCCGCCGCTTGGGGTTGAGTGTATATCGTCCACCCTAGCGCCCTGAATTGATCGAGGTCACCGCCTGACATCAAGGTCGGCGAGTTGCATTTCCATATGGTATGGACGCCATCGCTTGCACCTAACGCGCAATTGGCTCGGTTGAACTCTGCCGATGTTCGGTACGTTGGGTGAACTGTCACCGGCTCACCTTCTGGGTCCGGCCATGTTTGATAATCATACCGCGTGACCGCCGATGGTAGGTCATCCCCGAGATTGCCGACCGGCACTAATACATAAACCCATGTCCCACTACTCATTGTTGAGCCCCTTAATCAAACGCTCATCGGCGTGATAGATTTGCTTAATCTCGTTTTCGGATAACTGAAAGGCGTAGATCCTAGGGCACGCGATCGGTCCCTTTAGCCCATAGTCAAAGGNNGCTCTAGTAGTGGTGGTGTTCAGTCCTCCAATCACCACCTTGCCTTCAGGGAATGTCGTTGACAAACTCCCCGATTTAGTGCCCGCTGCTACACCGTCAAGATAGANTCTTACTGTAGGACTCGCGGTCGTAACATCCAAAACCATAGCATAATGATGCCATTCGTTGTCGCTGATGGTTGCGGTACCGTTAGCCGTCTGAGCACCATAGATCCCTCTAAAAGTGTTTCCGTTAAATGCTTCTAAGATGAACCGATCATTCGATCCGTCGTTTCCACCTAATACCATCGTACCATTGTTTGCGCTTGTCGTGTTTTGCTTCTGATTGCGNTACCAGCATGTGACCGTATGGCCATTAGTCAAGCTCGGCTGTAGTCCCGCGCCGCTTGGGATCTCTGAACGCACGTGCTGAGCCCCTGGGTCGTTGAAGCAATTNAAGACGCTNNCNCCTTTNCGCTTCATCGAGAAGTCACCAACTAGCGTCGAGCCGCTGGCGTTCTCTGGGAATTGAACGGCCCCAAAATCATTCGTGACTGTAGCGTTGGCTCCGTTACCGCTAAAGTCTTTGAAGGTGCTTAGGTCATCGCACTTCCACCATCCCTTAAGATTCGACGCTTGAACCGTCCCTACGTCCATCCCCATCACGCCTGAGTTATACAACGCTGAGACATCAGAAGAACTAAGCTCTGTGTTCCAACATGCCACATCATTTAGGATACCTTGAAAAACAAAGGGCGACCCNAANGTGTCTTGATTGCCTATTTCAAAGGTTCCGTTTGTTAGGTTTCGCGCTGTATCAGAACCGGATAAGCTGACTTCTGAATTATCGAGAAAGGCTTTATAAGGCGGCGACCCGGAGTCAGTCGTCACGACTAAATGATGCCAATCCGAATCTGTAATAGTGGCGATCGTGATAGCGCCTCCACCGAATATCTGGAGCACGTCGCTCGAACTAACAAAGACCTCAAGAAAGGCAGCGCCCGCCGCGTTGCCAATTGCCCACAAAACGCGAGTCGATGACGTGTTCTCAACTTGAAACCAACACGAGACACTTGCTGTCGTACCTAGCGCCGCTGTGGTTGCTACTGCGTTGTGCGTAGTCGTTCCGCCTGGAAATCTAAGCCGCGTCGCACTCTGCTGCAATCCTAACTGCGGACACGGTACAGGTTGAGCAAAGTCCATCACCGGAGAACCACCATATTCACCGTTAACAGCCTCCGCACCTTGATCAAACTCGAAGAGCCCACCCATGCCGCCGGTGTCATTGTATGCACAAAGCGGATAATGACGCCGCAAGTTGCTAGCACTTACGCCGGTAGGAATTACCATTTCGGGATTGTGGTATAACTCGCGAACCTGGGCTTGTGTTAGCTCTACGTTGAAGATCTTAAAGTTGGAAAGCCTACCGTTGAAAAGTTGAAGTGGTGAGTTGTTTCGACCACCTATAATAAACTCGCTACCATTCGCGCCAGCTTGCGCGATTCCCGTCGTGTCGTAAAGCACGCCGTCAAGGTAAACCTTTACCGGTCCATCACTATCATCTGCAATGCCAACAAAATGATGCCACTGGTTAAGCTTGAGATTTGCTACTGGAACCTGAACCGATGCCCCTTCACCATCGAAGAACAAGCCGGTTGAGATTGTAAACACTTGCGTCTCACACTCAGGGCGATCGGTGCTCCCCACTTGTCCCCGGTTTTGATAAATAAAAGCCGGTGAGGAAATTTGATCCATATTGAACCAAAACGAGAAACTCGCACGGTCTGACCGCGTTGTGTAGTTCTTATTAACCCCGACCCCCATATCAAGGAAGTCAGTCGATCCGTCGAAATCAACCGCTCGCCCCGTAAGGCACCTAGCCATTGCCGCGTTTTGTGTCAAACTGAGACCGCGCGGGAGTTGGGGACGGTTGACGCCAAAGGATGGAGAACCTACGCTGGTCGCATTGTGTGACCCGGTGGAATCGTTAAAGTCGGCGTCTAGTTCATAGTACCGATTCACTGTGCCAAAAGTTTGAGCCTTGGCAAACGTCGTATCGCGCATCAATTCGACAATCTCACCCTGAGTCAACACATCTTCGATCAGCATGACGTTCGCAAGGTTGCCATCGAAGAATTGAATATCACCGCCTGGATCGTCTCGAAAGCCTATCTCAAAAAGACCACCTGTTCCGCCGTAGCCGAGAAAAGGAGTCTCTGAGAACTCGACGCCATCAACATAAAACTTGATCGTGGTTGTGTCAAAATCAAAGGTAGCCGCCAAGAAGTACCAGCGATCTTTATCAAGGTTTTTGGCTGCGACTCTGACATTTGTTACGCCCCCTGCGTAAACGGCGATGGCTGCGAGTTCATTTGTCCCAGTTTGATAAATTGCGAAGTTGTCTGAGGCACCGTTTACCGCATTTCCAAATAACGTCTGATTGCTACCGGCCAAAGACCGGGGTAGCGCCCATCCCGCTAGAGTAGTTTTAGCGCCCGATGTAGCTATACTGTAGCTTGTCGCCGATGTTGCCCCTTGCGTTGAGCCATCAAGTTCAACCGACCCATCACCACAAAACTTTGGCTCACTCCGAAAACCTACATCCGCCGTCAGTCCTCTTTTAGGGTACGCCCTCGCGAGGTCTCTCCCGGTTCCCATTACTGAAGATCCAAGGCTAGGACATAACCGAAAAGAGTCGTTGCCGATCCATCGTTGATCGAGTCGATCGAGATCATGTCGATGTCGTTCGCTCCTGTCGACAATGTCGGATCGATACCCGAGTCGAATTTCACCGACGCCGAACTAAAGGCGACGGTCCGGCTCCCGCTTCCGTCTTGGACGAATTGAATCACGACGCTTTTCCCTTGGTTCGCCGATGGCGAATTTGCGAAGGTCAGAGTCGTGATCGAATGACCGAGCGTGATCCGTTGGAAATACCCGTTTGCAAAATCTATCTCAAGAGAGGTTCCAGTCGTAGACGCGGAGAAGAAATCCGCCTCTCCCATTTTTCCACCGACTTCCGGAAAGGTGACAATATTCGGCATGATGTCCCCTCCTTAGTATCCGATGATTTCGGCATGGACGACCGAGCTCGTCGACGCCGATGGAGTAAACTTGAGGACCGCCTTCGGGAGTCGGAAGTCAATCGAGATCACGGTGAGGTCGTTCGCCGCGACCGACGCGGTCGTCAATAGACGGTCGGTGTCGTCTTGGTCGGCATAGAAAAGCGACATCGTCCCGGCGACGCTCGCCGAGTGAAGATAGGCGACGACTCCCCGCTTCGAGTGACTAGTCGACTCGAGAGAGAGGAGCTCGACTTCCGCCGTTGAGCTCGTTGTCACTTCCGTAGTTTTTCCTCTGGGTTGTGCCATGTGGAGAGTCCTCCTTCGACGGTTGGTTAGTCTTTCCCGATTGCAAGGACCGCCGAGTCCTCAACCGTTGGAGTGATACCCTTCTAGTGGATGACCGGGGATCAAAGGTCTTTGGTTCCACTAAAAGGGTATCATATGTGATCCCCTTGTCGATCGTTCACCTCATCAATTTAGCGCCGAAGGTCGCGCCGATGGCTCGGATTTTACTCGCTCCCTTGAACGAGGACCCGCTCGCGTCGTTGATCTCGATGCTTATCGTGTCGCCCGCCTCGAGTGGGAGGATGATATCGAGGACCGACTGAGTCGCCTGATTTGCCGATCCATGATGTTGCGTGTCGACGTCACCGAACCGATACCCAAGAGATCCACTTACATCGAGATCGACGTGATACTCATCCGCCGACCCGGTCGTGAAAAATGCGACCGCCGCCGTGATGTGATAATCGCCCGAGACCGGAGCCTTCGCGATGCCGGTCGAGTTGTTATACCAAGACCCGCGGTCCGCGATCTCGGTGTCGAAGACGATGGTCCGCGTCGTCGCCGACGTCACTGTGATGTCGCTCGAGACTTTCGCGGAAAACATCGGAGTACCGGACTCGAGCCGAACGTCGTCGATGATGACATCGGTCCCGGTCGTTGTTCTCGAGAGACTAACTTTTAGGAAAGCCGCATTCGAAGGAGGCGAAATCGTCCCGCCGATTTGCTCGAAGGTTGTGTTTAAGACTCTGATCTCAACGTTAACACTCGAGATGGACGCTCGACTCGAGTCGTAATATTCGACGGTCACATCTCCCCGAGGACCAGTTGAGGAAGTCTTGAACCCCGCGGTAAGCGAATAGACGTCGTCGCCTTTAATCGGGATGAAGTCAGACTTCAAAGTGACACCGACGACCGAGCTCGAGCTCGGTATCTTCACCGAGTAAAAGCCATCGAGAACCGTCGCCGAGTGACGGACCGCGTCGGTCCCCCATGTCCCGGTCGTGATCTCCCATGTATCCGGAGCTTTTGCCGGACCATATGACCACGCCTCGAAGCTTCCATTCGTGAGAGCGTCTCCGCCGGCTCTCACGCCGCGGAAAGTCTGAAGCGGACCGACCATCCCGAAGGACCGGAGATCGACGACTGAGGAGACGCTAGACGCTCCGGAGACGACTTTCGCGAGAGTTGTCGACGTCATACCCGGAGACGCCGGCTCCTCCGCTCCATTCGCGACGGAGTCGACTTGAAACGTCCCCGACTGCGAATCATACCGGACATAAGAGTCGGAGCTCGCTGGGACCGTTGTATGAAAATTTGACGTTCCGAGTTGACCGCCGGCTCCGTTTACACTCACACCCGAGTCGACAAGGATGTCGAGACCGCTCGGTGAGGTGACCTCCATCCCGTCGACAATGCCATTCATCGACACCGCCGGCCGAAGACCGCGGACGGAAAACCCTTGGGTGAATTGGTTGAAACCGATGTCGGTGTCGATCGTCACCGTCCCCGGTGAGAAGGTCGAGAGCGTCGCCTGAACTAATCGGAGAGATATCGCCGGCGAGTCCGCCGTGAAATCGATCTCTTTTTTTGTGATCTCGAACTTTGCGGTCGGTGTCGCGTTCGCGAAGTCCGCGCCGTTGAGGAGTGGGATATTCGTCGAGAGCTCGACNAGGTCTCCGAGCTCGAGGTCGATATGTCGAAGGGAGACGCGGACATCGAGGACAATCGCTCCGCGAGAGAATCGGTCGAGGATGATCTCGGTGTATCGCTTGATCTGGGTCGCGTCGATGATCTGAACGTCGAGAGCTCCGCCGTCGTACTCCGGGATCCCGGTGATGACATCGCCCGTCGTTGTCCCGCCGGTGAAAGTCGCGGAGCGGATAACCTTGGTGTTGTTTGTAAGGACATCAACCGGAAGACCACCGACGACCGTCCCGTCGTCGTTTTGGTTTATCACCGCCGTGATGTCGTTGAAGTTAACCGTCGCCGCGGTTGTCGTCGTGAAAGTCGCCGTGAGTCCTCGATACCCCTGAGTCGCGAGGATGGTCGCCGACCGAGCTCCCGAGAGTCCGGCATCGGTCGCCGGTGTAAACGAGGACCGATGCGCGACCGTACCACGTAGACCAGTAAAGCCGGTGATCATACCGGAGTCGACTTGAAGCGCCGTCGACGAGTTATTGAGGAGAGGCGTCGTCGTCGTATGCGATACCGGAGCGGAGAGATTCGCCGCGAACTTATGTTCATAATTGCCGACCGCCGAGATCGAGGTCGCGTCCTTCGCTTTGTAAACGAAGCCGGTCCATGAGTTTTTTACTTCNATGTCGACTTTGTTGATGGTCTTNGTNAANGCTTCGACTTGATTCACATCGTCGAAGTCGTCGGTCGTGAGCGTCCTCGAGCTCGCCGTCGATGAGTCGAAGAGCTTGAATCGAATCTCTCCGGTCTCGGAGATAAGAACGGTCGCTTGTAATGCCTGACATATNTCGTCGACGATTGGTCCGACTGGGACGAGCTTATTGGAAAAGCTCGGTACGTTTGCCGGAGGTTCGTTGACGCCCTCTCGCATACCCTCAACGAGAGAGACCAGAATCCCGAAGCGATCGACGTCCGGCGAGATCGAGGTCGTGTTGAAGTGAGAGATCGAGCTCGAGTAGGTTGTCGGATCGAAGTCCGTCGAGTTAAAGTCGCCGGAGGCGATGAGATCGCTCGAGTGGGTCAAGAGTTGCTCGATGACTTCGACCGGATGCTTCCCAATAAAGAACCCGCCGAAGGGTCGTTGAAATATCGTGCCGAGTAAGTCGGAGAGACTAATCGAGATCATGGCATCGTCCGGCGTGATTTCGTCGATGACGCCGACGAACGCGACGAGATAGTCCGAGATCGAGAGACCAGCGAATCCGAAGCGGAGAGTTACCCGAGCCCCTTGAAGAGCGAAACGTCCGGACCAGTTTCGGATCGTTCCATCGTCGACGACTTGGAGGACGACCTTCGAATACCCGACCTTTCGAGTGATAGGATCGACCTCTCTCGAGATAGGTGTCACCGTCGAGAGGATTGGAATATCGTCCGACGTATTATTGAAAAGCCGGCCGGGAAAGTTGTGGATCCGATACGTCCCGAGGGTCACTCCGCCGAGGTCGAAGTCGGCGACGATGACCGGCTCGCTTTGAGCTTGCTCGAGAGCCTCTCGAAAATTCTGATTAAGAGATAGGACCATCGATCAACCCTCGGAGCTCCGATAGGGAGGGAGCTCGTCGAGGTTGACACCGAAGACCCGCTCGACCGGTCCTTGAAGCGGGACCGACAACGTCGGAGATTCCGCGAGCATTATCCGAGCGACGGGAGCCGTGTTCGGATTCTCGACCCATAAAATCGGTTTTGTGAAATCCTCCGAGTCGTCGAAGGCTCCCTCGATCTCGGTGAGCTCGGTCGAGTCGGTGATCGACTTCGCGATGACTCGAGACGACCGTCCTCGGTGTCGGACATATCGCTCGGTGAGTCCGCTTTGAGCTTGAAAGTCGGAGACGAGTCCGCTCTCCGCTTTGTCATCATATGGCAAATTCGGAGCGTGTTTCATGGCTCGACGGGACCCGATCCAAAACTCACCGGCCGACGGCTTGATCGCGGTCGAGGAATTGATGTTCTCGATCTCGATAAAGACTCGAGCGACGTTCGGCGTCGGTCCGCTCCCGACCGGTGAGACCGTGATAATTTGTGGGTAACTCTGTTTACCGCCGGCGTCGTATAGATGCGTAAACGTCAACCGGCTCGAGCTCGTCACGTTTTGCGTGTCGGCGATTTGGACTGTCGTCGTCCCGTCGGTCGCTTTGAGTTTCGCCGTGATGGTCCCCGTCGTCGTCAAGTCGGGGAAGTTGTGTCCGATGAGGGTCGCGGTATCGAGGACGATGGACGTCGTCGACTCGAGTCGGATTTCGTAAGTCGTCGCGCCGGTCGAAGTCCCAACCGATAGATTCCCAAAACCATCATAAAGACGTCGCATCGCATTGGTGAAAACGGTCGAGTCGGTGACGTTGCTCCCGCCGGCATACCATCCGGAATTAGTCTGATTAACTTGAGCGACGATATTATTTTTCCCGACCATATAGGGCTTATCCGCAAGATGGACATCCTCAAACCATGAATTCGAAAATCGGGTCGCGTTGATCGGCATCACATCATTCCTTGAGCTCGNAAATCGTTGAGCGCCGGGACGATGCTCGATCGGACGTATCGAGTAAGCTCGGCCTTCGAGAGTGGGACCGCGGTCGAAATGTTTACGGTTAACCCTCCGCCGGCCGTCCCAACCGTCCCACCATTCGCGAATCGGCCGGTGTTGTTGACGCCGTCCATGTTGCTAAACATCGACCGCATCGCGTCGACTTGGTTCGTGTTCATGACGTACTCGCCCGGCATTAAGAGAGCCGGGACCGAGTCGCGTCCTCGGACACCGCCTCGCACCATACCACCCGAGGCGAAGGACTGGGTCTCCGGTATCTGAGAAATCAGTCCCTTAAAGATGGCCGCGACGAGAGCGGTCGCCGCGATAATCGCGACGGGTCCACCGAAGGACGCCGCCGCTCCACTTTGCGACATCGCTTGGATCTGAGATGCGATCACGACTTGTTCGGTGAAAGAGACGACCGTCGTCAACATATCAGTAAGCGCCGCACCTAGCGCCCCTTTCGCTTGTTCGCCTCCGGTTACTAAAGATGANAACATTGTCCCCATGCTCGCCGTGAGAGACCCGGCGAGGTTCGCGATCGACTCTTGGGTGATCTCGAACTCTTTCAAACTCTCATTTGCNTTCTTCGCCTTCTCCGGGGTTTTGTCGAGCTCCGCGTTAACCTTTCGAATCTCGCCGAGAGCTCCCGGCAAGATCTTCGCCTTGGCCGATTCCGCGGTCGTTTTTATGAACCCTTGGATTTTTGTCGTCACATTCCCGATCTGAAACTCAAGATTTTCCGAGTCCTCGATAATCGTCGCCATGTTCTTCGACATATCTTCGATCGACTGACCCGTACCGTCGGCCATGTTGAACATAGAGAGCGCGACATCGTCGGCGAACTTTTTGATATCGTCCCCGACGCCGGGGATGATACTCGCAAAAGCTCCAAGTCGATCGACGAGGTAAGCCATCCCTTTAACGACGCCCTCGACGGTATTGGTCACGACTGTAAACAAGGTTTCAAAAACCAACTGAAAACCCGCGACGACTCGGCTCCCGTAGATCATCGCCTTTCCAACGACGTTCACCGTCACCGATGCGAAGGTCTCTAAAAACTCGATGATTTGAATCGAGATGATTTTACGGTTCACATCGAGGAAGTTTTCGAAGGCTTGGATCGTTGGACTAAGCGCCGCGATCAATGCGTTGAAGACGACGATTAAGGTGTCACCGATACGCGCCGCGAGAGACCCGACGAGATCGTTCGACTTCTCGAAGCTCTTGATCAGCTCNTCGTTTTCGCCTCGATATTCCCGAGCTCGGTCGGTGAACATTCGAAAGACTTCCGCGCCTTTCTTGAAGAGCTCGAGGGACTGGTTGAAACCAGTCGCGGCGATGGCGAAACCTTTGAGAGCCGCGCCTCCGACCGATCCAAGTTTCTGGACCGACTTCATCGCGAAGGTCGCNGNTTTTCCGACGCCNCGAATCCCCTTCGAGGCNGCGTCCTTCATNNTCNAGNCNATTTCAACGGTCTTACTTAGCACGGCCATTCGATGACCTCCTTCGCGCTCGTTCCATTTCTTCGGCGTGTTGAGCTCGTTGTCNNGATTCCGCTTTCGATATCTCGGATTTTATGAGCCGGAAAGCCTCGAGGACGAAGGCCGGCTCGTCGTCGATGCTCTCCGACCCAAACGGGAAGAGACCATAGTCCCGGTGATCGGCGTACCATGAGACGACGTCCATCGTCTCCGGGTCGAGTTGACTCCAAGGACACCGACGGAGCTCGGGAGCGAACGCGAACGCGAGGCCGGGAGAGGTCTCGTCGTTGCAATTTCGCGCCGATTGTTTCCAGTCTTCCGAGCTCCACTCTACCCCCTTACACCTCGAGCAACCCCACTCGAGCGCCTTGTCCCCGCTTGCTAAAAAGCGTACCGCTAAACCGACTTTTTTTTGAGACCTTCTCGGAGGACCGAGACCTCCGTAATCGCCGTGTAGACCTCATCGATCAACCCTTGTTCGGCTCGATCCCATAATTGAGATCCATCCGTCACCGGCTCGTCGAGGATGTCGACAAGGTTCTCGATGCTCGAGACCCGTTTCCGGATGACGCTCTCAATCGCCTTTTGAGCTTTCTCGATGTCGACCTTTCCGTCCTTCGAGATGGCCGAGCGATGAATCGAGCGGAGCTCTCCGCCNGTCATCGGTGCAAGCCTCACAACGATTTGAGAGNTCTCCTCNAGGTTTCGGTTGTCGTTCCACTCCGGGACAAAATCCCGGAGGTGNTTTTCTTGATANTCCATGTTGATCCCCTTTGTTTNTTTATTCGAACTTGATCACGATCTCGTCTTCCCCCGCGCTCGTTGCGAGAGCTCGGAAGGACATCGGGATCACGACCTCGTCGGATTGCGGCGTCTCAACGGCCGCGACCTCAAACTCCGCATCGTCGATTTCGATGATGAGCTTTTTCCCCGCGGTATCTCCGCAAGTGACAACGATCGACTGAGTCCCGAAGTCGAGACGCTTTCCGATCTCGATCGCTAAATCGCGACGACATCGAATCGAGAGCGACCCGGTCACATCGCGGAAGCCTGGGACATAATCCGAAGTACCAGCGACGAAAGCCTCGTCCGAGATTGCTTTGTTATTGTTTGCGACCGTCACCTCGAAGGATGTGATCGGGAGAGGGTCGGACGCTCCGTCCAAGACCAACGATCCCAAGATTCCGGCGATAGGTGATCCGGCGACCGTCTCGGTCGGTACGAATGGTTTTACATCGTCGTCGTCGGCGAAGGTGATCGAACTATCAACCGTGATCGCGTCTCCACTCACCGACCTAACGATGAGGTTGGTATCGGTCGCGACCGAGATCACGGATCCCGGCTTGAAGTTTTTACCCTCGCCGGTGTGGACGTTAAAAGTCGCCGCGGTACCGCCACCATCAACGGTCGCGAAAGTTTCCCCGGCGGTCGCTTGCGCCGCGTTAGGACTCGAGCTCGTCGGGATGTAAAGNCCCGAGCTCTCGCCGTCGAANGTNACCTTNGGCTCTTCTCCGCCGGCGACGCTGATCGTCATCGAGTTGACATAGCATCCGGTGAGGGTCTCCATAAAAGTCTCGTTAAAGAATTGCGTTAGGGTAAAACTTCCGAGGTCCTGGTTTGCGTTGAGCGAATAGGTGACCCGACTCCCGCCGCTTACGGTCTCGGTCCCCATCACACCCTTAAAGAGCGGTCCGAGATCCGGAGCAGTTCCGGCTGATCCACTTGGGAGGACATAAGACTCGACCGTCCAAGACGCGGACTTTTTTCCGGTGATTTGCTCGAGAGCNGATCGACTCGACCGAGCATCGTCTCGGACCTTTCGCTCTTGAGCCGGTGTAAAACTCGCACTGAGGATCGTCGCCGCATCGGTTCCGGCTGGTTTGATTCCCTCCGTCCCGATGTTTTCGCTGTCGATGTAGGTCGTTTCCTCGTTAACGAAAAACTTTCGGTTTCTACCTAGCGCGTGAATTTGTGAGACTCCCATGATTTCCCCTCCTTTAGGTCGCGGTGGCTGATCGTTGATATACGAT
>FUFK010040112.1_pt1 | contig 33151 bp, 29 predicted proteins | sample 1021851 | NCBI WGS metagenome assembly FUFK01 (sample SAMEA51879418, study PRJEB19060) | metagenome | reverse complement strand
AAATGCCCAAGAAGCTGCTCGTCATCGGCAGCGGGGCGATCGGCATCGAGTTCGCCAGCTTCTACAACGACATGGGCTGCGATGTGACCGTGGTCGAAATGCTCGACCGGATCGTGCCGGTGGAAGACAAGGACGTGTCGGCCTTCCTCGAGAAGAGCCTGACCAAGCAGGGCATGACCATCATGACCGGCGCCGGCGTCGAAGACCTCAAGGTTTCGGACAAGGGCGTGAAGGCCAAGATCAAGGACAGCAAGGGCAAGGTCACCGAAACCGAATTCAGCCACTGCATCACCGCTATCGGCATCGTGCCGAACACGGAAGACATCGGCCTCGACAAGCTGGCGGATATGGAAAAGGGCTTCATCCAGATCGACGACTACGGCCGCACGAAGTCCAAGGGCCTGTGGGCCATCGGCGACTGCACGCCCGGCCCCTGGCTGGCGCACAAGGCGAGCCACGAAGGCGTCACCACTGCCGAAGCGATTGCGAAAGAGCTTGGCAACAAGGATGTCCATCCCCACCCGCTCGATCGGGGCAACATCCCCGGCTGCACCTATTGCCACCCGCAGATCGCCAGCGTCGGCCTGACCGAAGCCAAGGCGAAGGAAGCGGGCCGCGACGTGAAGGCGGGGACCTTCCCCTTCATCGGCAACGGCAAGGCCATCGCGCTGGGCGAGGCGGAAGGCTTCGTGAAGACCGTGTTCGATGCGAAGACCGGCGAACTGCTCGGCGCGCACATGGTCGGCGCCGAAGTGACCGAGATGATCCAGGGCTTCGTCGTGGGCAAGACGCTCGAGACGACCGAAGCGGAACTGATGCAGACGGTGTTCCCGCACCCGACGATCAGCGAAAGCATGCACGAGAGCGTGCTTGCGAGTTACGGGCGCGCGCTGCATATCTAGCCTGCGCTGCACATAGGGGGAGGGCGAGATGACCGGTTTCCTGATACTCGCCTTCCTCATCCTCGTGGCGATGGTCGTGTCCGTNCCGCTNGCCACGCGGTTCGGGCTGGGCTCCGTGCTCGGTTACCTGCTGGCTGGNATGGCGATNGCGCCNCTGTTGGCCGCCCTCAACGTCGATGTCGTGGCCNTGCAGGTCTTCGCCGAATTCGGCGTCGTGATGATGCTCTTCATCATCGGCCTCGAAATGGAACCGCGCCGCCTGTGGGACATGCGCGGCAAGCTGTTGGGGCTGGGTGGCGGGCAGGTCGTCCTGACGACTGCGGTCATTACCGGCATCGCCCTGCTCGATGCCCGGCCATGGCAGACGGCGGTGGCGATCGGCATGATCCTGGCTCTGTCGTCGACTGCGATCATCGTCCAGTCGCTGACCGAGAAGAAACTCATGCGCACCGAAGGCGGTGAAGCAAGCTTCTCGGTCCTGCTGGTTCAGGACGTCGCGGTCATTCCCATCCTCGCTCTCCTGCCGCTGCTGGCCATGCCCGATCTCTATGCGTCGAGTGGCGGCCCGGTCGGTGCAGGCGCGCATCACGGAATTGACCTCACCGCCTCCATGCCGATGTGGCTCGCCGCCATCGCCCGCATCGGCGCGGTCGCCGCGGTGGTGGTCATCGGAATCTATGCTATCCGCCCCCTGTTCCGCTTTATTGCCGCCGCCCGCTTGCGTGAGCTGTTCACCGGCGCTGCCCTGCTGGTCGTGATCGGCATCGCCCTGCTGATGTCGCTTGTGGGCCTCTCCCCGGCGCTCGGCGCCTTCGTGGCGGGTGTCGTTCTTGCGACCAGCGAATATCGGCACGAACTGGAAAGCGATATCGATCCGATCAAGGGNCTGNTGCTGGGCCTCTTCTTCATCACCGTCGGCGCTGGCATCGATTTCGACCTTGCTGCGCAGATATGGCAGGAAGTCGTGTTCTGGGCGGCAGTCGTCATCGCTGCGAAGTTCATCGTGCTGGCTGCTGTCGGGTGGTTTTACGGCCTGCGCAAACAGGCGCTCTGGCTCTTCTGCCTCAGCCTTCCACAGGCCGGCGAGTTCGCCTTCGTGCTTATTGCCTTTGCGCTCGCCAATTTCGTCATCGACAGCGCCCTGGCCGATCTCATGCTGCTGGTCGTGGCCCTGACCATGCTGGTCACGCCGCTGCTCTTCATTCTCTACGACAAGGTCATTGCCCATTCCTACTGCAAGGGGATGGAACGCGAACCGGACGCCATCGATGAAGAGAACGAGATCATTATCGCCGGTCGCGGCCGGGTTGGCGGGATCGTCGATCGCATGCTCCAGACGGCCGGTTACACCACGACCGTGGTCGACTACGACAGCAGCCATCTGGAGATCCTGCAGAAGTTCGGCGTCCGCACCTATTACGGTGATGCGACACGCCCCGATCTGCTCCACGCGGCAGGCATCGCCCGCGCGAAGTTGCTGGTCGTCGCACTGGATGAGCGCGAACAGATCGACAAACTCGTAAAATACGCCGTGCAGACCTTCCCGGGCCTGCACGTCATCGCCCGGGCGAAAGATCGCAACCATGTCTACGAACTGTGGGCTTATGGCTGCCGCGACGTCATCCGCGAAACCTACGATGCCAGCATTCGNATCGGGCGATCCGCNTANGAGGCGCTGGGCGTAGACCGCCAGAATGCCATCGCGATGGCCGGCGCCTTCGAGGAAATGGACCGCAGTTCGATGCTCGAAATCGCCGAGGTCTACGACATGGACATACCGCCGATGGAAAATGAAGCGCTGGTGGCGAAGATCAGGGAATTGCGTGCAAGATGGGATCCCGTCCTGCGGGAACAGATGGATGAGATCGTCAAGAGAGGTCAATGACACAAGGCACCCACAATTACGTAGCTGATGATCGCAACGCATCGGTTGTCATCGATATCAACGGGGACCACTTCCCGCGACCGGACGCAAAGATCAGCGTCTTCGACAGCGGCTTCATGCTGGGCGACGGCGTATGGGAAGGCATTCGCCTGCATCATGGGCGCCTCGCGTTTCTGGATCGGCACCTCGACCGCCTGTGGCGCGGGGCGAAGGCCATCCACATGGATATCGGCGTCTCGCGCGAAGAACTGGAACGCCGCCTCTACGCCGTACTCGATGCAAACGGCATGCATGGCGATGGCGTCCATATCCGCCTGATGGTGACGCGCGGCATCCGTTCGACGCCATATCAGGACCCTCGCGTGGTGGTGACGCCTGCCACGATCGTGATCATCCCGGAATGGAAGGAGCCTGCGCCTGAAACCGCCACACGGATGCTCAAGCTGGCGACCGTCCACGTGCGTCGTGGCTATCCCGACGTTCAGGATCCGATGCTGAATTCGCACAGCAAGCTCAATTGCATAACGGCATGTATTCAGGCGGCGCAGGCTGGTGCCGACGAGGGGCTGATGCTCGACCCGCACGGGTTTGTCGCGACCTGCAATTCCACGCATTTCTTCATCGTCAAGGATGGGGAGGTGTGGACCTCCAGCGGCGACTACTGCCTCGACGGGATCACGCGCGGGGTCGTCATCGAGATCGCGCGGAATGCCGGTATTACCGTGCGCGAACGCAATTTCTCGCTGACCCATGTCTATGGCGCGGACGAGGCCTTCACCACCGGCACCTTCGCCGGCGTAGCGCCCATCGGCTCGATCGACGGACGGATGCTTGGCGAAGAACGCGGCCCCATGGTCGAGCGGCTCCAGCAGCTCTATCTGGCGCGGCTTGCTGACGACGTGAGCGGAAGGAGCCGTCCATGACCATTCGCATCGCCATGTGGTCCGGCCCGCGCAACATCTCGACCGCGATGATGCGCAGTTTCGGTGCGCGCCGCGACTGTGCGGTTTCGGACGAGCCATTCTACGGTGCCTTCCTGCAGGCGACCGGAGAACCGCATCCGCTGGCAGCCGAAACGATCGCCGATATGGATTGCGACTGGCATTCGGTGCTGGCCACCCAATCCGGGCACCCGCCCGGTGGCGAACCGGTCTGGTACCAGAAGCACATGCCGCACCACATGGTAGGCCCGGTGTCGATTGCCGACATGCCCGACCACCGGCACGCCTTCCTGATCAGGGCGCCGGAGCGGGTTGTCGCAAGTTACCAGCAGAAGAATGAACTGCGCCGTGCCGAACTGCTTGGTTTCTCCCGTTTGCGGCGGTATTTCGATTACGAGCGGGAGCGTAAGGGGACCGTCCCGCCCGTAGTTGACTCCGATGCCATCCTCAATGATCCGCCAATTATGCTGGAAAAGCTTTGTACGGCGTTGGACATCGGTTGGGACACTTCGATGTTGCATTGGCAAACCGGTCCACACCCCGAAGACGGCGTGTGGGGTCGGCATTGGTACGACAAGGTCAACGCGTCAACTGGCTTCGGGAAACCACCCGCAGACCTGCCAAAACTGGAGGGGGCATTTGCCGATGTGGCGGCCGAGTGCCGTGAGGATTACGAGGCCCTGTTGCAACACGCCTTGTGATGCGCCCTGTCGCAAAGTAAAATCGTTTCATCGCAACCCTTGCGCCGGATTTCGCACCGTTCGTTTCCTTCCCAGAGGAGACAGAGATGGAATACGAAATCAGGGATGACCCGCAAGGCCTTGAAGAGAGAGATCATGCCAACCCGGACGGCGGATTGGTCGAAGACCATGTCGCTCTGGAAAGGCAGCGAAGCACGCGCCAGGCAGGCTATCGGGAGCATGATCGCAGCGGCGCCTCTTCGGGCGCGCCATTGCAGGCGGAGTAGCTGGCGGACAGGGTGGACTTATTAAGTCTCAATCTAATGATTTGAAATCATTTTTTAGTTAATTGGCCGCCAAATCCGAACCCACATTCTACCCCACACACCTGCTATATCGCGTGTCTGGACCAAAGAATACTGCTCCATCTTACGCCACATTGTCCAGCTGTTTTCTGTAGCATTCCCAGTTGGGCGTAGAGGCTATCTCTCTCGATCAAACGACCGCGGCGCTTGCGAACCTTTCACAACTACTAGCTAAGTTTGACGCATGCGAAGCTTCGCCGCGTTTTAGTTCAGACGTCGCTTCTCAAAGTTGCGCGGAAACCGCGAGCGGTGTGATACATGCCGGGGATGGTGTGCGGAAACGCACCTAATCAATCACAGCTTTAACAATGCCATGCAGACTTGAAGGATTACGAGGCAATCGTCGTGTCAAAGGTTCGTCGCTGGCAGTTCTGCCAGGTTTCTGGCTCGAAATTTCGGGGAAGGCAATGTTGAGCCGTCGCAGACATTGGAAAAGGGGGGCCCCGCCGCCAAGGGAAGCTTGAAACGGCAGGGCTACACCAACATTTCGAATCGAAGAAATGAAGGTGCAGGGCCAGTCTTATACTAGCCCGAGGCGCTGGTATCATTCGCACATGCTCGGTTGCAGCATCGCTTTCGAGCGCTCTTTGACTATTTCGATAGCAGAGGTGCCCTGTCGCTTAGAACCGAATCTACAACGACAGGGCTACACCATCTGCACGTTCGCATGGGGGCGTAAGGACGATGGTGCAGCAGATGAACTCGCAATCATAAATCTCGTTCCTGAGCGTCTCGCGTGAAGTGCTGGTGCCCTGCCGCAATAAGGAGGCAGACACAACAGGGCGCACCATCGGACGGGTCGCATCGTAAAATGGTGCAAGGCGGTTGTGACAGCCCCACCAGCAGAACTCGTAACAGCAGTTAATCTAGTTCGTTTCTGAGCGGTCCTGCTGAGGGTGCTCAATGGCTGCAAATGGGCCGGGAGGAGACTGTCAGCTTCAAGCGCGGCAGCAAAGGTAAGCTGACACGCCGGGCGAAACAATGGACGGGGCCGCAGTCGCCTGACAGCGGGCATTCCCTGCGTCGGAATAGCTCGTAAAAAGCTGCCTTAAGTTCAGGCACTCGCCGGTCCCGGCAACGGGGTCCTGAGCCGACGGGTGACTTAGAAATCGACACCTTCCGAGAGAGGCCTAGCTCGACCGAGCCAAAAACAGCCGTATATAAGATAAAAATTAGGCTCCTCAGAGCGGTCACGCATGTACGTGACCAAATTGTATGCGCCGGTGAGAGGACGGAAACGCGATGACCTTGGTGCTTGCCTGGCAGATGATGGAGGGCCTTGCCGTCGTCGCCGATACGCGTTTCGGCTCGGCATCGAGGACGGTTGGAGAGGCAGGCCCTAAGATTTTTGCCGTACCGATCGTGCTTAATAAGCACGGCAAGTCCATTGAGACAGAAAAGTGCCGGCTACCGAGCATGGGATTTGCCTTTGCCGGCAATGTCTTTGCTGGGCAAACCACCAACGGCTTGGCCAGCACGTGCCTCCAGAACCTGCTCGTGATTGAAGATTTCGATGATGGACCAACGGTATCGGAGGTAGCCGACTTTTATGCACACTGTGCGGCACTCGTGGTCAACGAGCGACGTCGTTGGGAAAGAACAGACATCCATTTATTCGATGGGCTGGTTTTTGGTCGTAACACGCCGGCATCGCCCGCCCAGGCGTTTCAAGTCAGCATCGAAATAGATGAGGAAGCCGTAGCGACCAGCAAGGCGAGTGAAGTCGCTTGGACCACACACGGTGGGCTGATCGCCATGGGATCAGGCAGCGCGAAGGTTGCTGAGATTATTGGGAAGGCTCGAGAGATAGCGAGCGATGCAAGCCCCACGATTCTCAGCCCGCTCAAAATCCTGCGCGAGGTGATGGACGCCCCCGACGTGCCAAGCGTTGCCGGATGCCAGCAATTCGCGGTTGCCACCCCGAGCGGTGTGGAACTGCGTCCCGGACTCCGACCTGTAATGTATGAGATGGCCAATTCAGTCCCCGGGAATGGCCCTGCAGCCGTTTTGCAACAGGGGCTCGAATATCAGATTCTCGGCTTTGACATGGGCGATATCGGGAATGTCGGTGGATATTTTACGGGCGCGACGCATTTTGCATCGAGCTAATCAGTGGCGCCTAGAAGTGAGCGGCGTAATATTTGGACCGCTTGTCGACTGTCGGCTTCTAGTCAAAAGTTCGCAAAGCAGTGAGTAACCCTCATCGGAGACCATGCTTGACCGGCCCGCTTCGACAGCGAGGGCGCCGAATACTCATCGATACGCGCTTGTCAGTGGCTCAACCGCCGAACTTCACTTCGTCGATCGCGTCGAGGAATTCCGCCTGTGTTTTATAGCTTCTCGACACTTGGATTGCTCGATGCACACCTAGCCATGCGTTAAGAAAAAACTGACTCAAAGTTTCCTCGTCATCCACCGTTGCGAGATGATGGACCTGCTTCGACCTCAACGCATAGGCACGTTTGAAATTGGCCAAGATTTCGCGTCTACGATGGGGTTCCTTAGCTAGAATAAAGGCTAGACGTTCGCCTACGCCATTTTGGATGGGTTCCTGCTCAGACCTCAAGAAAAGATGTTCCAATGCCGACATGGCATAAACGAGGCGGTTGTTGGGATTGAATGATCCGACCCCTTCTGAGAATGCCACGAAAGCTGACCTCACTCTCTTTTGAAAACCGCTCGTCTCTTGATCTTCGAAGAAAATTGCGAGGTTTTCGAAGCCGCCCTGCATGTGCTCAGTTAGCTCTTTGGTTGCGAGCTTCCATGTGAACATGCCGCGGTCAATAATGCTTTGCGACAGGCTGGAGACTTTATCGCCTTCAATTCTCAATGTCGTGGTTGAGCGGATTTGATCGCACCCGTGTGGGTAGCATGGAAAACCAACATTCCATGTGAGTGCAGCAGGACTCATGAAGCGGAACATTGCGGCGATATCAAAAGCGACTTTTTTGGCCTTGTTATCCGCGAAAATTGGTTCGCCAACTGTAGACACATGAACTGCCGTCAAGTGGGCTAGCTCCTTAAGATGCCGATCCCTCGCTTGCTCGATAAGTGCGATTTGCTCCGGATTATTTTCCGCAGCCTCGTTAAACATGTTGGCAATCAAGCTTCCGTCCATTGGCGCGATTAGAACATGGCCGAACTGGAAAGGAGCTTGAACCTCAATTGCCGCAACTGGGACGATGATGTGATGTCGGGCAACGACTGATTCAGCAGTCGCGCAAAGACGGTCGGTCAGGGTGTCATTGGACTGGCCTTTGGTGCAATCTGCCCACCAGTCGAAGATTAACTCCTCCACAAACTCTTCAGAAAATCCCAAATCAAAGGGAGGGGTCTTGCGTATTTTTTCAGCAAGGCGGCGGAGGTCTTGGTAGTTATCATCTGACAACCCGACCTCTTGCCTGTCTTGCACGAAATAGCGCGTTCTAATCCGGCCAGTAATATCTGAATAAGCTAGCTTTGGCTCGCCGATTATGTCTCCGTCAGTGAGTGTCTCGGCTGGCTCTCGTCTACTCTCAAAAGATTCAGTGCCACGATCTTTGAATGGAGTGCGAGAGACCAATCCAAGCAACTTGCTGCCACTTTTGTTTAGAGCTTCAGCAGCTTTCTCATGCAGAATTTTTCTGTCGAACAGCTTCTCGTTATCCATCATTACGCGATAGCTCCGAGGGGGCCAAGTTCAAGCGGGATGACGATTAGCGCAGAATGACCGACTGCGGGGCGCGTATCTCTCGCTGTTGAAAACCTGAACGAAAGTCCGCTTCCGGGTCCGCACTTGAAGGTCGGAATGGCCGAGTTTGAGGGCGCTTTGCCGACTGACAGAAATTGGGCCGTGAGGGGACTGTCGGCTTTCAATTCCCAAATTGCAGAAAGCCGTCATTCTGGAAGCGATCCCAACTACCGATGTAGATGCCGTCGTAACTCTAATCCGAAACCAGACCCTGGAAGCGCAGCACTTCGGCGCTTCTGGTTTTCGGCGAGGTCAATGGGAAGCACTTAGAGCCTGACCCGAAACTAAGTTGGGTGATATCAGCGAGTTAGCTTGACGGCCAAATCCAGGGCTGATTCAGGAGTTTTGCGAAGAACTTCTGGAGATCAGTGATGTGGACCGATACCACCCGTTCGCAGTATGCGCGCAAGGGGCTGGCTTTGCCAAGCGATTTGACGGATACGGAATGGGCGCTTCTGGAGCCCTTCTTCCCCGCACCGTCCGATACTGGTCGTCCGCGCAAATGGCCGATGCGGCGCGTGGTGGAGGCGATCCTCTACCTTTTGCGTGGTGGCCTGCCGTGGAGGATGTTGCCGCCCTGCTTTCCACCAGTCTCGACAGTTCAGCGCTGGTTCTACCAGTGGCGCGATGCGGGTCTGTGGGAACTGATCAACCATTACCTGTTGCAAGACCTTCGCACTGCGCAAGGCCGGGAGGCATCGCCCAGTGCAGGAGTGATCGACAGCCAGTCTGTCAAAACCACTGAAAGCGGCGGTCCGTGCGGCTATGACGCAGGCAAGAAGATCAAGGGGCGCAAGCGCCACATCATCACCGATACCGACGGCAATCTGGTTCATGGCATGATCCACACTGCCGACATCCAGGACCGCGATGGTGCTCCGCTGGTGCTGGCCGAGATTGTTACATCCTTCCCGTGGCTACGGCATCTCTTCGCCGATGGCGGTTATGCAGGACCGAAACTGAAGCGCGGCATCGCCCGTCTCGGACAATGGACCATTGAGATCATCAAGCGATCCGACAAGGCAAAAGGCTTCGAGGTCCTGCCTCGGCGCTGGGTCGTCGAGAGAACCTTCGCCTGGCTGGGCAGAAACCGCCGCCTCGCTAAAGACTTCGAGACCACCATAGCATCAGCCCGGTGCTGGCTCTTCACCGCGGCCGTGCAGATGCTCACTCGCAGACTGGCAAGCCTATGAACTTACGCCAGATAGTTTCGAGTCAGACTCTTACAGGTGAGCGGATCACCTAATGTCTGTTGTGAGTTCGATTGCTACGAGGTGCCAGCTGAGCCAATCCCGCTCGAAGCGATAGCTGTTGCCCCTTGCTTCGCTGCGGCCCGAAGGCGTCGCCACGATTGTATTCAGCCCGGACCAGTCGAACGACCAGCTATCGGTGGTTTCCATTATGCGGGGCATGGGGCCGGCGGGCTCTTCCTCGGGAAAATCTGCGGGCAGTCCGGCGGCGGCTGCGAACTGCCATTCGCCATAAGGTTCGTTGACGAACATCCGCACTGCACGCGGGTCCGACATCGCATCCAGAATGACGTCCTTAGTGTAGGGCGGCTCATAGGTATCGACCTGAGNCAACATCTGATTCTCGAAGGCTGCTCGCACGCGCGCCCGGTCGAATAGAGCGAGCAACNCTTCGGGCGCAGTTTCCCAATCGCTGAGTGCTGCAATCGCCAGCCTGGGCGAAAAAGCATACCAGCTTCCCCCGGCCACAATTACGATTGCGGCAATAGTTGTAACCAGCCAGATGAAGCGAGAGCTCTTCATGATCGAAAACATAGCAGTCCAAGGAGGCTACACTCAACGGATTATCCCGGATCCGGAAATTCCAACATAAGCGGAAGCTTTTGCTTTCAAGAAAACGTTTCGTTTCAGTGCCGTTCAGCGAGAACGCTCCATGATACATCATCACACTGGGAGATGGTGTATTGATTCGACTTGCTGTTGCCCTGTGCGCCATTCTGGCGGCTTGCTCTGCACAGAATTCGGGCGCGGATCGTGACGGCTATGCCACGATAGTAGAGGCGCCGCCTTACACGCCGATCGAAACGCTTGGCCCTGCCGCCTACACGCCGACCGTGGAAGACCGGCGAATGCGCTTTGCCGACCAGCTGGAGCAGCAACATCTGCCGATGCTGCGCCGCCTCAAGAAGGGCGAACTCGGCAATTTCGGTGGGATCGAGTGGCGCTGGAGCAATGGACCGGAAAACGATGGCCTCGGGACCGTGCAAGGCATTGCCTGGTTCCTGCGCGAGCCGGCGGCCTCACTGGCGCGTTACACATCAGATCCGCTGTTCCGCGCCGAACAAGCTGGTTTTTCGTGTTCGGATCAGGACCGGATCGTTCGCGAATGGGCGGAACGCATCGGTCCCGAGCGGGCCTATCCCGGTTTCGGGAACATGAGTGTGCCGTGGCTTTCCATCGTCATGCCGCGTACTGAATTCGACGCGCTGCGAAAGNAGAANGGCTGGAAAATTCCNGNCAACCTGCNGCTGCGTTTCGAACCNCGNGCNAANCCCGANTTNCCGNCGATNGCNNCCGATGTNGCAGGNCAGATCCGNTANTTNGCGCAGNCAGANNTATCNTCTGTNCCGCCTCCGGCTTTGGCGAGCTTCGATGCCATCGTCCTGCGCGATGGTTGCTTCTTTATAGATGAATATGGGGATGACGATCCGCTTGTCCTGTTTCCGTTCGAGGCTGGTGTCTGGCGTGATGAGCAGGGGCACGTCGCCTTTCGCCCCCGCGTTTCAACCGATACCCGCCGGTTCGGGCGTGTCGGGACGCGCCTGCAATTGGGCAGCAGAGGTGAAATCAGCGATCCGCCGGCAGAGCTGATTTCGGCCTGCGGCAACCATCGCGTTGTTGCCGTGACTTCGCTCGATCAGGCGGCGGGGTATGGCAATGACTGGTTCGCCGTGCGCGAATATCGCGACCGCGAAGGGATCAGCAGCGCTGAGGCCATGCGCCGCGCGAACGAATGCATGCTGGCGCAGGAGCAGACCATGGCGGACAATCGCCTGCGCGGCGGGCGCGAACATCCGACACAATGCGCCAAACTGTTCGGCATCTGGGGTAACCCCGTAAACCCGCCTCCGCCGTCGCCGCCGCCCCTGCTGCCCGGAATGCAGACGCAATCCGCCACCGAACCGCTTTTCCCTCCATCGCCTCCCAAGAAGCTGGTGCCGACCCGTAACGGCGTGTGCCGGTTCGAGGAACGCAACCCTGCCGAACGACCCGGAGAACTGATCGCGACCAACCGCGATTCCAATATGATCTTCTGGGCCGATGAAGGCGCGGCGCTGTGGGATCACCCCAACGGCTTCATCGACGAAGGCATGGTGATCCCCGGCAAGCGCATCGTCGCGGCGCGCGAAGGGATGAAGGATCTGTGGATCTTCCCCAATCGCGACGGCCCGATCTACCTCCATTCCGGCCCGGAGATATTCGCATGCAGCCAGCCCGAAGACTGGTGAGGATTGCAGCGCTCGCCCTGGTCATACCGCTGACCGCTTGCCAAGGCGCGCCATCATCGCCGCACCTGATTACCATCGCGAAGCCTGCACGTGCGGGAGAGGCGCTGATCCGGGGCGAACTGGCGGTGGTGCGCGGCTGCGTCGTGATGAAAGGNCCCCGCCGCAATTCGACGGTCCTGTTNGATCCGGGCGTCACCTTGCTGCCATCNGTTGAAGGGCTCCACGATCCACATTCCGGCAACGACATTCCTTTCGGCCAACGCATTAGCGGCGGAGGGGGCTTTTTGCGCGAGAATGCAAAGGGATGGCCGATTTCGGATATCGAGCGTTTCTATGGAGTTACGATCCCTGCGGCCTGCCCGAAAGACGACATCATGCGGCTGCGAAACATGGAAGTTCTGGAAGGATGACTGAGCGAAAGATCTTCTCCCCCGCGTTGTCCGGCTTGCTGGCCGCCAGCCTTGCCGGTTGCGCTTCGCAAGATGCTGCATCGCCGCCATTGTCCGATGGCTTACCGTTTCACGCGGAAATCGGGACGAGCGGTTTCGCCACGATCCTGTCTGCGCCGCCTGCATCATTTGATCCGGTCGAACCCCCGGTGCCCGCACCCCGTACGGCAGAACAGGATGCGGCGGACGCGGATTTCATGCGGGTCGCGGACTACCAAAACAGCGTGATGGACGAAGTGCAGGCGCTGGCTGAACGACTGCGCCGGGAAGAGCGCGGAAACTTCCAGACCTTGCATTATGACAATGAGGGCGAACTCGGCGTCGTCTTCGAATTTCTGCGCGATGGCCCGGCCACGCTGCGCAAGTATAGCAAAAACCCGACCTTTCGCGGGGAAACCGTGCGCTGGTCACAGGAGGAACTGAGGGCTGCCGCTGATTTCATGTGGGAAACGTTCCGCGAAGATCGCGTGATCCAGTCAACCGGTGTTGGCACGCAGGTCGCCACTGTCGAGATCAGCGTCTCGGAAGAAGAATTCCGGGCGCTGGTGAAGCGCAAGGGAGTGACCATTCCCGAGCCGGTTGAGCTGGTCTTTCACGCAACGCCGATGGTGCCCCTGGTCAACCCGCCACGCCCGGCTACGCAGGATCAGGCGGTTCCGGACGAAGTCGCGCCCTATCTGCGTATCTTCCCCCGACACGATCGCCTTGCAGGCGCGTTGCACGCAATAAACAGCCGCGTGACCGTGGTTCTGAAGGACGGCTGCTTCCGCGCCGCCGACAGGAACGATGCGCTGGTGCTGTTCCCGTTCGGCGCAAAGCTGTTCGTCGATAGCAACAATTACCTCGCTTTCGGCAGTGGCGAGCGTCCCGGATACGCGCGCGTGGGCGAAGCGGTCGAGTTCATGGGCTCTGTCAATGAGGTAACGACGCCAGAGCTGGTCGATCCGATCCACGCCGCTTGCGGACCGGGCAAGGTCATCAAGGTGGAGGGAATGGAAAGCGCCGCCGCAGGCGATGCGCAGAGGAAAGTGACCGACCGTGCCAATGCCATCCGCAGCCTGGGGGACCGATACGGCCTGGATGCGCGGCAGGCCGGACGTGCGCTTGACTGGCTCGATGCAAGGGGTGAGGCCAATCGCCAAACCAGCCCGGAAGGCATCGCGCTGCCGCCAATCACGGGTACGATGATGGTCGAAATGCCGCCGCGCCCAGTGATGGATCCGTCCGAATGCCCGCCCGGCAGCAGCCTCAACGCCGGTCTTTGCCGAACCCCTGAAGGCCATCTGCGACCACTGCCGGATTGGCTGGTCGAATTTCTGGAGCAGGATTGATGAAGCGCGCCGACAAATCACAGGCGCGACTATGGCTTGCCCCGATGGGGGCTGCACTTTTGAGCGGTTGCGGCGAGCAACAGCAAAACCGCGACGCCCAGTCGCTGGCATTCGACACAAGGCCTGCCGCACCGAACGAGGTGCCTTATGCAGAAGGCGTCGGCGGCACACTCGGATACAGGGACGGTTGCCTGTTCGTTACGTCGCCGGGTGGCGGGGAAACCGGTCTGGTGATGCCCGACAGTTTCGAACTGAACAAAGACATCCTGTCGAACGGGCAAGTTTCCTTCAAGATCGGCGAGCACGTGAGCTTCAGCGCCGGGTTCCGTTCGCGCGAGCAGGCTGCCGATGTGAACTGCAAAACACCTCTCGTTGCCACGGTAGTCAACAGCTTCCCCACCGAACCGCCGCCCGATCCTTATTCTGGAAAGGAGCAAGATCGATGAAACGCCTTATTCTTTCGCTCGCCCCGCTGACCCTTGCGGCCGGCTGCGCGACGGTACCAGCGCAGACCGGGACAACGGCATTTTCCGAGGCTATCCCGCATGACATCACGGCAGGACAGGCCCGGCTGGCCGTGCAGCTTTATCCGAAACTCGCCGAGGCGGCGGAGCCAAACGACAATCTGTTCATCTCGCCGCTCTCGCTGAGCGAGGGACTGGGTCTGGCGCTCCCCGGTGCGCGGGGGCAGACCGAGGCAGAAATGCGGGATTTACTGGGCTGGGATGCGGCAAGCCGGCCCGAACTGCTGGTGAAGGATTACGACCGTTTTCTGACAAGCACCGGGGATGACAAGGTGGCGCTGTCGGTCGCCAATGCTCTTTGGCTTTCGAACAGGCTGGACTTCACGCCGGATTATCTGCGCGCGGCGAAGAACGGGTTCGGAGCCAACGCGCGGAAGGTCGATTTCGGCGGCAATCCGGCAGGCTCGGCCAACACGATCAATGGCTGGGTCAGCGAACAGACCCGCGAGCGGATCACGAAGATTGTCGATGCGAGCGGGTTCAACGATCTGACCGCTGCCGTGCTGACCAATGCGGTGTGGTTCAAGGCCGACTGGTCGGTGCCGTTCGAGGATGGCTCCACGGGCGAATTCACGCGCGGCGATGGCACTAAAATGCCGATCTACATGATGGAGCGGATCGCGCCGATGGCCTATCGCGAGACGCGCGAAGGGCAGGCCGTGCAATTGCCCTATGGCAAGGACGGGCGCTTCGTCATGGAAGTGTTCCTGCCGCGTGATATGGCAACCCTGCGCCGGTGGGAGCGGGATCTGAATGCCGGATCGTTTGATCTTTCGATGCAGGGCAGCGATGCGAAGTTCGATCTGGGCGCTGCGGAAGAACGCGAAATCCTGCTGCGCCTGCCGCGTTTCGAGGCGCGTTTCGACGATAGCGTCAAAGCCGCGCTGATCGCAGCCGGGATGCCCTGCGCCTTTTCGCCGACCTGTGCCGATTTCGGGGCAATGGCCGACACACCGCTCGCGATTGACGATGTCGCCCACGCCACTTTCCTGCGGGTCGATGAGAAAGGCACAGAAGCAGCCGCTGTTACCGCGGTAAAGATCATCGTTACGGGCTCCCGCCGACTGCCGGATGATCTGCCGCGCATGATTGTCGACCGGTCGTTCCTCCTCACCATCCGCGACCGTGCGAGCGGCGCGCTGATCTTCTTCGGTCGCATTGCCGACCCGACCCCCGTGGAGCAAGCCGAATGATCCGCTATCTCTTCGGCGCGAGCGCGATGGCGCTTGCCATGCCATCACCTGTATTCGCGCAGGATCAAAAACCGCTCTCCGAAACCTGCCCGAACCTGACGGCGGAAGAGATCGAGGCTATCGAGAATTACAAGGGGCAGTATGCGGAAAACGCCTGGTACGCGCGCGCCTATTGCGTAAGCGTGGAGGAGGCGGAGCGGCGGATGGAAATCCAGAACCGCGGTGCCATCGGCCCGCGCACTGAACCGGGGCCGCCACCTCCGCCGCCAGCGCCCGACGATTCCCTCGGTCTGCTGGCGCAGACTCTTCAAGAAAAGGAAGGCGAGACCTTTGCAGGGCTCTGGATCCAGCATCGCCCGACCTATGGCGTGATGGTCGCCTTCACCCGCGATGCGGCGTCGACACTGGCGAAATACACCAGCGATCCGCTTTATGTCCCGGTCGATCGCCCCGGCCCAAGCCTCACCGAGCTGCGCGCGGCACAGGAGCGACTGATGCGCGATCTTCAAGCGCTCGGCGTGAACTGGTTCGGCATGGGCGGGAACGAGGCGACCGGGAAGATCGAGGTCAGACTCGGCCAGAGTGCCGACCCGATCCGGCAGGCGGCGGCACGCGGCGAGTTCGATCTGCCCGACTTCGTGGTGTTCGAGGAGCCCGATCCGTTTCCGATCGCTGCGCCGCCGGTCCCATCCGGCGATGCGCGGATCAGGGGTTTTCCGCAGTTTGCGTATCGCACCGATGGTATGCCGAGTACCCTTGTCCGCGTTCCGGACGTGCCTGCCCGCCTCGAACTGCGCGACGGGTGCTTGTGGCTGGCACCGGAAGGCGAAGAACCGAAAATCGCCGTCTGGGAACAGAGTATGGCGCTCGACCTGACCAACCCTGACCGGGTGGCGGTGATGAACCGCTTTTCCGGCGCAATGGTCTATGCAGGCAGCGATGTGGTGCTGATGGGCCTGCAACCGGACGAGGTCGCGCCACCAGATAATGTCGTCGGTGCAGAGGGCTGCCCCGGGCCCTATCGCGTCGTGCGCGGCATCGTCCCGCACGATGTGTGGGACAAGCAGCAGCGCGAGGAAGGCATTGCGAGCAGGCAGGTGGAACTGGGCAGCAAGGCAGCGGCACAGGCGGATTACGAGGCCGATATGGCGCGACTTGCCGATCTGCAGGTGTGGCGATTCGACTTGCTGGCGGAGCGCGGCGATGTGGTCGCGGCGATCTGGATCGATGAGGGTCAGGGCACTGCACACATCTTCCACACCGATGCCGTGACGAAAGAGGCACTGGTGCCTGCGAAGCTGCGCGATTTCGTAACGTCGCAAGTCGTGCCGCAGGGTGCCGATGCGCTGGAAGAGGCGCGCGCCGACATCGCCGCGCAGCTTGAGGCCGCCGGGGTCGAAGCGCAAGTGGCTGTCGAGCCGCTTGGCGGAACGGTCGAGGTGCGTGCGGCGGATATCGCTGCAGTGTCGCAGGCGGCAGTCGAGGACAAGCTGCGTTTCCCCGCGCTGGTCCGCATCGCGATGGAGAACCAGAGCGCGATCTACCGTCAGGATATCCCGATCCGCAGCGATCCGGAGGCGATCTGGTATCCGCTGGAGGCGCATCCCGATTTTACCGCGATCCGCGCGCTGGTTGAGGAAACGCCGCTCCCCTATTTCGAACCACCAGCTCCCGGGCAGACTGTATCGCGGCAGGAAATGCGCAAGCCGTCGAAGGCCGGATCGCTCCAGCAGACGCATTTCCTGATCGCTTACGGTCTCACGCTCGACAGCATTCGCAAGCTGCGCGCTGCAGGCTTCGACCCTGTCGAGGCGCTGGAAGCGATGAACGGTCGCCAGACGATCGAGAAGCGCGCCATGACCGCAACCGATATCGTCGTTGCCGAGCCGGCGGGGATCGACATCGCGGACGAGGGGCCGGACGGCTTTTCCTCCAGCGTGCGCTGGCGCGTGGTCGAGGTGATGAAAGGTGGCGCGCAACCGGGCGACGAACTGCGGCAGCGGCTCGCCTCCGGCATGCGGACCGATGACGCGGGCGAAACTCGCTATGGGCAGGGAATGGATGATCCGGTGCTGCTGCCTGGCCTGCCGAATTCGCTGGCGCCGGGGTCTCGCTGGGTCCTGCATCTCAGTGACGCGCTCTATCGCCATTCCGCTTATGTGCAGGGCGGCGAAGGTGCGGCGCGTACCGAAGGCAAGTGGTACGTCAACGTGCCGTGGATGACGCCGTCGCTGGTGGGCGAGGACGGGATGGCTCGCCCCGTTTCCAGCTACCCCGAACCCGTCGCTCTGGATGAACTGCGGGAGAGGATCGCTCCGATCCAGCGCGCATTGGGTCTGGAACAGGCAGGAGACACGCAATGATGCGCCGGATCCTGGCAATCGTCGCGCTCGCCGCGCTGGCCCTGCCGCAAGCGGCGCAAGCCTGCCTATATACCCAGCGCCCCGAACAGGTCGGCCACGCCAGTGGCCGGTATTTTGCCAAGGAGATGCTGGCCGCCGCGACCTATGCCGATCTGGTGCTGGTGGAGGATGACGGAACGCGGGCAATGGATGCGCGGCCCACCGGCATCATTACCCTGCGCACGATCGCCCGCTTCAAGGGCAACAGCGCCGACCGCTTCACCGTGTTCGGAAGCCCGCTGACTTTCTCGCCCGACAAGGAGCGGATTTTCAACGCCCCCTTGCAGCATTTCACCAGCGAGACCGGGCAGGTCACGCCCTTCAGCTACACAGAGGAACGGCCTGCTTTACTCTTTCCGCAGGCGACCGCTCCCGGTAGCCCCCCGCCACCGCCGCTGCCTATGACCAGTTGCAGCCCGCCTGCGCTCATGGCCGAGACAGGGCGCTTCTACGTCGTCCTGCGCGATGCGGAGGGCCGGGTTCTCAACAGGCTGACGATGAGCGATGGCAAGACAGCCTCGCCCAACCATCCCGCCTTCGGCTTTGTGCCGGTGGCCTTGTCGGACGAGGATTTCTGGCTCTGGTCGGTGCGTATGGCCGCCGCCACGCCACAAGCGGCGCAGGCGCAGGATGTACTCTACCTTACACCGGGGAGCGATCCCGTACGTGTCGAACGCGATCTGCGCGCCGCGGGGGCGACGATCCGCGCGGCCTATTATGCGCGCGGCGATTTCATCGAGGAGGTGCGTCCGTCGCCGTATGAGCAGGCCTCGCTATGGCTCGCAAAAGCAGCGGATTACCTCGCCCAGAGCCAGCGAGGCCGCATCGGCGATCCGCATCACGGCGCGGCGGAGTTCCTGCGCGGGAGACTTTCTCCGATGGAGCGCTACGGCACCGGGCTCGGCTATGAAGTCGCGCAGGCCTTTACCCGCTCTGTGCGCTATGTGCAGCGGGCTACAGGCACGCCGCGCCTCATTGCGGTGGAGTTGGCTGGCGATCCCGGTGTTCTCGCTGGCCATCCCTTCGTCTCGCGCGTCGCCCCGCTCGACCGGCAACTCGACCGTCTGCCACAAGTGAGCGGCGCGGATGAGGCAGACACATTCGCCACCATGCAGCGGATCGACCGGGATATTTGGCTGCTCAATGGTGGTGCGGGTAACAGGCAAGGAACGCTGCCGTGAGACGAACAACGGCGGTCTCGGTCGTGTTGTGTGCCGTCCTGACCGCATGCGGCGAGCCGAGCGACATTACCGTTCCAGAGCCGGAAATCCCACCGTCCTCAGGCATTTCGCTCGGCGCAATGAGCTTCTTTTTCCCGGTCGGTCTGGAGTTCGAGGGCGACACGGAAAGCTGTCCTAATCGTGCCAGCGAATGCCCTCTCGGTGACGATAGCGTGCATGCGGTCTGGCGATCAGGCACCCTGCGCTTTGATTACGTCCTCGATCATTTCGGCAAGGCCATGTGGGACGACGAGTGGGGCGAGCCTATCACAATCAACGGCAGGCCCGCCTTTCGCAAGACGCTGGACGATGGCGGCAGGCGCTACCTCATTACCAACCATTATGACGGACCGGAGAGTGCGGCAGTGGCGATCTGGCGGGAAGAGGAAGAACCGATCTTCTGGGGCACCTGCTATGCCGACGAGGATTGCGTCGCGGTGTTGCAGACCCTCGCCAGTGTGACGATGCGCCAGGCAAGCCAGGAATGCGCGCTGATGTTTCCGCCGCCGCCGCCGGAATTTGTGCCGCCGCCCGGCTATCGCCCCGATAGCTCGATCATTCCGCCACCGCCCGCTCCGCTGCCTGGTCCGGAACAGTTGCGACCGGCGGCGCCACCCCCTCCACCGGCTCCCAGACCACCCGGGGCGGAGGAGCTCTGCAAGGAATATGTCGATTAGGTATAAGTTCGCCTTGTTCGCCCCGTTCATGCTGTCAGCGCCACTGTTGCTGACCGGTTGCACCACTTCCGGCCCGTCGCGCGAGCCTCCAGCCATGCCGCTGCCCCCTGCGCCGCAGTTGTCGGAGACAGGCACACTCGCGCCGATGACGGATGCGGTGAAGGCGCTCTATGGCGAATGGCGGCCGGTGTCCGGTCCGGGTGTCTCGCCGAAAGACCGGCTCACCATCTGGAGCCCGATGTTCTCCTTTGGCAGCGGCTGCGAACTGACACAGGGCCAGCTGCGCGATCTGGGCGATGGGCGGCCGGCAAACGCACAGATCCATCCAGCCCCAGTCCCATCTGCCAGTCACGGGTCCATCGACCCAATCTGGCTTTTCTTGCCCTCACTTCTAAATCTAGATGGGATGGCGACTTGCTTTGGGCGCATCGCAGGGTTTAACAAATGTAATAGAGCGCTGAGCGCCTCAACTGCTGCGCCAGCAGGCGGAGCAACGCACTGGTCTAAATGTTCAAAGGAGGACTGAAATGGCGATAGCTAAAACGATCGAAGTGATTGCAAGCTCAACTCAGGGGATAGAGGCTGCAGTCCGCGATGGCATCGCCAAGGTGGGCGAAACCGTCACCAATATCGAGGGCGCATGGGTAAAAGACACAAAGGCAGTCGTCCGCGACGGAAGCGTTGCCGAATGGCGAGTGACCATGGTGATCACATTTATCGTAAACTGATCTGAAGGAACGAGATATGGCACATAAGTTCGAGATACATAAAGATAAAAAGGGCGAGTTTCGCGTTCGGTTCAAATACAACTCGGAGGTCATGTTCGCGTCGGAAGGCTACACCAGCAAATCGTCTGCTATCTCCGCAATCGAATCGTTTAAAAAGAACGGACCGGGAGCCCAAGTAGAAGATAACAGCTAAGCGTCTCTGCAATTGCGCCCACCCAAGTTTGGCGATGGGTAAAACCGCTGAAAAAGGAACTCGGGAAGATGAACACTCGAACGATCGGAATCCTTGGCCTCTGCATTGCGCTCGCTGGGTGCAATTCCGAACCTGCCGAAGAAGCAGCGCCAACCGAGGTGCCGGCCGCGGAAACTCCCTCGACGACGATGACCGCGCCCGTTGTCATGGAGCCCGCTCCTGAAGGACTGCCGTCCCGCATTGCTCGTGAGGTGATCGCAGAGAGCGGACAGACCTGTACTGAAGTAGCGAACGCCGAGCGGGGCGCAAACGGAACAATCACCGCAAATTGCGCAGGTGGAGAAACTTACCAGATCTACACGCAGCCGGGACAGGGACCCGTCGCAGTCGAACAATAAAGACAAACGCTAATCGGCCTCGCATGCCGCGTGCTGCGAGGCCGATTGACTGAAAAGCGCGAATTCTAGTCAAGAAGCTCGGGCGGAACCTTTCCGCCGTTGGCTGCCAGTTCGCGCATCGTTGCCTTGTGAAGCCAGATATTCATTTCTGCGCTTCCATCGAGCTGGCCTGTATAGCCCAGTTCCCGAGCCAGTTCCTTACGGTTGTCCAAGCTGGAGTCGACACCGATCAGTTTCATGAGATCGACAATCGAAGTCCGCCAGTTCAAGTCTTTACCTTCGGCCATGGCCGCCAGATTGCGTTCGACGTCCACTTCGGAAACTTCCGTGGGAGCTGTCTGATGCGTCTTTGTGCCGGGACTGGCGGTCGGGACGACATTCCCGGCACCAGGCTTCGGGGATGCGGCCTTCGCCTCGCCAAAGATAGCGTCCTTGATTTTTCCGAAAATGCTCATGAAATTCTCCTCGTTAGCCCGAAGAGGATGCTCCGCGAGCCGTTCGTTGGCAAGGGGGTCACTCCGCGTTGCGTATTTGTCGAAATCCCGTAAGTTCGAAAAATCCCAAATACGGAGATAGCAATGGACCCCAACGAAATCCTTCGCTCGCAGGGCGGAATTAGCGCGATTGCCAATCAGCTGGGCATATCCGAAGCACAGGCGGAGCAAGGTGCTGCAGCGCTTTTGCCTTCAATCCTCGGTGGGTTTGGTCAGAGTGCTGGAGGTTCGGGAGGCAGTGGTCTTGGCGGGTTAGGGACCATCCTGGAGACGCTTGGCGGAGCAGACCTCAGCCGTGATGTCGTCGGGCCGGGACCGACACACGTCGAAAAAGGCGACAATATCCTGGGCGAGATTTTCGGGACAAAGGATGTTAGTCGGCAAGTAGCTGGAGAAGCATCGCAAACAACAGGGCTGGACCCTGCACTGCTAAAGAAGATGCTGCCAATCGTGGCGATGCTCGTTGCTGGATACCTGTCGTCGCAAAAGAACAAGCCGGGTCAGCCCGGTGGTCTGAATGACGTGTTGGGACAGGTCATCGGCAGCATGGGCGGTACAGCCGGTGGTGGCCCGGGAGGCGGATTGGGCGGCGTACTCGGCTCCATTCTTGGCGGAAGACGCTGATGCTACGCTAGGATTTCATCTCTGATCAAAGCGGTGTGGACGACTAGCGGCTAACTTTCGCGCTCACCCTGTGAAAAAACGCATGATGCGGGGAACTGCCAGAGAATAACTCTTGGAAGACACCTCCACACAGCGCGGGCAATCTTGCTTCGACAGCATGCGCCTCTTCCAGTGTCTTCACGTCAATGTGAAGGCGGAGATTTTTCCGGAACGTGAAACTGATCTCAACAGCACTGGGAAACTCGGCATGGAGCGGCTCGATCAGCTTAGCTAATTCCCGCGATATTGGCTGTAGCCCCTCACTGGCTTTGATCGTCGCTACGTTTTCCGTGTTTCGATCCTGGTTCGATTGCACCAATAAGTTCCTTCCGATCTGAGGTCTCGTTCTCACAAATCCGGTCGACCTTCGGCAAGAAGCTTTAAATATCGGCTGACGATAGAGTAGCAGTCGCGTTCCACCCCTAAGGCGCCAAAGGCTGACGCTGTACCGTCGGAGCAGCGGACGGTCCGCTTTTAAGAAGTTCAACTGTGGCCATCTATGTCCGGAATGAGGGCGCGAAGCCGCCATCGGCAAAGAGACTAGGACCGCTGCAAAAGAGCGATCACAAGTCTGGCCGCGAGAGCTTGCTCTGCTTTTTCACGTCGCTCCCGCACTTTCGAGACGAGCTGGCGTTTGGAGTGATCCGGCGTGCTGGACGATGGCAGCAAGCACGACAGCTTGCAGGAGGTCACGGTGCGCGGTCATCATACTGTGCTACTTGCCTGCTGTGCGTTCGGACTTCGCAGCCGTTCCACCAGCGATCGAAGGCTGGCTGTGATGACGAGAGTAGCGCTTCCCATTTTGATGACCTCGATCTCGCCTTTGCCGATAAGCACATAGAGCGTGCTGCGCCCGATCCCAAGATAGCGACAGGCGTCCGGGACACGCATGACGATCGGTTCGATAGCCGGGCTCCCACGCTGCTTTCGAAGATGCTCTGTCGTGCCTGCAGTTGGCATACCGGTCGATCCTTTCGTCTGTCGGGTGATGACGGACCGACCTGGGGAGCAGGGGAGGGGACAGACCGGCCCGCCATCGACACCGAGTATCGATCGAACACGCCGTTCAGCGCCACATGACGTTCGTACGCTGTCGTTGCCGTTATTACGCTGCAGCGCCGAAGTCTGAGAGCGAGCTCACCATTCGCATGTACCAGAGTGCGAGCGAACGGCGAGGGACTTCCGAATTGAGGCGGTTTGTCCAGCAAACATACCATCCCAAGTTAAGTGCCGTCGCTAATATACCTGAGAACAAACGCCTTTTCCAGGAAAGCGCCGCGGAGCCAGCTCAAGTGCCGTCGCCTATTGCTCAACAAAACCAACCACCTGCAGCATGGACGACGGCGCTGCTTTTATCTCGCCATCAAAATCATCCAAAATATTAGACGCCTGCGGACACTTCCTGTTATCGCAGGCGAAGATTATGCCAGAAGCGCTGCCCCTGCAATTCGATTGCAAAAGTGCTGCAAATTAAACGGCATGAAGCGGCCCATGCGAGGGGCTATAACCTGCAACAAACTCGCACCGACATTGTCGCCCGGCGACATGGGTGACGCGGTGAAACCTTCGACGGTCCTCGTTCTCAACATCACCAAACTGCGCTTGCGCGGATGCCGAAATGGTTGAGGCGTGTCTTCTCGACCAGCAGCGGAGCAGTGTGTGAGCAACCAGAAGAAACGGTCACGATGCTTTCGCTTCGCGCGCGCTAAGATCTGAGCGACAGCAAACGAATTGTTATTGCGGTTGCTTTCGGAACCGTTCCAAAGTTGTTTGAACGTAGGGAATAGCCGGGTTAAGCTGCCGTTTGAAAGCGAGCCCTGAAGCGACAGCTTTGCGCCCTCATTCCAGACGTTCGAGCGCCGCGAGGCAAACGCCCAAAGCGGTCGTTCTTGCAACTCAACGCTTAGGATGGGTCCGCCGCCGATGCCGAATGTGATCTGGGTCTAGAGGTCTGGGGTTTTGGAGAGATGGCTGCGCTGCAGAGGATTGGTCAATCCGCTCCCCGCAGATCGCAGTTTTGCACGGCGCAGCTCGAGCTCAGAAGGCGGCGGTGAGCGAGACAACCACGGCTTCGTCGACGATGTCGGGCGTCGCGCCCGCTGCGATCGTGTCGAAATCCGAGATGTCGGTATCGACGTAAGCGATACGCGCGGTGAGCGCCTTCCAACTTGCGCTCGCGCCCAGCGACCAGTCTGTGTAGCCGCCGCCAGGGGTTAACGACGTATCGCCCTCAGACCTGCCAACATGCGCGTCGAGTGCAAACGGGGTTCCCTCGATCGGCAACGAAGCATCAGCGGACAGGAAGATATTGTCCTTGCCCCCGATCGCATCCTGCGCGGGCGCATAGGCGACGCCTAGCGCCAACGCGGCGGGACCTGCCTCGAGGCCGAGCTTGGCATAGGGTTCAAAGAACTCGAAATTGCCGCCAGTCGAACCTGGGTAGGCATAGTAAATCAGCCCGCCATCCAGCGTGACGCCATTGGCGAGCGCAGTCTTGTAGCCAGCGTAAATATCGAGCTCGAGATTCGAGCCGGCAAGCTCGCCGAAACCGTCGACGCTCGAAGCCCACGTGCCGGCATAGAGGCCACTTTCATGAGTGACGCCGATCCAGCCCTGCACTGCCATGTTCTCATCTGACAGGTCGATACCGCGGAAGCGATAGGAGGAGACTAGCGCCGTGCCGCCCGAAATCGTGACCGCGTCGGCCGCGGCTTGCTCGGCAGCCCCTTGCAAATCCTGAGCGAAAGCGGGCGTGGCGAGCGAGGCCGCAAGCGCGGCAAGGATGATCATGCGCATCGGAAAAACTGTCCTTGATCAAAGGGCGACGACCATCGCCGCGCCAGGCGCAAGATCTCTCCTCTCACTGCCTGTTAAAATGCCATGCGGATCGCGGGGGTGGCTTGTGAAATCCACATGAAAGGTGGGCCTGCCAAGCCCGTTTTCACGCAGATTTTATGTGCCGGCGCGCAATCCCCCGGCGAATTTTCATGCGCGCGGGGTCCAGAGCGGCTGCCGAATAAGGGAGCTGTTTCGCATGACATTCGATCTCATCCTAGTGGGGCTCGTGGGGCTGAGCCTGCTGGCCTATCTCACCGCGGTCCTCCTGCGGCCGGAGCGCTTCTGATGGAGCGCGCTACCTCTGGCCAAACCGGACTGTTCCAACGCGAGCTGATCGTCCCTGCGATCCGCGATTCCTTCGTGAAGCTCGATCCGCGCACGCTGGTGCGCAACCCGGTGATGTTCGTCACGGGAATCGTAGCGGCGACCGCGACCGTAATCCTGCTGCGGGGGATCGTCACCGAAGCGGGGGATATCGGCTTCCAGGCCCAGCTGGTGTTCTGGCTGTGGCTGACCGTGCTGTTCGGCAATTTTGCTGAAGCGCTCGCCGAAGGGCGCGGCAAGGCGCAGGCCAGAGCGCTACGCGATACCAAGGAGAGCCTGGTCGCGCTCAGGGTCGGCAAGAATGGTGCTACCGAGAAGATCCCCGCAACGCAGCTACGATACGGCGATATCGTGTTGGTCTGCGAAGGTCAGCAGATACCTGCCGATGGTGAAATCGTGGCCGGGGTCGCGTCGGTCAACGAAGCGGCGATCACCGGCGAAAGCGCGCCAGTGATCCGCGAGGCAGGCGGCGACCGCTCGGCGGTCACTGCGGGCACGACTGTGATCTCGGACGAAATCAGGGTGAAGGTGACCGCTGAGCCGGGCAGCGGCTTCCTCGACCGGATGATCGCTCTGGTCGAAGGCGCGAGCCGTCAGAAGACACCGAACGAGATCGCGCTGACGATCCTGCTGACGGGCCTTACGCTGATCTTCCTTGTTGCCGTCGGCACGCTGCCAGCTTTCGCCAAGTTCGCCGGAGGTGCGATTGAGGTGCCGGTGCTGATCGCGCTGTTCGTGGCGCTAATCCCGACGACCATTTCTGCGCTTCTCTCCGCCATCGGGATCGCGGGAATGGACCGGCTGATCCGCTTCAACGTCCTCGCCAAGTCGGGCCGAGCGGTGGAGGCGGCGGGAGATGTCGGCACGCTGCTGCTCGACAAGACGGGGACGATCACGATCGGCGACCGGCAGGCGAGCGAGTTCGTGACCCTGCCCGGCATCGCCGAGACCGACCTGATCGAGGCCGCGCGGCTTTCCAGTCTCGCCGACACGACGCCCGAGGGTCGTTCCATCGTGGCGCTAGCTGGGGGAGACGCGCTGCTTCCCAGCAACGCGGAGCCGATCGCCTTTACTGCGCAGACCCGTGTGAGCGGAGTCGACCTACCGGGCCGCAGCATCCGCAAGGGCGCGGTCGATGCGGTCCTCAAGCTGGGCGACTATCCCGAAGACACCGTGCTGGCGCTCAAGAAGATCACCGATCGGATCGCGCAGGCCGGTGGCACGCCGCTGGCGGTGGTCGAGAACGACCGCCTGCTCGGCGCAATCCATCTGAAGGATATCATCAAGGCGGGCATTCGCGAGCGCTTTGTCGAGCTGCGCCGGATGGGCATCCGCACGGTGATGATCACCGGCGACAACCCGCTGACCGCTGCGGCCATCGCCGCCGAGGCGGGGGTTGACGATTTTCTCGCCGAGGCGACTCCTGAAGACAAGCTGGCCTACATCCGCAAGGAACAGGCCGAGGGCAAGCTGGTCGCCATGTGCGGCGACGGCACCAACGATGCCCCCGCGCTCGCCCAGTCGGACGTCGGCGTGGCGATGAACACCGGCACGCAGGCCGCCCGCGAAGCGGGCAACATGGTCGATCTCGACAGCGACCCGACCAAGCTGATCGAGGTGGTCGGCATCGGCAAGCAGTTGCTGATGACGCGCGGCAGCCTCACCACCTTCTCGATCGCCAACGATGTTGCGAAATATTTCGCGATCCTCCCGGCCATCTTCGTGGTGCTCTACCCCGCGCTGAGTGCGCTCAACGTTATGGGGCTGGCCAGCCCGCAGAGTGCGATCCTGTCCGCGATCATCTTCAATGCGGTGATCATCCCACTGCTGGTGCCTCTGGCACTCAGGGGCGTGAAATATCGCCCGATGCCCGCTGCCAGCCAGCTGCTGCGCAACCTCGGGATCTACGGCGTGGGCGGCGTGATCGCCCCCTTCGTCGGCATCAAGCTCATCGATTTCGCTGTCGCCGGCCTCGGCCTCGCTTAAGCCCGCGAAAGGACATTCTCCATGCTTTCCGCCATTCTCACCATCATCCTGATCGTAGGCGGCACCGCGCTGCTGGCGTGGCCGCTCGGCAAGTATATGGCCGGCCTCTTCTCGGGCCGTTACGCAAGAGCCGACGGGCTGTTTGCCCGCACCGTCGGCGGGGCGCCCGAGCAGGACTGGAAGCAGTATTCGCTCGCCCTGATCGCCTTCAACATCGTGATGTTCGGCTTCGTCTTTACGCTGCTGGCGACCCAGCACATGCTGCCGTTCAATCCGGACGGCCAGAGAGCGGCAACGTTGGATCTGGTGTTCAACACCGTGGCGAGCTTCACCACCAACACCAATTTGCAGCACTATTCGGGCGAGAGCACCTGGAGCTACCTCGCCCAGATCGGCGGGTTGATGTGGCTTCAGTTCGTCTCCGCAGCGACCGGAATCGCGGCTCTCGCCGCGCTGGCGCGGGGCATCGGCGGGAAGCCCACCATGGGCAACTTCTTCGTCGATTTGCAGCGCGCCTCGTTCTGCGTGCTGCTGCCGCTGGCGATCGTCGTTGCTGCGTTCATTGCACTCCAGGGAGTACCGATGACATTGCAAGGCGCGGCGCAGGTCACCACGCTCGAAGGCGTGGCGCAGACCATCGCGCGCGGGCCTGCCGCCGCCTTCGTGGCGATCAAGCAGCTCGGTACCAACGGCGGGGGCTTCTTCGGCCCCAACTCGTCCCATCCGCTGGAGAACCCCACATTCTGGTCGAACGCGTTCGAAATGGTCGCGATCATCCTGATCCCGATGGCCTGTGTATGGATGTTCGGTCGGATCATCGGCCGACCCAAGCATGCCATCGTCGTGTTCGGCGTGATGGCGGCGCTCCTGCTGATCAAGATAACCGCATCGGTCGGGTTCGAAACCGCCCCGACCCAAGCCTTTATGGACCTGCCCGTGGCGCAGGACGTCGGCAACCTCGAAGGCAAGGAATTGCGTCTCGGCGCCACCACCGGCCCGCTGTGGGCGGTGCTGACCACTTCCACCAGCAATGGTTCGGTCGGCGCGATGCATGACAGCCTCAACCCGCTGACCGGGCTCGTGCCGATGGCAGGCATGTGGCTCAACGAGACGTTCGGCGGCGTCGGCGTCGGCATGATCAACATGTTCCTCTACATCGTTGTCGCGGTGTTCGTTGCAGGCATGATGGTGGGCCGCACGCCCGAATATCTCGGCCACCGGGTCGAGGGGCGCGAGATGCGGCTGGCGGTGATGGCGCTGATTAGCCACCCGGTGCTCATCCTCGGCGGCACGGCGCTGTTCGCGGCCACTGCCTGGGGGCAGGACACGCTCAACAATATTGGCGCGCACGGCTTCTCCGAGATCCTCTACGAGTTCAGTTCGGCCGCGGCCAACAACGGCTCCGGCTTCGAAGGATTGGGCGACAACACCGTGCCGTGGAACATCGCCACCGGCCTCGTGATGCTAATCGGTCGCTACCTGCCGATCATCGTCCCGCTGGCCATCGTCGGCTCGCTGATGGCCAAGCGCCGCAGCGCGGAAAGCGCTGGCACGCTGAGCGTGGAAAGCAGCACCTTCGGCGTGATGCTGTTCATCACCATCCTGATCTTCGGCGCGCTGACCTTCTTCCCCGCCGCCGCGCTCGGCCCGATCGCCGAACACCTGACCTTCATGCGCTGACCACAGCCGTAACCAAGGATACGATACGATGAACTATGTCCTTCCTTTGCTCCGCCTGTGGCTGGTGACGATCCTGGTCTGCGTGATCGGCTACGGAGGGCTGATGCTCGCCTTTGCCCAGACGGTCGCACCCTATCAGGCCAATGGTTCGATCATCGTAGTGAACGGCCGGGCCGTGGGCGGCGAGCTGATCGCGCAGGACTTCACCAGCCCGCGTTACTTCTGGTCGCGCCCTTCAGCCGCCGGTTACGACGGCATGGGCGCAGCGGGGAGCAACCTGTCGCCCACCAGCGCGGACCTCGCCGCGCGCGCTGCAGAGACTGTCGCCCGCTACGGTGCCACTGCCGGGAACCCGGTTCCGGCGGACCTGGTGGCGGCATCGGGCGGCGGGCTCGACCCGCACATCTCGCTCGACAGTGCATTCTATCAGGCCGACCGGGTCGCAGCTGCGCGCGGGCTCGATCCGGTCCGCATGCGCGACCTCATCGAGCAGCAGGCCGCCGCGCCGGGCGCGATCTTCGCACCCGAGCGTATCGTGAACGTGCTGCAACTCAATCTGGCGCTCGACCGCCTGGAAGAATAGGCGAGGCAGGCAATGGTCAATGATCAGCCAACCAGCGATGCGACTCGGTTCCTTCGGCTCGCTCGCGCCGAGGAACGCGGTCGCCTGACCGTCTACCTCGGCGCAGCGCCCGGCGTCGGCAAGACCTATCGCATGCTGCAAGACGCGGCCCGACGGCGGACCGAGGGCATCGATGTGGTCGTCGGTATCGCAGAGACCCACGGACGGAGCGAGACCGCACTGTTGCTCGAGCCGTTAGAGGTGATGCCGCGCCGCCATTATGATCACGAGGGCCATCAGCTGGAGGAGTTCGACATTGATGCCGCGCTCGACGGGCGACCGCAGCTCATCCTGGTGGACGAACTGGCGCACACCAATGCGCCCGGCTGTCGCCATCCCAAGCGATGGCAGGACGTCGCCGAACTTCTGGTTTCAGGCATCGACGTCGCAACTACGATCAATATCCAGCACTTGGAAAGCCTCAACGATATCGTGGCAGGTATCACCCATGTCCGCGTGCGCGAAACGGTGCCCGACAATATCCTCGAACACGCCGAGATCATCGCCGTCGACCTGCCACCCGAAGCGCTGATCGAACGGCTGGAAGCGGGCAAAATCTACCTGCCAGAAACCGCCGGACGCGCGCTGTCCAACTTCTTCATCCCCACCAAGCTCGCCGCCTTGCGCGAGCTCGCGCTGCGTTACGCCGCGAGCAATGTCGATCGGCGGTTAAGCGATCAGCTCGAACTGAGCGGCGAAGGCGGCGGTTTCGTCTCCGGCGACCGGCTGACCGTGGCGGTGAGCCCTGGCAAGGGCGGTGCGCAGGTTGTGCGCGAGGCCAAGCGTCTGGCCGACATGCTGCACGCGCCCTGGACCGCTGTGGTGATCGAAAGTGGCAGCGCGCGAGCGGTCTACGGCGCGCAACGAGAGCAATTGGCGGACAATCTCGCGCTCGCATCGTCGCTCGGCGCGTCGCTGATGACCGTGGCGGCGACCGATGTGGGCCAGGCGCTGGTCGATCAGGCGCGCGAGTTGCGGGCGAGCCAGATCGTGATCGGCAAGAGCCGTCGCAGCCGCTGGTTCGAGTGGCGGCACGGCTCGATCGCTCAGGAAGTGATCCGCAAGGCCAAGGGCGTTTCGGTACACGTCGTGCCGGTGGACGAGGCGGACGAGAAGCCCGCGAAACCGAAAGACCCGTACTCGCAGCGCAACAACATCTTTGCTTTCTGGATGGTAGCCCTCACCATCCTCGGGCTGCATCTTGCCCAGCCGTTCATCTCGCGCAGCGCGATCGATCTTGTCCTGCTCCTACCGGTGGTCGTCAGCGCAACCCTGCTCGGTATGCGTCCTGGCATCTGGGCGTCTATCTGGGCGGCGCTGGGCTACAATTTCTTCTTCACCCAGCCGCTGTACACGCTCAGTATCTACAGCACCGCAGACATCGTCACCTTCGTGGTCCTGTTCGCGGTGGCGGTAGTCATCGGTGGGCTCGCCGGCAAGGTGCGACGTCAGGCCGAAACCAGCGCGGGCGTTGCCCGGCTCAACGCCTCGCTGGCGCGCTTCGCAGGGCTGATGGGCGGGCTATCCGACAGGGACGAGACTGCGCGCGTCGCGTGTAGCGAGATCGGCGGCCTGCTCGATGTGGTCGCGATAATCGTTTCGATCGAGGATGACCGGCTGGTGGTGCGCGGCAACGAGCATTATCGCGAACTCGACATGATCGATGAGGCCGCGGCGAAGTGGGCGCTTGAAAACGGCGAGCCGACGGGCCGCGATACCGGCACGCTGAACGCCGCTGACTGGCAGTTCCACCCGCTAAAGACGGCGCTTGGCATGATGGGGGTGCTGGGGATCGCACGGCCGTCGCAGCAGCGCGTAATCCGCCCCGACGATGCCACGTTGCTCGCCTCTCTGGTCGATCAGACCGCGCTGGCGCACGAGCGGCTAGTGCTGGAGGGGCGTGCGCGCGAGGTCGACGCCTTGCAGCAACGCGATCAGCTTCGCGGAGCCCTGCTCGGCAGTATCGCCCACGACCTGCGCACGCCGCTGACCGCCGTGATCGCCGCGACCGAGGCGATCCCGTCCAAGGGATCATTTGCCAGCGAAGTGTTGATCGCACGGGAGGAATCGCGGCGTTTGCAGCGCTTCCTGAACGATCTGCTCGAAGCCTCAAGAATCGAGCATGGCGCGATCCGGCCCAGCATGGAGAGCGTGGACATAACCGATGTGATCGCCGCGGTCCTGCGCGATCTGCGGCAGAGCGGCCCCGATACGCGGGTCGAGACCGCGATCGATGCCGACTGCCCGCTGGTGCAAACCGACGCTCTGCTGGTCCGCCATGCCCTGATAAACCTGATCGACAACGCGCTCAAATTTTCGCCGCAGTCGAGCAGCGTTCTGGTCGAGCTCGATTGCAGGGACAATGATGTGACGCTGCGAGTGCTCGACCGGGGGCCGGGGCTCCCGTCGGGCGAAGTTGCGTTGTTCGACCGGTTCGAGCGGCTCGAAGGAACCGATCGCGTGGGCGGTTCCGGCCTCGGCCTGTGGATCGCGAAGAACTTCGTCGAGGCAGTGGGTGGCTCCATCGCCGCGGAGAATCGCGAGGGCGGCGGCGCAGTGTTCGCGATCGCGCTGCCACAGGCTACGGTCGTGTCCGGGGAGACCGCCAACGATGCGTAGCGATGTTCTGATTATCGACGACGAGCCCGCGATCCGGCGTTTGCTCGTCGGCGCGCTCGATCGCAGCGGTATCAGTCATGCCGAGGCGGCGAGCGCAGGGGAAGCGCTGCGATTGGTAAAAGTTCAGCCGGGACCGCTGGTCGCGCTCCTCGACCTTGGCCTGCCCGACCGCGACGGGCTCGAGATCCTCCCGCAACTTGCCGAGCTGGGGCTCGCGGTCATCGTCCTGACCGCGCGCGACGCGACCGAGGAAAAGGTTGCCGCGCTCGATCTGGGGGCCGACGATTTCGTGACCAAGCCGTTCGACAGCGAAGAGTTGCTCGCCCGTGTCCGCTCCGCGCTGCGGCGCAAAGCAGGCCCGCTCGCCGACACCGCTTTGCGCGAATTCGCCGATGGCACGATCGACCGCGAGACCCACGCCGTCAGTCTACGCGGCGAAAAAGTCGAACTGACGCCGCGCGAGTTCAACCTGCTCTGGGCGCTGGCCGACCGCCCGGGGCGCGTAGTCACGCATGAGAGCCTGCTTGAGACTGTCTGGGGGCCGGCGCACCGGCAGGATCTAGACTATCTGCGGGTCGCGATCCGCTCGCTCCGGCGGAAGATGGAGCAAGATCCGAGTAATCCGCGGCTAATCGTGAACGAGCCGGGGGTAGGTTATCGCGTAGCTGTGAACCTAAGGCGGAGTGTCTGATGCGATCAGATATGCAAGAAAGAGCGGACTGTCCGCTAACGGCCCATTTGCTGTCAGTAAAGGGTACGCTTTCTGTGGCACCTGTCTTCGATTGCTCACAGTCATCCGTGAAGCCTTTAGCAGAGAAACCTTCGAGCA
>FUFK010042681.1_pt1 | contig 33152 bp, 36 predicted proteins | sample 1021851 | NCBI WGS metagenome assembly FUFK01 (sample SAMEA51879418, study PRJEB19060) | metagenome | reverse complement strand
TCAAGCCAGCGCACCACAGTGTGCGATTCGCAGGCAGGCTCGAACACGTAGTCCGAGGAAGCTACTTCCTTGAAGTAGCAGAAGTCATCCCCCTCTTTGAGGATGATTTCAACAGCCCAGTTCGCGGCACTCTCCGCGTCTGGGAAGTTCCGCTTACAGCGAAACTCGCCGCCTCCCTCGAACGGGAAGACGAAAGCATAGATTGGTTGTGGCATAAATCGAAGATTTAAAAGATTAGACATTTGTTTGAGTGATGACACTCCCTTAGAAAGGGAGGTCATCAGAAGTTGGTTGGCCGTCCTCAATCAAGGCTAAAGCCTCAAGGCGGATACGCTCCAGCTCCGCTGAACGATGCCGAGCCATAGCCTCCTCAGGAGTTTCTCCTGGAAGGAGAGTCAGCTTCATCTGCTGCTTCTTACGAGCCTTCGGCTCGATCACAGGCACCTCCTTACGAGGCTCCAACGGTTGAGCATCACCTTCGGTGATGGCGTGAACTACCTTGGTCTTGGCGGCCTTGCCAACCTTGTTGGCAGTAGCAGACTTGGCTTGAGCTTGCTCAAGTCCCGCACTGCTCGACCGCTTGGGACGACGAACCTTGGCCGCAGCCTTAGCAGCTTTCGCTGCTTTGGCTTTGGACTTGGCCTTAGCCTTCGGCTTGGCAGCCTTCGGCTTTACCCCTTCGACCATCGAGGTCAACGAAGCCAAGGCTTCGAGGGTAGCCTTCTGCTTAGCAGAAGTAGGGTTGAACATAAAGCTGTTTACAGCTTTCTTAGTTGCCTTCAGCAACTCGGAGTGGGAGATGGTGTTTGCCATTTCGTTAAGAGATTAAGATGATAAGAAAGAATTCACAGAATTCATTCTTTCTTATCATCTATCTCTACCTCCTTCACCGTGCGAATCAGCAAGCTGATTTGTCGATGCGGTGACAGTCAACACACGGCATCGAAGATGCTTCAGGTAGGTTGAGCCAACCGACTGGAAATCAAGGTGGTAGTTAACCTTCATTGATGAAGGTTGGATATGGCTAACCAAAGGTTAGGGGGTGACTGTCCCGACTCTCTCTCTGACAATGCCTTAGCATTGGCACTGTCCAATTGAAGTCAAACTTGAAGTAACCAGAGCTAACTTGCTGTATCCCAAGANNTTANAGCTGTTACATAAAGCCAGAATGTATGCGGCAGCCTACGATACATAACCCCTACGGGGTTCTGTCGATGCGTTTCGGACGCGTGTGCGCATCGCTATGCAGTATACATAATCCCCTCACCACGTATTACGCAGGTTTTTTTCATCGGGATCATGCCAAAGAAAAATCCGACTGCACAGCTTATATGCATGTAAGATGCTGTTGCTCAGAGCCTTGTGTAGGTTACTTAAACTGAATTCTACGATTTGACTTTCTAAAAAAAAAGCTGTAACTTCGCCAAAGCATTGTTAGCGATGACACTTCGAAGCTGTTTTTACTACGAAGCGATCTAGGGAGAGTGCGTATGTACGCACAAAACGACACTACGAAGCGTAATTCAAACTTATTAAGCTGTGAGGGCGCAAAAACTGTGTTTGTATATTTGCGTTATGATTGCAAGGAAGTTCGGAGATCCTATNGACCCTAAGAAACTAAAGAAGGGTATATCCTGGTCGGAGAGCAGGGGAGGGAAATACATGGTCAACCCTACTAGTTCGGCTACTGGGATGTATGGTCAGCTGTATAGCCAGGTAGATGACCTCCCTATGATGNAGGGGGTNTCCAGGGACTCGTTGGCGAGAGACTTGAGACTACAGGATATGCTCATGGACATGCGTATTAATGAAGGTATAGGGGGACCAAGCTTATCTAAGAATGCTGTTGATCTCGAAAGGGAGTANAAACCACAGCTTGGNGANNANTGGGACTTCCGTCCTGACGAGGTAGCTGCTTTGAGTCACTTCCTNGGGCGCCAGGGTGCTCGTAAGTACTTCGCTTCGTTAAGAGACGGAACAGACTTTAGCGTTCCAGGAGTAAACAAGACCCCAGAGGAGTACCTACGTATATATAATGAAGGAGTACAGCGATGAAAGCTAAGAAGCGAGACTACAAGAAAGAGTACAAGAAGTTCCAGTCTGGGGGTAAGGCCAAGAAGTACAGGGCGGCACTCAACAGATTCAACAGGAAGAAGGGTACGTATGGGAACGGAGACGGGTTAGACGCCTCGCATAGCGGTGGTAAGATCGTAGGNTTTGAAGCTGAGAGCAAGAATCGTGGGCGGCGAGAGAAGTCCAGACTGAAGAAAAANTAAATAGGTATATTTGCACTATGTACGCAAAGAAGAATAAGAAGCCGATGTACGGCAAGGGTGGCATGGCTAAGCTTGCCCAATACATGAATGGTGGTAGAATCTATGCTGAGAACGGCGATCAGGTCCCTCCAAGCAAAACTCAATTGCTGAAATCATTTATGGGTGAGAAAGGCTTTATTGATAGATATGGCGACCCTGAAGATAAGGCGGCTTTTTATGAGGGTATGGCCCGTAAAGACGCAGAAGGAAGATACCAGTTTGACGGATCTCCTTTTAACGGCTCCTCTCAATCACCAGTTTCTAAGGCTGACCCAAAGGCAGGTGAGAAACTGCTCGAAGAAGCAAAAAGACTCGAACAAAGACTTAAGTTTTCTGGAGTTTCAGATCCTTTAAGCGGTGCGTACAGAGATGCTGGAGAGGGAGAAGCAGCAGAGCTTGAAAGATTTTTGGATACTGTGGGGTATGTGACAGGTTCGGATCGAAGCGGATCGGTTACTGGCGAACTACAACAGATTGCTTCTGGAATTAAATCCTACCTGAGCGGGGATGGGTACAAGAGGGGTTATAACGACGAATACTTTAGACAGCAGGGAGAAAAAAATACGGTAAAGTACCGCTCTGGCGGCATGATGAAGTACCCTGGTGGGGGAATGATGCCAAGGAAGCGAGGAATGATGATGTATCAGGAAGGTGGAGAGATGTCAAGAGAGCCTAAGGTGGACATTATCGACAACAAGATCCTCGTAGGTGGATCTATGATCAAGAAGCAAAAGCCAGGGGGTGGATTTGAGTACGAACCAAAGCCTGAGTATGCTAACGAGGCTATGTTCTTTGTTGACGGCGTACCAGCTACATTCGCTGACGCTAAGTTTGCCTTTGAGCAAACATCTGATGCAGGTGTTGGTATGGATTTCAATGACTACATTGAGAAGTACACCAAGCAGAGAGGTGCATACGACATGGACCTCAAGAAGCAAAGAGAATCACTCGGAGAAAGAGCAGAAGCCGCAGGGACNNCCGCCCTCCTCCGAGCCCTCAGAGATATGCGATAATTATCTAATCGACAGCGTAGAGAAATCCCCTACGGTCTGATTAGGCAAGAATACTGAAAGGCACCCCTCGTGGGTGCTTTTTGCCTCAATGATGTACGTGTCTCGCACTACGTGCTGGTAAGGCACGTCACCAACGAGTACAGACATGGTGATTTCGTATGAAGCGCCACCAGCTTGAGTGGGGGTGATGCTGAAGCGATCACCACGGTAGTCGTCGCAGATGGTTTGTGTGAACCCATCAGGAGTAGTTGACACCACGGTAAAGCTGTGGTTGCGGTGATTGTTCGGTACTACAGTGAAGTTTGCAGTACATCCGATGTGTTGTGCGTTTACTGTTGATGCCAACGCCAAGGCAAAGATTAAGATTGAATTTTTCATAGCAAATAACTGATTTAAATTGTTTCGTAACTTCGGTTTGCTGATCTCAATGTAGGGCAAAATATCATTCAATCCAAATTTTTTTGTCTAACTTCGCTTATTCAATCATAGATTGAAAAAATATTACCACAACCCTAGGATTAAAAGAATTGATCCTTCCTGGATTGCCAATCGAAATGCAGTTAAGCAAAAACCTATCACTGAAAGAAGTCGTGAAGTCAAACACGGCCAGCCGCCTTGGGATCGATAACACACCCGAAGACTGGGAGATCGAAAACCTCAAGGCCGTAGCAGAGAATGTATTCCAACCCATCCGCGATCACTTCGGCGTACCCATCGCCGTAAGCTCTGGATACAGAGGGAAGCAGCTTAACAAAGCCATCGGGGGNAGCAAGTACTCCCAGCACATGGTNGGNGAGGCGCTCGANCTGGATGCNGANGTNTNTGGNCGCATCACGAATGCAGATATCTTCAACTTCGTAAAAGACAACNTGGTGTGGGACCAGATGATCTGGGAGTTCGGGGACGACGAGGAACCCAACTGGGTACACATCTCCTATAAGTCTGTAGGGCGCAACCGTAAACAGATTAAGAGAGCCCGCAGAGACGAAAAGAATAAAGTTTATTACACAGTAGAGAATGCCTAAACAAGTATTTAACTACGCTCCTGGAGACAGCAAGAAAAAGCGTCCAGGGGTACACGCTAAGACCAGAACTTCTAGCAACAAGCGTAGCAAAAACTACAGGAAGAAGTATCGCGGACAAGGAAAATAGATTTGTCTATATTCGCGCTCCTAAATTTTTTATCATGCGCGAAAAAGAAGAAGACTTCAACGTAGATTTCCTAGATCCAGAAAGAGTAAAAGCGACCGAAGAGAAGGTCAAAATTGGCAAGATCGTGTGTGATATTCACGCACCAGAGGGCTGCGAGAACTGTAGTGGCTAAAGTGAGTTATAGAAACGTTGCACCGCTAGCCTACCTTTCTGCGACATCGCATACCGAACTCTGTAATTCATTTTTGTCTCGTCCCGAAACAGATGATCCTCTAGAGTCTGAGACGGCGTGAGCTTATCGAAATGTTTATATAGATACCCAGCTATTACCAGCGGGTATATCATCCTGTCAGCCAGGTTTTTTCGATTCATGCCATACTCAGACGCTACGTAGTCAATCGTGAAAAACTCTAAGTCGTACAAGAATAGCAACAGGTGCAGGTACGACTTGGTGAGATCTGGGCTACTTTCTAAGAAGTCATTCGTAGCAGAGCGCAAGTTCTTCAAGTGGTTGTGCTTTACATACCGCTCTGGCAACTTAGAAAACTCCCTGAACAGCCTCGACTTTCTAACGGANGATTTAGGCATCTAAATTCTGTTGTATCTTTGATACAAACAAATTTACATCATGAGTCCCAAAGACACCCTCTTCTTCGCCGAAATGTACTCGCTCGTCAAGAAGATGGAGGAGACTATCGAAGAATTCGAAATGAAAGATCGAGTTCTTGCATCGATAATCGTAGGTGTCCTCGACCTTGAGGCAATAGAGTATGGAGACGAAGAGGCTGAGATGAAAACCATGTACAGCTTCAATCTTCAGTCCCGCGCCGAGCTAGAATCGGTAAAGCAGGTTATGGATAATGCCTATCAAGAGGACGACGAAATAGATCTCGATGACTTCTTAGGTGATTTGGGCATATCCTTAAACTAATGGAAGGACTTATTAGAAAGATCGTCATCGGCAAAGAGCCGAAAGACGGCATGGCTTATTACATCGGCATGCGGGCAGGGAAAGGAGAAGTATCTGCTATTCTCGAAGATGACCATCATCTTCATAAATTTGGAAAGAAAAGGTACCTCATCTATATTGAAAACCAAGAAGGAACACTTCTTTGGAAAGCTGTAGATGAAATGCCATGCATGCTTGAATACGATTTAAATTTTTAATTAATGAAAACGTTTAATTTGTTTGTCGTCGAACTAGACAANACGATAAACGACACCATCACAACGTCTGGTGGTTTAGAGTTGTACATAGACAATAGATTCAATGAGTTTGAAAACAGAGTTACAGAAGGCCCAGTCGTGGCTGTCCCGTTCAAGTACGAAACTGGTGTCAAGCCTGGCGACACGCTTTACTTCCATCACCTCGTGGTTATCAACGAAGGCCAACCACTTACTGGTAATGACAATCACTACCTTGTCAGGTACGATCAAGACCACGCTGTCAATAATCAAGCTATTGCTTTTAAAGACAGCGACACTGGCGCTATCCACCCTCTTGCGGGTTGGAGCCTTCTTGAACCCGCCGAAGAAGAGGAAGTTCAAGAATCGGACATTATCGAAGTTGTCAAGCTTAAGCAAAAACCAACAACGAGAGGTAGAGTCGCATTTACGTCTCCTGGGGTTGAAGAAATAGGTCTTCAGGTCGGCGATGTAGTTGGGTTCAAAAAGAACATGGACTACCGCATCAAGATAGACGGAAAGGAGTACTACCGCACTCGTGTCGAAGACTTAATGTACAAAGAGCTCTAACATGTTTAGCAAAGAAGAAATTTTTGCCCTTCTTTCTGACGAGGGCGCCATGCTTGCTGACGGGTTTGACGCAGCAGTAATAGGCATTACGTTCGGGGCGAACATGATTGCCGTTTACAGTGTTCAAGCATGTCTCGACATTTTGATGGAAGAGGATGAGATGAGCTTTACAGATGCTCTCGAATACTTCGAGTACAACATGGCTGGCGCATATGTTGGAGAGAAGACACCGATCTTTGTTTACGACATTCAGGAAGATGTCTAAGTTCACTACGATCAGCGCGTCCAAGAGGTTGATGGCAAGCATGGAGGTTGCTATCAATAATATGATTGAAGAAGTAAAGAAACCTGTGGACCCAGAGGCTGGTGGGTCTGCAAGGAAAGCAGAATTACAATCCATTAAACAAACAGCTATTGACTGTAAGGAGTTGCTGATAGAGCGTCAGCGTCTAGAACAAATGGTTAAAGAGCTACAAGACAATGGATCAATCGAAAAAGAAAAAGACTACTCAGGTGGATTCGCAGAAAAATTCTCAAAATAGTCCTAGCGGTTTGATATACTGGGAGGACTATGACTTTGATAATCAGAATAATACGGCTGGTTACTTAAACATAAATATATGCACCCGTAGCTCAGCTGGATAGAGCATCTGCCTTCTAAGCAGACGGTCACAGGTTCGAGTCCTGTCGGGTGTACGAATTAAATTAAATGTCTGTACTTATAGATATAGAGGGATATGAGACTAAAGGGATTAAGATCGACCCTAACGGTACAGAGGGAGCTCACGTCGAATCGAGTGGGCTACTTATTGTCCTTCCAAAAAAACCGAAGCGATCTGAGATACTCTTCCATGACCAACCAAAGGAGTTGCAAATGTGGAGCCGCCTACCTATGCCCGAAGAGTTGCAGAGGATTCGAAGTATGGATGAGTGGTTCGAGAAACCTGCCGAGTTTCGATCAAGGTTTCGTGTATACATCGAGAAAGAGTTTCAACGCAGGAGGGACGGCGTTTGGTTTTACAACAATGGGGAACCTACGTATATTACAGGGAGACACTATATGTTTTTACAGTGGTCTAAAATTGATATCGGATACCCATCATACCTTGCTTTCCAAAGAGAAATCTTTCTCCACATGGCTGCTTGCGAGGCTGATCCTCGCTGTTTCGGTCAGCTTTATACTAAGTGTCGTCGCTCTGGTTACACCAATATATGCTCTGCTGTACTTGTTGACGAGGCTAGTCAAGTTAAAGAAAAGCTTTTGGGCATTCAGTCAAAGACTGGTAAGGATGCCCAGGAAAACATCTTTATGAAAAAAGTAGTCTCTATTTTTAGAGGCTACCCCTTCTTCTTTAAGCCTATCCAGGACGGTACTACGAACCCACGTATGGAGCTGGCATTCCGAGAGCCTTCTAAGCGGATCACCAAGAACAACAAAACGTCTCAACGCGGAGATGCGCTCAACACCGTCATCAACTGGAAGAACACTACGAACAACGCATACGATGGTGAGAAGCTGCACATGCTCTATCTGGATGAAGCAGGTAAGTGGGAGAAGCCTACCGACATCCGTGAGGCGTGGCGTATAGAGCGTACATGCCTTATCGTGGGTAAGCGCATCGTAGGTAAGGCGCTGGTGGGAAGTACGGTAAACCCCATGAACAAAGGGGGAGAGGAATACAGGGGGCTTTGGGAGGACTCTGACCCCAATGAAAGAAATAACAACGGTAGAACCAGGTCGGGACTTTACAGGATATTCATTCCCGCATACGAAGCCTTAGAGGGTTTCTTTGATAAGTATGGTAAAGCAGTAATAGACAACCCTCCGAACCATATCCCTAATATGACTCGACGCATAAAGTTTCGGGGGGATATCATAGGTATAGACGGGGAGGTTATAGATCAAGGCAGTAAGTCGTACTTGAAAAACGAACGTGAGTCGTTCAAGGATGATCCTTCTGAGTTAAACGAAATAATCAGGCAGTTCCCGTTCACTGAGGATGAAGCCTTCAGGGATAGTATCGAGGGGAGCCTGTTTAACATCGGCAAGATATACCAACAGATAGAGCATAACGATAATCTCTACCCGAACCCTGTAGTTCAGGGTAATTTTGTCTGGAGAAAGAAGGATGAAGAAGTAGTGTTTTCGCCTGACCCTAACGGAAGGTTCCGTGTAGCTTGGCTTCCTCCCGACCACCTCAGAAATAATAAGGCTGACGATCGTGGCAAACGCATAGCTCCTAATGCGCATATTGGCGTGGGAGGTGTTGACTCCTACGATCTTGACGCTACAGTAGACGGGAGAGGCTCGAAGGGTGCGCTGCACATGTACAATAAATTCAACATGGACGTCCCGCCGAACATGTTTGTGGTAGAGTATGCTTCTCGTCCTGACCTCGCTAGTATCTTTTATGAGGACGTTTTGATGTGCGCGTTTTTCTACGGGTACCCGCTTCTTATAGAGAACAACAAGTATGGGATTGCAAGGTACTTTGAATCAAGGGGTTACGACGGTTACTTAATGGACAGACCACAACATTTGCGTAATCCGAATTCATCCAACAACGTAAGGACAAAGGGTATCCCGTCTAACTCTCAGGACGTGATTCAATCTCATGCTCAGGCTATTGAAGCTTACATCCACGATCATGTTGGCGTCAGGGCAGAATCTGGCGAGATGGGTCAGATGTTGTTTAACAGGACCCTGGAGGATTGGATTGCCTATAAGATTGATAAACGAACTAAGTTTGACTTGACTATAAGCTCTGGTTTGGCTCTGCTTGGAGCGCAAAAAGCAAAAAAGAAAAAGGTTAAGTCAGACTTTCAGGATAAGACTTTTTTTAGGACTTACAAGCCAAAAGCCTGGCACTCTTAGTTTTACTATATTTGCATTGAGTTAATATGACTCCACTCAGTGCAGATGAACAGCAATAATAAAAAACCAGCCAGCTTTCCAGATCCTTTAGCTCCCTCACAGGAGAAGCAAGGGAAGGATTATGGTCTGAAGTATGCCAAGTCTATTTATAATCAATGGGGTAAAATAGACCACGAGGGCTCCACCTATAAAACCAGAAAGAATATTTTCGAAAGAAATAGGAGGTACGCTAACGGAACACAAGACACGAAGATCTATAGGTCTCTTCTTACTTCCCTCGATCCAAATAATGGTGATGGAAGTATGCTCAACCTGGACTTTACTCCAGTTCCCATCCTCCCTAAGTTCGTTAGGATTGTGGTAAACAAGATTTTGTCTCTCAGCCCGTATCCAAACTTAGAGGCTGTTGATCCTTTGTCTTCGTCCGAAAAGGATAAAGAAAGAAGGAAGATGGAGATGATGATTCAGGCTAAGGATCAGCTTGCTAAAATCCAGGAAAAAACTGGGGTGGCCGTTGGAATGAAGTCTGAGGATATACCAGAAACCTTAGAAGAAGCCGAAATCTTTATTGGGAATAACATCAAGTCTTCTTCGGAGATCGCTGCACAGGTCGCCACGAACCTGACGCTGGAGTGGAATAACTTCAACGACACCACGCTGAGAAGATGCGTTAATGACCTCACGGTTCTCGGCATGGCTGTCGTAAAAAGAAGCAACGATCCTGAGCACGGAATCAAGGCTGAATACGTGGACCCCTGTAACTTTATCCACAGCTATACAGAAGACCCAAACTTCGATGACTTGGTTTATGCTGGCCACGTAAAGTACATCACTATTGGGGAGCTCAAGCGTATTGCTTCCGATCAATTTACGGAAGAGCAGTACAGGTCCATCGCTCAAACAGCTCAGAAAAAGTACGGGTACGATCAGGCTAAGATGAGTCAGTCTAATTACAACGTAAACAGCCGACAATCTAATTACGGGTATGACGAGTACAAGGTTGGAGTTTTAGACTTTGAGTTTATTTCTGTGGATTGCGAATATTACGAATCCAAAGAAAGCAGGTACGGTAATATTGGTTTCTACGCCAAGGGGGAGAACTATAAGGCTCCACAGAACTCTGTATTCAACAGGGATGTAATGAAGATGGAGACCGCATCTATTTATGGTGGGTGCTACATCCTGGGTACTGACTACTTGTTTAGCTACGGAAAGAAGACAAATATCCCCAAGAATATCCACGATATCTCAAGGGCTAATATGTCTTACTCCGCTTGCGCAACAAATATCCTTGAGATGTTGCCCAAGTCTATGGTGGACAGTTGCATTGGTTTTGCTGACCAGCTTCAACTTACACACCTCAAGATCCAGCAGGCTGTAGCTAAGGCTAAGCCCGACGGAATCATCATCGACATCGAGGGTCTGGAGAATGTTCAGCTTGGGAAGGGTGGAGAGCTTCAGCCGCTTGACCTTCACGACATCTACGAGCAGACGGGTGTATTCTACTACAGAAGCAAGAACCCAGAAGGTGGATTCCAGAACCCGCCCATCAGGGAGATCGGCAACAGCATTCGAAACATCAATGAGCTTATTGGTTTATACAACCACTACTTACGTATGATCCGTGACGCTACGGGTATCAACGAAGTGATGGATGCTTCTACACCTAAGTCTGATGCACTGGTGGGCGTCAGGCAGCAAGCTCTGGCAGCCGCTAACAATGCCATCTACGATATCACAAACTCTTCGATGGTTTTGTACAAGAAGGTCTGTACAGATATTGTTAAGTGTGTTCAGATCATTCACCCTGATTCTGTTTTGTATAGGATATATGAGAACGCTATTGGACAGGAGAACATGAAGGTATTGAGTTCCTTCAGGAATCTTGCTATGTACAACTTTGGTGTTACGGTAGTCAAGGAGATGGAGGAGGCTGAGCGCCAGTACCTTGAACAGAACATACAGATTGCTTTGTCTCAGAAAGAGATCGACCTCGAAGATGCCATTGCTGTCCGACAGCTCAAGGATATTAACCAGGCGGAAAGGCTGTTGATTGTCCGCAGGAAAAAGCGTATCGCTATGAATCAGCAGATCGCCATGCAAAACTCTCAGCAGCAGGCACAGATTCAGCAGGCTTCGGCTCAGGCCACATCTCAAGCCAGGCAGCAGGAGATGCAGATGGAGGCACAGCTAAAGGCTCAGGAGATGCAGCTCAAGAATCAGCTAGAGGCACAGCTTGAAAGTGTGAAGCACGAGTTTAGAAAGGAGATTGAAATGATCAAGGCTCAGGCTACGCTTGGATTTAAGGAAGACGACAAAGAGTTTAAGGAAAAGCTGGAAGTCTTAAAAGAAGACAGGAAAGATGAGAGGGTGACTAAACAAGCAAATGAACAAAGTAAACTTATCTCTCAGCGTAAATCTGATACCCCTCAGCCCTCAGCTTAATATTTGAAAGATGGACAACACAATAAACCTGGACAGGTCTCAAAGACTTGATATCATTTGCAGGAAGGGTGATACGTTTACTTTGAATCTTGAGCTCAAAGACGACAACGGAAGGGCCATTGATCTTACTGGCAACCCCTTTGATGTTTACAGTTTCCTTATGGAGGTGAGACTCAGCGACACTTCTAGCACTGTGGTTCTAACCCCCACCCCAAATATTGCCTCGACCGTAGACGGTCTCGTTACTTTCAGCGTTCCAGCTTCCGATATGGTAGTAAATGCTGGGCTTTATGTTTACGACATTCAGCAAACCAGAACGGATACCGTGTCTAGGCCCGTGAATACTCAAGAGCTTTCTGTTGAGACGTTGCTCTTCGGAACCTTTAAGATTAACGAAGACGTAACCGTTTGATATGGCAACTAAAATAAAGATTACCGTATCCAAAGGGCCACAGGGTGAACAAGGGCCACAGGGCATTCAGGGTATTACTGGAGAGACGGGGGCTACAGGCGCTACAGGTGCTACAGGTCCACAGGGCCCTCAAGGGGATACTGGACCGCAGGGGCCTACTGGACCGCAAGGTCCCACGGGTCCACAGGGTTCTGATGCCAACGTTTCTTCCTCTAGTATTTTTGATCTTTCCGACACAGAACAATCTGGGGGCTCTGTAGCTGCTGGGTCTATCCTGTCGTTTGTGAATGGGAGGTTTACAAATACCGCTCCTGCTTCCCCTCCGCCCAACAACACAGATTCTTTAACGGAGGGTAGTACAAATCTGTATTACACAGAGGCCCGTGTGTCTGCCAATACAAATGTAGCAGCCAATACACTTAAGGTTTCTTTTCCTGGATTCGGAACCACGGCGGGCACATCATTGGAGGGTAACACACCCTTGCTCCAGTTGGGTACTTCAGGAACCACGGCTTTAGCAGGTAACACAACAACTATCTCAACTGCGCAAGCCAATGCGATAACAGCCAATACCGCCAAAATCGCTACAGTAGCTGATGATACAAGCCCGCAGCTTGGTGGGAACCTTGATGTAAACGGGAACGATATTGTAAGCACTTCAGACGGACACATCGTTTTAGATCCCAACGGGACTGGAGAAGTTCGATTGGATAAGGCTACGGGCGATGCGGTCTTGCAGGTAAACCATATAACCAACGGAAACAATTCAAGGCTAGAGCTGACAGAGGGCAACGGAACCTTTGGGGCTTTCTTCAATTACGATAGTACGATTACGCATATTGGTTCTATTAACGGTAGCTCAGACGTAAACTCCATAAAGATTAATCGACCAGGTGACATGGAGTTCTTGAAGGCTGTTAAGTTTCTCAGCCCAGCCGTCTTTGAGATGACGGTTGACAATGATGCTACTAACTTTCCTATTGAGCTAAAGGACGAGAACTCACAAACGCAGGTTTTTTATCTGAAGAACAGCGGCGTCGCCGACGAAGTGGATATGTACCTCAAGGGAGATTCTCAAATAACTGGCAACCTAGAGGTTCAGGGAGACATTGTAAGCACTTCCAATGCTGACATTGATTTAGACCCCAATGGCACGGGCAAGGTTGTATTCAAGGGTAACTCTGATAAAGGTGCTGGTCAGTTCGTCCTGAACTGCGAGCAGAATAGCCATGGCGTTGTAATCAAAGGCCCACCTCACTCAGCATCGGCCTCGTATACGTTGACGCTTCCAAATACTGATGGCAGCGCAAATCAAGTTTTGAAGACTGACGGTAGTGGAAACCTGGATTGGGTTGATCAAACCACAGATACGAACACTACCGATTTAGTTAGCGATACGTCCCCACAGCTTGGTGGTGACTTAGACCTGAACGGGAATAAAATTACTAGCGCTTCAAACGCAGACATCCTTATTGAGCCTGACGGAACTGGGGATATTAACCTTTCTGCCGATACTATCAACCTTTCAGATAATGCGAATACTGGAAGAATTGTGATTGGCACTAACTTTATACAACTAAAAAGCACCACCGTTGGGGCTATTTGGACTGCAACGACAAACAGCAACAAGTTCCAAATCCAACAACCCTTAGCATTAGGCACAGCTGCACCCACCTCAACGACGCTGCTTGGTATTAAACGCGATTCCAGGACTCATATTATCTGCGAAAACGCGGCTGGTGATGACAAATTTAAGGTGGACGTTGATTCAAGTGGTAACGCAACAACCACTGTAGCGGATACGTTTATTGCAAGCGGACTCACGTACCCCACCTCTGACGGAACAAACGGACAGGTACTAACAACTAATGGGAGTGGAACTCTTTCGTTTACCACTGTGTCGGGCGGAAGTGGTTCTTCGACATTTTTGGGTCTTACCGATACGCCTAGCTCGTTTACTGCAAGTAAATTCTTGAAGGTAAATTCTGCTGGGAATGCTGTTGAGTTTGTTGACAATCCTTCTGGAGGGATATCCGACGTTGTTGACGATACCACTCCTCAACTCGGCGGAAATCTAGACACGAATGGATCTAACATTGTGTTTGGTGATTCCGCTACCCCAGGAACCGACGACACTTTGATTTTTGGTGCGGGCAACGACTTGCAGATTTATCATGACGGAAACGATAGTTTTATTAGAGATGCTGGAACTGGCGATCTGAAGATCAACGCAAGCACGGTTAAAATATCTGACCACGACGGAAGCCCAACTTACATTCAGGTAAACGGCACTCAAATCCAATTGAACGGATTCGTTGATGTTAGCAGCAAAGTAGGAAACGGATCAGACGAAGAGTACATCAAGTTTGATGATTCTGCCAACACAGTTTCATTGCACGTTGAAGACGTTGCGGTATTTACGGTTGGGGATAATCACAGCACTGGAAATGGATTCGCAGAAGTCACTGGTAAACTTGAAGTAACTAAAGGTATTACTCTCGACAAAACGGCAAATACGGATTTCAGCTACAGAGGTGACGTCATGTATTTCGGTTCAGGTTCTACCACGCAAGGAGAGCTTTGCTACCTCAACTCAAGCGGAGGATGGACAGCAGCTGATGCTGATGCTACAGGTACAGCAGGGGGCGTTATGCTGGCTATCGCTCTGGGTACTGACCCTGATGCTGACGGAATGTTGTTGCGTGGTACGTTTACTCTCGACCACGATCCAGGAACGATTGGTGATGAGCTTTATGTGTCTACTACGGCTGGAGATATTACAGCTACGGCACCATCAGGAACGGGAGATATTGTCCGCGTAGTTGGATACTGTCTTGACAGCACCAACGGACAGATTTACTTTAATCCTTCTAATGACTTCATCGAACTTGCATAATGCCCGACATCAGCAAAAGAAACGGTATTGAAATGGCAGATATCGCAAAAATCAATGAACAAGACGTTCCTTCAGGTGGCGGTGGGGCTTCTGAGCCAACTTCAGGAATAATCTCTATTGGAGGCGGCTCCAGTTCAAGTAACATCCTCGCTCACACCCCTGTTCAAAGGGTTTTCCAAACCGTTGAGTTTCATTCTAGCGTATCCTCACCTCCAGGCGCTTCTGATATCGCAAAAATACACGGGGGTAGATACATACTGGGCATGTTGGATAACTCTGGGAATTTGTTTCTTATTGGCCCAGGGGCTGATTCCAATGTTGGTCAAAACTTCGTTTACGGAGGTAAAAGACGGCAATTTGGCCTTGTATTAACTTCAGTCGCTGAATTTAGTTGTGGTGATAACCACACCTTGGCTGTAAAAACAGATGGAACACTTTGGGGTGTGGGGCCAGGCGGTGACGGTCAGTTTGGGGATGGAACGTCCAATCGGTACACCAATTTCAGTCAGATTGGGACTGACACGGATTGGTCAAAAGTCTCTTGCGGGGAAGATTACAGTCTTGCGATAAAAACTACAGGCGCTTTATATAGCGCTGGTAAAAATCAAGACGGAAGAACAGGCCAAGGGACCACCAGCGGTGACACTACGTCTTGGACTCAAATAGGAACTGATACCGATTGGACTCAAATATCCGCAGGCCAGAGAACTTCTGCTGCCATAAAGGGAGGCACTTTAGTTACATGGGGAGACGACACCAGTAATCAGCTTGGTCTTTCGAGCTCTGGCGATCAGAGCTCTCCTGGTACAGCGAGCTCTGACACAGACTGGCAAAGCGCTCATGTGGGCGCTAATTACATCAAGGCTATAAAAACCACTGATGGCCATCACTACCATTGTGGAGCAGGCGGTTCGTTTGGCGGGGGCACGAGAGGAGATGGCTCTACAAGTTCCACAAGCAGCTTTACAAGAATTGGAACTGATACTGGTTGGACTGAATTTCTTGAGCTTAAATACACTAGCTTTACCTATTACGCAGCTGGTAAAAAAAGTGGAAGCTGGTATGTATGCGGCAGATACGACGGCGTACCATACATAAGAGTAAACGGCGTTTCAACGACTTCTAATACAACGACTTTCGTACAATTAACCAGTCCATCTCCTTCAATTATTGGTTTAGCGAACCCTGAGTCTGGTCGCCCCGAATTTATATACGTAGTTTAATATGGCAGAATACACAGTTATAATTACAAGTGAGGATGATCTGAGTCAGTCTTGGACAGATTCTAGGGCCCCTAACTTTTCATGGAGCTTTAAGGAGGAAGAATTAAGTGACTGCGTTCAGGTTGGTGAAGGTCAGTGGCAGGCCACCTATGAAAGCATGGAGTTGTCTTCTCCTAAAACATACACCTACCTAGATATGGTGAATGGGGGGGAGGTTACTTATACGTTGCCCGCTGGTGAATATGGGGTTAAACCCTAACCTTCTCGTTTTTATTATCTTTGTGGTATGGCCGTAATAGTGGAAGATACCATAGAGATTGTAGTTTCCAACCCCCAGTTAAAGAACACTATAACCGTTACAAACCCAGCCTCGAAGAACACGATAAATGTTTCTCAGGGTTATACGGCATCTGTTGGAATACCTGGTCAGGGGGGTGGAGGAACCGTAACTGAAATCAGGGCTATTGACGGTCTGTCTGGAGGTATCATTACGACTACTGGAAGTATTGGGCTTGAGGATACAGATGTTGATCCAGGTTCCTACACTTTGGCTAACATTACTGTTGACTCTAAGGGAAGGATTACCAGCGCGTCTAATGGTAGTGGAACTGGAGGTACTGATGTAACTACCGATCAGGTCATAAACATCACTAATAACGACGCCGCATTTAGCCACATGACTACCCCGATAGCTTCTGGGACGTCACTTCAATCGATATTGATAGATATGCTTCAAAAGTACACTCTATCTACGATATCCCTTGATGCTTTAAGTGTCTCTCTTGAAGATCAAAACGGCTCTTATCCAGACCCATCCTTAAACGTTTCTAACACTATAACTAGAGAAGTAGGGGGAGGCGTCAGGGTTTTTGGTTTTCAACAAAGCCTATCTGATGACACCTCCGTTCAGGACAACTCTGTTTCTTTCTTTCAGAATGGCACATTGGTAGAGGGGGGCTTTAGCGATGTTTCTTCTTTGGGCACACTCTCTCAGTTTATAGATCTCTCGCCTGGCGTTTCAACAAACGTCTTCAACTTAACCGCTATAGATGACGGAGGGGGATCTAACGAGACAATATCGTCCAACAACAAGACCATTAGATTTAGGTTTAGGGTTAAGGTGGGCGCTAGTCCCCTTGAGGTTTCTTCTAGCAATTTCCAGAGCGTTTACGACAACCTCTCAACTATACATAATGAGTTGCAGCTAGAAACAACCATATCTACAACGTGTAGCCCTGATACCAACAATACTAGTAACTTCACCTACATTGTTTATCCAACCAGCTTTGGATCGGTCATTAACGGACAGTATGTTGGTGTTACTGAGGTTTTGCAGGGGGCTCAACCAGTAACTGGAGCTTTCACTGATCATGGACCTTTCGTAGTAACCAACAGCTTTGGCGCCCAGATAGAATATAATTTTTTTAGAACCAATGATCCTGGGGCTTTTGCCGATGGTGTCGTCTTAACTATAAACTTCTGATGCCAGTTTTTTTCCCAGAAGCGGTAGCTCACAANAACCCAAGCAGGCCCATCCTGGACGCCACTAATAGGCAGATCAAAGGATTNGGTCTATTTGAGTCAAAGGCGAATAGAGACACCCTGGATGCGTCTATCAGAACCGATGGATTTTTGGCTGTCACTCAAGAGAACTCCAGCTACAAGGCGTTTATATTTACTGGATCTACTTGGGATGACTCTGGTTCATGGACTGAATTGGGAAGCCAGCCTGGGGGGAACAAGTTTGCTGTTTTAGCTAAGCTTAGCGACGTAGACTTTGATTACGACTGGACAGAAACCCCCCAGTTTGAGAGCGTTAGCGTAACTAAATATAGCTCTAGTCAGTCCCCCTCCATAAACCTTTTTAGAAGTCGTGGTAGCGATCATACTGCTGTTGAGACACAGGCTAATGACGTGATAGCTGAAATAGGTTTTTCAGGGGTCGCCGTTGGAGGCAGTCAAGCCCCAGCTGGTAAAATGATTTTTACTCAGGTTGGTGGCGCAGGGACCGTCGGAGTTTCTACTAAGATCCAGTTGTTTGTTGGTTCTGGCAATGGAGACCTCCCAGCCTTTACCATAAATGAAGAAAGGGTGGTTTCTGTGGCTAGGCTTTCTAGCGCCCCCTCTCCAGTCCCTGGGGGGATATACGCGGATAACAACAATCGTCTATTCTTTGGAATAGAAAATTAATCGTATATTTGTTTCGAAAAAAAATATTTAAACAATGGCAAGTTGGAAAAGAGTACTAACAGAGGCTGACCTAGCTCCAAACACGGGAACTGTAGGTGCTTCGATTGCAGATGACCAACAAGGTCTTGTAACTGGAAATAGCGTATTTGATTATATCGCCGCTCAAAACTTTGGTTCTGGAGCGGGAGATATTCAGTCCGTAAATCAAGGCAATGGAATTGAAACTTCTGCTACCGATGGTGGCAGCGCAGGAAACGTTGCTTCGGGGGATGCTTTCATCAGGGTAAAGCCAGCTGCGAATGGAGGTATCGATGTTACGTCAGCGGGTGTTAGTCTTGCCTCAACCGTTGCTGGTAACGGATTGACCCTTAGTGCAACTGGTTCGATCAACGTAGGTGGGCAAAGCGGTATTACAGTCACCTCGAATGCTATCGAAGCTAGGGTGGACGACTCTACCGTTGAGGTGGATAACAGCACTGGTAACATTAGGGTCAAAAACCTTGGGATCACTTTCGCTAAGTTTTCGGCGGGTGCTATTTGTGACTCAACTGAAACCTTTTCAAACGTTGACACCGAGGTCCCAACCACAAAAGCAATTGGTTTAAACTTCCCTAACGTCACGTTAACGCCAACGGGTAACGCTAATTACCTCACGCTAAACGCAGGGGGTACCGCTGGCATTCAGGACATAACGATGGATACCATCGACATCAGCAATGATACTAATCTGGATGTTTCAAACACAAGCAATAACCAGCAAGACGTAGACTTAACTCTTAGCAACTCTATTCTTACTGCCACCACGCCTGGACTTAGCACCTCCTCAAACGTGCAGTTCAACAACATCACCGCTGCTGGAACTCTTTCGGTAAGCGGAAACGTTGTGCTTGGTGATGCTGCTACCGACACTGTTACAATTACTGGTGACCTTACAGTACAGGGTAACACCACAACCATAAACACTTCTACGCTGGTCGTTGAGGATCAGTTGATCACACTCGGAAGTGGTAACACAGCGCCTGGAACTGCAAGTAATGCAGGTATTCAAGTCCAAACTGGTTCTACAGCTACTGAGTTCCCTGAAATCAAATGGAAAAGCCTTCAGTCTGGAGTTGGCCTTACGGGTTGGCATGTAGAGAACTACAGGTCGGGTAGAACAGACGATTCTGATCTTGTCCCTATTGCTGTAATGGATATAAATGCTGGAGCTCCAGCCCAATCGAACGACTCTGCTGGTGTTGGAGCCCTTTGGTTCGACACTACTGGAGACGAATTATACCTCAGAGTTTCTTAATAAATGGGTTTGATGTCAAGATTAAAGGAAGGTGTCACCACAGATACTCTATCTCAGCAAGAGCTAAACTTTCTCCTACACCTTCTTTCTGAGTCTAGGTTCGAGGGAAAAGATGTACTTTTGTTGGGTAGCATAGTCAACAAGCTGAATAATCAGCTTGAGGCTAAGTAGTTTAATTTTTAAAATTTAATTCATTATGAAGCTTGATATTCAAGAAGTGTACTTCTTGCAGCAATGTGCGAGCGGTGCCACAATCAAAGCGTCTGACGCTGAAATCGTTTATAAGACAATACAGAAGCTTGGCAAAGAGTTGTCTAGATTAGAAAAGTTAGAAGCAAGCAAAAATTAATGGATGGCTGCATGGACAAAAGTAGTATTAGAGGGCGATATCACTGGTACGGCCCCCATATCGGTACAGTCTAATGCGCTATCCCTTTCTGTATCTGGTTTAAGTGATGCTGGAACGCCAGCAAGCACCGACAAAGTGCTTGTGTGGAATGGCTCTGTATGGGAAACAGTTGACGCTTCTGAGTTTTTGGGGGGTTCTGGTTCCATAACCATCAACAACAACTCCAATAACAATCTCGTAACAGCTTCGGGGACTTCCAATACCCTGAATGGTGAGAGCAATCTCACGTACTCATCAGACCTACAGATAGACTCTGGTGCTATTATTTTAGGCACTAATAACGAGTTCCTGAAAGGGAAGATAGCCAGCGGCACCACGAAAAACCTTATAGGGTATAACGCTTCTGATGACGTAATTGTTGGGGGGAACCCAACCACTAACATTAGCCTGTACGGTAAAGTAAAGGCGGACTACGGTATAGAAAGAATTCTTACTAGCACTAGCGGGATCACTAACGCTGGTGATTTTGGAGTAGGTGCCGAGATTCTAAGGTATGGCAGCACAGCTACGGCTGCTGGAAGGCTATACTACTTGAATACAAGTGGTAGTTGGTCTGGCGCTGACAATAGCCAATCGAGTTCTGCTACCCCGCTCTTAGCTGTGGCGGCTGGGAACAACTCTGGTAGCGACGGAATGATAATCAGAGGTATGTTAAAGCCACATACTATATTGAACTCACCTTCAATAGGAGAACATGTATACCTAGGAACTGGCGGTCAATTTGATGCAAATGCTCCGACTTCATCTGGAAGCGTTAAGAGGGCTCTCGGCCATCTGGTCACGAGTGGCATTATATACTTCAACCCCTCTGTAGACTTCACGGACGTATAATTTTGTTTTTATTACCTTTGCCGTATGGCTGAAGATGTAAAGAAGAAACTCAAGCGATTTGGGCTTTCTGGGTTGAATAAACCCAAGCGATCTCCAAGCGGTAAGAAGTCGCATATCGTTGCGGTCCGTGATGGAGGCAAAGTCAAGATCATTCGCTTTGGGGAGAGAGGGGCTAGCACGGCTGGTAAGCCGAAAGCTGGAGAGAGCGCTCGCATGAAGGCGAAGCGCAAGTCATTCAAAGCCAGACACAGAAAGAACATCGCCAAGGGTAAGACCAGCGCGGCTTACTGGGCTAATAAGGTTAAGTGGTAATGAATGCTGTCAAGTACAATAAGGGCGGCAAGCTCAAAGTTAGCTCCGCTACGAAGTCTGTTCCTGCACCTTCTGGTTTTCACTGGATGGTGGATCGGGGTAGATACTTCCTTATGAAAGGAGATTACAAGCCACATCCTGGCGCTGTTAAAGAAGCCAAGTTCAAACTCGTTAGCCACTCATGAAAGCGAAGAAATCATACAAGAAAGGGGGTAAGTTCCCAGACCTTACTGGGGACGGAAAGGTAACTAGAGCTGATGTCCTGAAGGGTCGAGGCGTATTCAAAAAGGGCGGAAAGGTGTCCCGTGTGAACGAAGCTGGTAACTACACGAAGCCAGGCATGCGCAAGCGCATCTTTAACAGAATCAAGGCGGGACCTAAAGGTGGACGCCCAGGTCAGTGGTCTGCTCGTAAAGCACAGATGCTCGCTTCAGCCTACAAAAAAGCTGGGGGAGGATACACAAGCTGATGGCATTAGCTAAATCACAGAGGAGTCTCAAGAACTGGACAAAGCAGAAGTGGAGAACTTCTGACGGGTCTAAGTCTGAAGGTAAGAAAAGATACTTGCCTGATGCTGCGTGGAACGCACTTTCACCAGCAGAAAAAGCAGCCACGAACAGAGCTAAAGCCAAAGGCAACAAAAAAGGCAAGCAGTTTGTAAAGCAGCCTAAAAGCATTGCGAAGAAAGTCGCAAGGTACAGAAAGTGAATACTTTATATATTTGCACTTAAATTAATTCTAATGGAAGAAAATACACAACCTGTAGAGGTGACGGAGCAAGAGGCTCCCGTATCTACACCCGAACCGTCATTTAGCTTTGTCTCTGATGAAGAGGTGGCGGCTATGCAACAACCTCAGGCCCCAGCCGTAGAAGAACAGCCTACGGTAGAGGCTACTCCAGAGGTACAACAAGAAATTACTGATGAGCCTCAGCCCGATCAAGCAGAGACTCAACAAGAATATGCACCAGAACAAATCGAGGGTGCGGTGTTCGAATTCCTTAGCGAAAGGCTTGGGAGAAACATCGCTTCGTTTGATGACCTTCAGGCGCAACAGCAGGAGCAAAGAGAGCTCGACGAGCGTATTTCTGTGATTGCGGATTTTGTCGAAAAGACAGGCCGCGCACCACAGGACTGGTTTATTTACCAGCAGTTGAACCCTTCCGAAATGGATGACATGACTGCTATCCAGGTGCAAATGGCATCTGACTATCCAAACCTGTCCCAAGAAGAAATCGGTCTGTTGCTCTCTAGTAAGTACAAAACCGATCCAGATCTGCACTCAGAAGACGAGGTGAAGCTTTCGCAACTGCAAATGAAGATCGACGCAGAGAATGCGCGTAAGGGTATTGATGAGATGCGATTGCAGTATCAAGCCCCAGAAAGCCAGCCTCAACAGGAGACTTCATTGATTGATGACAACTGGGTTTCAAACATGCAAAACGAATTGTCCGCTTTAGATGGAATTGATTTCGATCTTGGAAATGGCGAGCAATTTACTTTTGGTATGGATGAATCCTATAAGAGTCAGCTTGCTGAGAAAAACGCTCGTCTTGACGAGTTCTTCGATCCTTACGTTCGTGAGGATGGAAGCTGGGATTACGATATGCTAAATATGCACAGAGCTCTAATTGATAACGCGGACAAAATTGTTCAGTCTGTTTACAGGCAGGGCATGGCGGACGCTCAGAGAGCTGTGGTGCAGAATGCGGCAAACGCAACCCCGACGTCTCCTAATCAAGGGGGCGCACCAAGCGGACCCGATCCTTTGACCCAGCAATTAAAAGAAGCGCTAGGAGTCAGCAAAGGAGGGTTCGGATTTATCTAAACTTTTTAATAAGAAAACAAAATGTCTACATTTAATTTTGGAGGCGGCGCTAACGGAACCAACGTTGCCGATCCAGCAGCAGCAGCGGCATCGCTGAATGCAACGCCACAGAACTACACTTCTTTGGCTAATTTGTTAGATCCCACGAAGCCCGACGTGAGAGATCTTTATGTACAAACTTATGGTGATCAGGGCATCACTGGCTTCTTGGAGCTCACGGGCGCCAAGAAGAACGCAGGTACCTCTGACAAGGTTGAGTGGTACGAAGAAGGTCGTCTGCACAAGACCGTATCTGGTTTTTATGACGCATCTGAGGATACAATCTTCCTTGAGGCATCTAACACAGACAACATTGACGTAGCGACTGTCGCTCGCGTTAATGACGTTTTGCTTAGCTCAAATGGAGATCGACTTCTCGTTACCGCTGTCGTGGATGATACTGATGGAACCACAACAACCGTAAGAAACAAGCTCTCAGTTACTGACCTTGGCAAGACTGACACTACTAGCGACGTTGCTACATCCAGTGACTTTACTGGTCAGTTCGCCATCATCGGTAACATGCATGCTCAAGGCACAGAGCAGCCAACTTCTTTCTACCAAACAAGCTTGATTAAGCGCGAGAACCCATACATCATCGTTAAGGAGATGTACGAAGTCAACGGTTCTCAAGCTACTAACATCGGCTGGTTGAACGTGAACGGTCAGTACATGTGGTACCTGAAGAACGAGATGGACGCCCGTAAGCGCTTCATGAACGAAAGAGAGATGATGTTGTTGTACTCTGAGGCAAATGACGGTACTTCCGTTACTGTTGGAACTGGCAGCATCGTTCCTTCTGAAGGTTACTTCGAGGCTGTTGAGAAAAGAGGAATTACCATCGCTGGTGATTTCGCTGCATTCACTGGCGATTTCGATAACTTGATTCTTGAGTTGGACAAAGAAGGTGCTCCCAACGAGTACGCTATGTACCTCGACAGAAACAAGTCTTTGAAGGTGGATGACATGCTTTCTAAAGGCCCAACTGGAGCTAACATTACTGCTGGTCTTGCTTCTCAATTTGGAGCTTTCAACAACTCTGAAGACTTGGCTGTCAGCCTCGGATTTAAGTCGTTTACTCGTGGTGGATACACTTTCCACAAGCACGACTGGAAGCTGTTGAACGACCCAACATTGGGTGGTATCGGTGGACCTAACGGAGCTATGATTCCAATGACTCAGGTAGCTGACGCCAACACTGGCATCAAGTCTCCTGCCTTGGAGATGAACTACAAGTCTGCTGGCAACTACTCTCGTGAGATGGAGCACTGGGTAGAAGGTGGTGGTGTCCTCGGACACGTAACTAGCGGTAAGGATACCGTTAAGTTTAACTACCGTTCTGAGTGCAACCTCGTAACTCGCGCTGCTAATCAGCACGTATTGTTGCAGGGATAATACATATAGGTAATCGAGAGGGGGAATACGCCCCCTCTCTTTTACTTCTCTTGAATTTTAATTTTATTTTAATATGACTACAAGCACAAAGCGGGCTCCTGGGCGCCCCAAAAAAACCCAGCAAAAGCAGAAGATCCGCAGATCCGAAAAGACGAACAGCGTTAATCAGTTCAAGGCCGTTAGGTCTAAGGCTGTTCTGATGTTGATGCAAAGCGGAGTCACAGTGTTTGACAAAGACTCTGGAAGGGTTAGAGAGATTAGGTACTGTGAAAACGAAAACTCTATATTTAGAGACGAACAATCTGAACACTCTGTAAAGAGCCCGATTGTATTTACTATGGGCAACCTCTTGGTCGGACCAGAGAAGCCAAATCTTTTTGCTTACTTGAGCGCTCACCCAGAGAATAAAGCTAACGGTGGTGGAACTTTTTATCTAGTAGATACTGTAAAGGAGGTTGAGCACGATTTAGACACGGAATTCTTAGTAAACGACGCGATCAACATGCTCCGAACAAAAGAGTTAGATGAGCTTCTCGCAGTCGCTCTAGCTTACGGAATGGACGTCAATCGCCCGACATCTGAGATCAAGCATGATCTCTTGCAAAAAGCCAAGAAATCTCCCAAGACTTTCATTGAGTCTTTTGACAATCCTGTCGTAACCATGAAGTCTAAGATCCGTCAAGCGGTTTCTTATCAAATCATCAAGGCTGACAATGATGCCGTCAAGTGGTTTGACACTAACAAGATTATTGTATCGGTGCCTGCGGGCCAAGACCCAGTTGACGTCTTCGTGCGTTACTGCATGACAGAGGCTGCCGCTCCTGTCGTTGCTGAAATCGAACGTCAGCTCGGCTGATTCTACATATATACCACTGAGAAAGCCTCCGTAAGGGGGCTTTTTCTTTTTCGTATATTTGCTTCATGGCAAAGACATTCGGAGCTAGTATATCTTTAGTGCATGACACGCTTCAGGACCTCGCTAATAAAGACCAGCAGGGGTTCGTTTCTGAGGCGGAGTTCAACAACTTTGCGCAGATTGCTCAGCTAAACATATTTAATTCGCTTTTTGACAAGCTAAAGGATGCCAAAAGGCTGTCTCGTGCGGGCTTTAACCCAACTAGGGACAAGTCTAAGCTGAAAAGAATACAAGAAGACCTGTCTGCCTTTTCTACCAAAAAAGAGATAGAGAAGTCGAATGAGGTCTTTGATCTAGGCGCCTTGGTTGGTGCTGGGACAGCTGACCCGATGTCTAGAATTATCAGCATTACAACTGCTGGAAGCATCATCCTCGATCAATCCACCAAGAAGCCCATTGAGATTTGCTACGACGAAGAGAAGATTGAAAGAATACTCATAAGCAATCTTAGCGCCCCAACAGAAGACTTCCCTATCGCTCTTATATCAGACAACATACAGGTCTTTCCGACCAGTATAAACTTGATTGAGGTTAGGTACTACAAGTATCCAGAAAGTAGAAGCAGCAACGGTGATAGAACCGCAGGACCGCCTCTGTATTCCTCTTCATCTACCTCTAGAGATTTCGAACTTCCAGAGCACTACACTTCGGATTTGATTTATGAAATCGCAAGGCTCGTTGGGATCAACTTAAGAGACAACAGCATACTCACATATTCTGGTCAGGAAATGGCGACTAAGAAACAAGAAGAGACATTCTAATGGCTAGGAATACAGTACCACTTAATCAGATTATTAATGATTTTATTATTACCCTCGCTGATGATGATTTTGCGGGGACGGCTTCTGATACGCAGCTGAGAACTCATGCCCTTAGGGGTATTAGGGAGATTGGGTTTGATATGTCCAACAAGGTGAGATCATTAAAGCTCACGGTCAACAAGTCCAACAACACTGTCGAGCTCCCTGACGACTATGTGGGTATAAACAAGATCGGAGTGGTTGGGGCTGATGGTATAGTTTACGTCTTGGGCGAAAACAAAAACATCAATTACTCTCAGGCTTATAGGGATGCGGACGGTAAGGTTACCGATTCTTCGCTCGCTAACGACAGCGATGGAGACGGAGTGTTAGACAGAATTGACGATAAGGGTGCGACTAACAGCGGCAGCCCTTTTTCGACCGATGAAATCTCTCAAGGGTTCAACTCATATATCTTCAGAAACTACGTTTACGGGGCGGCAAATGCCCTGTATGGCATTGGTGGAGGTCACTTGTACGGTAAGTACAGACTGAATCTAGACCAAAACAGGATAGAGCTTGAGATGAATCAAAGTATCGATGAGATTGTCATAGAGTACGTTGCCGATGAGGGCAGGTCTAAAAACCCTTCTGTCAGTGTTTACGCGCAGGAGGCTCTCATGGCGTACATGTATTATAAGATCATTGAGCGCAAAGCTTCTGTCCCAGCTAACGAGAAGGCTCGTGCTAGACAGGAGTACTACAACGAGCGTAGAAAAGCAAATGCTCGCATCAAGTCCTTCACGAAAGAGGAGGCGCTGAAGACGATTAGAAAGAACTACAGACAATCACCTAAGTTCTGATGCCTATTGACAAGATTATACCACGCTTCCTTGTCAGCGATAAGGATGAGCGTTTGCTGAAGGAGGGCGCCATGACGGACGCCCTCAACGTCACTATATCTGAAGATGGAGACGGCACAGAGGGGGTCCTTAAGAATGTCAAGGGAACTACTGCTGCTTCTCCTACCTCTGATTCTGAGCTGTTTGCCGCCACGAAAGTCATCGGGCAGGTGTCTGACCATCAGAGGGGGTTCATCTATTACTTCACTGTAAATGAGAGCGGACTGGCTGATGCCATATATCAGTACAACACAAAGTCTTCCACGAACGGAACTCTAGCGGCTAACTCTTACAGGGTGATAATTCAGAACAACGAGTTAGGGTTTGACCATAACGGATTTGTAAAGGCAGATATACTCAACATAAATATTGACGGCTCGTTAAACACTCTCCTTTATTTTACAGACGGAGTAAAAAGTCCCAGGAAGATCAACGTAGATAGAGCCGTAGCTGGCGCTTACGAACAGTTTACTGGTTCTAATTTCGTTGAGCACATATCCGCTATCAAAGCAGCAAATAACAAGTTTCCCCTTGTGTCTTTTGATTCGGACACAAATGTTCTTCAGAATAACTTTAATGAGGATACGTTTCAGTTTGCGACTCAAAACATCTTTCAAGACGGAGAAGAGTCCGCAATATCTGCTTACTCTGAGATAGCTGTTTCCAAGGTTTTGTTTTTGAACACCATGGAGACAAGCGGCTTTGCTACTAACCCATTTATTGACAACGTATGCCTAGTAAACATTCAATTAGATCCTGTACTTCCAGATCTAAAAGANGTTAGGCTGTTGGCTAGGAGGGGCAACAGCGGGGCATTTTTTGTTGTTGACCAGTTTGACCCCACTACAGTTTTAACCAGGCACATCGCTGGAAACAGTGTTACTGTATATAGTCCAACTACTGAGATCTATAGGTTTTATAACAATACGCTGGGAGAGGCTGTACCAACTCAGACAGTAAATAAGCTCTATGACAACGTTCCCCTATCGGCCAANGGTCAGGCCATAGCTGGGAATAGAGTGGTGTACTCCAACTACAAAGAAGGGTTTGATAATGTAACCACCAACGTAACCCTTAGCGTTGAGTACTCTCCACTCACAGATAAAGACGAGCAGTTTATAGCTGCTGATCAGAATACAAGCGTCATATCCCAAGCGACAAATATATCACCTTCTATAAACGTAAATCTTCTTGGCGGAACTGCATTTGACGGCTTAGAAGCTGGTGGCACTGCAACGAAAGACACGACTGTCCCTGCTGGGACCAGAATAAGGCTCAGCTTTGATTGGGGTGGCGCTGACAAAGACATAACGGTTAGCACCCCCAATACTGGCGGAGGTGTGTTTAGGGTAGAAGGAACCTTTGTGGCTACCAGCAATTTAGGCCCAAATTTTAGCTTTTCTGACCCTGGAGTTGTATTGAAGTCCAGCGATAGCGTACTGCTTGAGCATTTCTCTGAATCAGATCAAGACGGTATTTCAATAGACTACGTGGTCCCTCAAGACCAGTCCATAGAGGACATAGGCTCTGCCCTTGAGGACATCATGACTGGAAAGACTATTGACTATCTGTATACAGTAAGCAACGTGCAGTTTGATGTCGTTACTCAAGACATCACGAATGCACCAGACACCCTTCAGACCTCTTATGATAACTGGACTGGCTTGGATTTAGATGGAAACGTCAACGCTACCTTTGACTTTGGCAACACATCTACCCTTACGGGGACTGCTGGGGTTCAGGGATTTCAAATCAACCCTAAGCTTATTAAGGTAGAGAAGTCCTCTGCTGTGTTTAGCGTAGATGATATAGCGGATTCTGGATTTAACAACTACGATTTATTCTTCAATATGAGCCAGCAGCAAGAGGCTAACATACTGGGGAATCAAAGTGACACAGGGATCCTGGCCTATGCTGTAACGGTATCAAACTTTGTTAGCAATCAGTTTGCTTCTGCAAACATAATTCAAGCCAAGCCCACGTTTAAATCAGGCAGCACCCACAGCTTTGGTATAGTCTACTACGATGAGTTTAATAGATCTGGATTTGTCAATGAGCTGGGGTCTTGCTATGTAAAGACAGTAAATGAAAGAAAAAATTCTAACCCAGCCATAAACAACCTGGGACCAGCATCAGTAAAGATAACCTTTAGCCATAACCCCCCTAGTTGGGCAGAAAGATATCAGATTGTTTATGCAGGTCCAGACAGTATAGACGATTACGTTCAGTATACTACTGGACCAGCTTATGTGGCTACTTCGGAGTTAGATGATGGTGATAACACCACTCCAAAACACCGTACAGACGTACAGAACAAAAGGCTGTATGTTTCTTTAACCACTTTGGAAAGCTACAGGGAAGAGAAAAACGTATCTAGAAATTATTCGTTTACTAAAGGCGACAGGCTAAGACTTATCAGCCGTAGAGCAGACGACAATTTGTCAACTTTGTACCCAGAGGCTAATGATGGTTCCCAGATTGAGTTTGAAGTTGTAGATGTGGTCATTCTTTCTAAGGGCACCGATCCAGTCGATACTACTGAACCAATTCAAATAGCTAGAGAAAGTGGTAGCAGCGCCCCCGATGATAAATATACTGGTACGTTTTTGGTGCTTGAGGCTTCAAGAATTAACGGTGGAGAAACAAACTCTAGTGGAGTTGCTGTAAGGTATGATGGGTTTGACTGGGGCGACGTAAGTGGATTTGATTTGACTACTGGATCGAACACTACTATTGGAACTAATGCTATTAATCACTGGGGCAAAGAAACCCTTGTTGAGATATACACCCCTAAGAAAACCACTTCTCAAAAGGTATACTACGAGATAGGCCATGGCGACAGATGCGGATCCAGGAAGGGGGTTAATATAAATGAACATGGGGTTTCTATTACTGTGAAAAATGGTGATTCTTGGCTGAGGCCAGTAGCCTGTAAGACTGCCCTGCACTCTGGCGGTACCCCAGCGGGAACGCAAATTCAAGTTCTTGACGGCGATATACAAGCTAATCTTGAGGCCCTTTCATCTGCGTTTTCTGCCTGGGAGGCTAGAAATTTCTATGACTCTTACGGGTATCAAACTCTTTTCATAGAGAGCAACACTCTCTCTGATAGGTTCGACTCAAGGATCTGGAGTCAGGGCAGAGCACACGCGCCATTTAAGAAAGCTAAAGAAGTAACGAGGATAAATGGACTGACGTATAGTGATGCTTACGCAGAAGATGTTTCAAATCTCTCCCTTTCTTCGTTCAACCCTTCGCTTGCTAACTTCTCGTCCCTGGATCTTAAGTTCGGGGCGATTGACTACATAGGCAATTACAACGAGGATGTGGTGGCTATACAAGAGAATAAGCTTGCCCTTATCCCAGTAAACAAAAACATAATCGAATACGCCAGCGGGAACGCAGACGTTTCTGTATCTACAGATGTATTACAACAGCATAGATATTCTTCTGGGGATTATGGATCTAGCGGTCATCCAGAAGCTGTAATCATACAGGATAATACCGTTTACTTTGTCGATGAGTCACGACAAGCTGTTTTAGCCCTGACTGGCGGTCAGCTCGTTCCTATCTCAGAGAAAAACATGTCTTCTTTCTTCGAGACGTTTTTCGCTAGCGGGGCAACAAAGTATGTTAGCGGGTATGATCCAAGGGATAATGTTTATTACCTCACCAGAAGGGGTACCAATGAGAGCACGGTTGGATACGATGCGGCTAGAGGTCTTTGGCAGAGCAGATATAGCTTTTTACCTGACGTGTATAGCAACCAAGACAATATGCTGTACACCGCTAAATACAAGTCGGTTTCGGATGGTGAAAACACTATATTCTACAAGCACGATAACGAGTCCGCTTACAATACTTTTCATGGTGAAGCAGCAGTACCTTCTACTGTTCAGGTAGTATCTAAGCTGTCGCCTTCTCGCGTAAAAGTCTTCAATGCTATATCTTACGAGGGTGACTCCAATAAATGGGAGATGTCCACGGGTGCAACTACAAACCTCGATCAAACATCTGGCCTTATACATGATGCTGCTGACGCTGTAAATACGCCAAAATTCGTAGAAAAAGAGGGTGGGTATTACGCTGCTATGTCTAAGTCATCGGCTCTAAAGTATTACTATATAGGCACTATTTCGGATGGTGGTGTAACCCCTGGAAGCAACAATATTAATCTCTCTGATATTTCTAGGCTTGACAGATTGAATTTCTTTACATCTGAAGTTTCTCTTTTTACTTCTTCTGATGGTCAGACATTCACGCAGGATGACCTTGGTGCTAGAGTCCTTACTTCTTTTAATCTGTCTACCAAAAGTATATTCGTACAGCCTACTCCGAATGAGTCAACCGCAGAAGACTTCTCTATCTTTAACGGAAAAAAACTGTATGCTGGGGTGCAAACTAACGGAGATGCCTTAAGGGGGAACTTTGCTAAAATCACCCTAACCAACAGCTCAACTACTAAGCACGAGCTATACTGCATTAACACTCACATTACGGATTCTAAGCTTCATCACCCCTTAGGCCAATAATAACTATATTTGTAAAATGGCAATAGACCCAGTAACACTATCTCTGCTCGCAAAAGGCGCTGGTAAGCTTCTTGGAAAGATTGGTCCTGCCGTAGGCAGCTTGTTGGGCGCTCGCGCTGGAGCTGAAGCCCTCAAGCAAGATCCAGAACAAATCGCTCAGCAATACGCAGAACTCAAGGCAAACATGCCTCAGTACGGCGTGGGCAGTGCCTTCAACGAGTATCTCGCTATGGCTAAGCAAGATCCAGCTGCTGATATGGAGCGTCAGATCGCTGCTGAGCAGGAAGCTTCTGCTGTTGGCGCATTGAAGGCTGGAGGTGCCAAGGCGTTGCTTGGTGGCCTGGGGGCTTCTCAAAGACAGGCGGCCAGACAGAGAATGGGTATTGAGGCTGACTCAGCGAGGAGGCAGCAGTCCGCGCTTGCAGCTTATGGGGCTCAACAGCAGAGAGTTCAGGATATGAATACTGGCATGGAGCAGAGACTTTTGCAAAGCCAGTTTGCAGCCGAGCGTGGGGCAGAGCAGTATAACCGACAGTTAGAGGCTCAGAAGAAACAGGCTATGGGTCAGGCATTGGGGGCTTTGGCTGGGCAGTTCGGCAAGGGGAACTTTAAGGATTTCTTTGGCGATGCAACAATGAGTAACAGACAGCTTGACAATTACTTTGGTGACGTACTCCAGCAGGAGGAAGATGAGTTCGGACAAGTAGAAGACATAAACTTAAACCTTAAGTCAGGTGGCATGCTGACCGAAGGCACTTTCTCTCACGAGAAGAACCCAATCGACATCATGCAGGACGGAGCTAAGGTTGGCGAGATGACTGGAGGAGAAGCCATCCTGAATCCAGAGCAGCAAAAGAAAGTGGCAAAGCAATCACCGTACTTCCGCAAGTTGATGCGTGAGTTCGCAATGAGAAATAGAAAATGATTGAGTATCCAATGCCAGGACAGGTTCCAGACCTTTTTAAGGGGTTTAGAGACGAGCTGGCTAACATACAGAAGGTAGAGGAACAGACTCAAGCTAGGGCTCTGGAGATGGCATCTTTAATTGAGCAGGCTGACCAATCTGCTATGTTTGGCGGGGACTACTCTGAGGCGCAGCAGATGGCTCAGTGGATGACCGATCACATCGATGATTTCGCTGATAGCACTGAAGGGATGATTGAATTCCAGCAGATGGCGCAACAGCTTACTAACTTTATTGACGCTTCGGAAGCATACAAAACGGAAAACGTTGGCACCGCAGCTGATGGTGCCGCACAAGGTAAATGGAACGGAGCGGTACAGAGAATCGCTGGGGTGGACCCATACGAATCAAAAGGATTTAGAGACACGAGGACTAAGGAGGACTACGAGATGGCCTACATGGGTCTGAATCAGGGTAGAAAGCTCCAGTTCGACGAGCAGGGCAGGCCAACGCTGTCCCAGCGCGGGAGGGTAGAAAACCCCTTCATGCCACAGCTTGAGGAACTAGAGTTCGAAGGCGGGTTTGAGTGGATGGAGGCCAACGCAAAGGGCCACAGATTTCCAGATGGTGAGAAAGACGCCAAGGCGTGGCTGGAAAGAAAAGCTCAAGACCCTAAGCTAAAAAGGCAAATCGCAAGGGCATGGAAAAAAGAATCCACGAATCCAAAGCCGATTGAAGAGCTGCTTGATGACGACACATTCATGGAGGCCGCTTT
>FUFK010042647.1_pt1 | contig 33155 bp, 14 predicted proteins | sample 1021851 | NCBI WGS metagenome assembly FUFK01 (sample SAMEA51879418, study PRJEB19060) | metagenome | reverse complement strand
AGGCTGCCGCTACGCTATTGATGGTAGAAAAGATTGAAGAAATCGTTGCCCGACAAACCGAGGCTATCTCCAACCTAAAGATCGACAAGATTACTGTTTGGGATTCCGGCAACGGTGGCGAAGGTGGCAGTACCGCGAACTTCGTCTCATCACTAATCAAGTCTCTACCACCAGTGCATGATGTTGCAAAGATGGCTGGAGTTGACCTGCCTGACTACCTTGGTAGCATGAAAGAAGAGTAATCCGGGTTTTGACCAAAGGTGGGCTAACCCCCCATCATAGGGTCGATTAGACCGCATCCTTCAAAGACCGCAGCATATGCAATTCAGCTATGCCTACTGACCTTGAGATTGCTAACGCTGCGACTCTAGAACCAATTGAAGCAATTGCGTGGAAATTAGGTATTCCATCAACAGATATTATGCCGATGGGCCGTAATGTGGCGAAAATCACTTGGGATGCACTGAAATCTAGAATGAATAAACCTCAAGGAAGTCTGGTATTAGTCACGTCGGTAAACCCGACACCGTTCGGTGAAGGTAAGACTGTTACCACTATCGGACTTACTCAGGCATTATGCAGTATAGGTCAATCTGCAACTTGTGTAATTAGGGAGCCTTCGATGGGTCCTGTATTTGGTATCAAAGGTGGTGCTGCTGGTGGTGGTTACTCTCAAGTTCTACCAATGGAAGACATTAATCTACACTTTACCGGTGATTTGCATGCTGTTACTTCAGCGCACAACCTACTTTCAGCGTTAATCGACAATCACATCAAACACGGCAATGAATGCCGCATAGATTCTACAAGGATTAGTTGGCCACGAGTCATTGACATGAATGATCGTGCATTAAGAGACGTAGTAATCGGCATGGGCGGTCCAGCAAATGGCCACTTACGGCAAGAAAGATTTGACATCACTGCCGCAAGCGAGGTAATGGCAATACTAGTTCTCGCTTCTAATTACGCAGACCTAAAAAAGCGCTTGGGTGAGATTGTTATTGGACAATCGCTTGACGGTAACCCAGTAAAGGCAAGTGAAATCGATGCACATGGTTCTATGGCATTACTACTAAGAAATGCATTCTTACCTAACTTAGTTCAAACATTAGAAGGAAATCCAGCATTTATTCATGGCGGCCCATTTGCTAACATAGCCCACGGTAATTCAAGCATTATCGCAGACAAGTTAGCCCTCAGCGTGGCAGATGTCGTCGTTACAGAAGCTGGTTTTGGCTCTGACATGGGTGCTGAAAAATTTATGCACATCAAGGCTGCAACCTCCGGCAAGAGCCCAGATTGTGTCGTGATGAATGTTACCATTAGATCGATGAAATTACATGGTGGAGCATTTGGTAACCGTGGCGGCTACAGACCAAGTAAAGAAGAATTAGAAACCGAGAATATTGAGGCAGTTGCTACTGGTGCGGCGACAAATCTTGACAGGCATATTCGCAACATGGCTGGTTTTGGCGTGCCGGTAATTGTCTCGATTAACAAATTCGCCTCTGATACAGATGGTGAAATCAAGGCGCTTAGCGATGCCGCTCATGCTAGTGGTGCCAATGCGGTAACTATTACTGAAGTTCATGCCAAAGGTAGCGAAGGTGGCAAAGACTTGGCCAAAGCTGTGGTTAAAGCAATACAGGATCATGTTGCTGCAGGCCGTCCATTCACACCACTATTCCTTAATGATTCACCAATTATGGAAAAAGTAGAAGCGATCGCCACTAGAATGTACAAAGCCAAGGCTGTGTATGTCGAAACCCCAGCAAAAAAACAACTTGATAAAATAATTTCATGGGGTTACGGAAATTTACCAGTATGTATGGCTAAAACTCAGTATTCTTTTTCACATGATGCTAACAAATTAGGCGCTCCTAGTGATTTCACGTTACCGATTCGAGAATTTAGACTGAACTCCGGTGCCGGATTTGTCGTTGCCGTCTTGGGCAATATTATGACCATGCCTGGTCTACCGAAACAACCTGCGGCAATCGATATGGATATTGACGATGATGGAAACCAGATTGGCGTCTTTGGGTGAGTTAATGCAAGTTCTGCAGCGCGAATCGATGCTTTGGCGATTGCGCATAAATACAGAAGATGACCTTTGGTCGATTGCTAGACTAGCAAGAACTGGTATGTCTTTAGCAATGTTGGGTGAGCGGCGAGACCAAACAACCGCAGGTGAAGAAGGCGGTAGGGCAAAATCTGCAGAACGTAAGAAAATGTGGATAAAGCTGAGAATTGAAAATACCGATTACCAATCATTCAGCGATGTACTTAGAGTTCACGGAATTATTGAGGAAGCAAAATTTGACACCGGTAGTTACCATACACACAACATTACCGTCGGTGATGAAATTGAATTATCTTGTCAAACCCCTTTCCTTGAAACAGACAATCAATTATTACAGCAATCAGTTCACGCCGCACAGCAAGTTAAAGTTGCATTAGCTGTAGTAGAAAATGATGAAATAATCCTATTTCACATAACGCCTAGGGGACTTAGAGAGTCAACGACATGGACTATGAGGGGCGGCGGTAAACGTGTGGATATCCGTGAGTCAAGTGGCGTTGCTAAAGGCTTTAGAGAAAAGGTAATTGCTGAACTGACTGCTTCACTGGCCGATAAAACTCCACTGATCTTATGCGGCCCCGGACATGCAAGAGAGGTGATGTTGAGTGAGATGAAAAAACACGACCAAACTCGATTCATGTCCTCGATTGGAACATCGATGTCAGGCCGTGCAGGGGCGAATGAAGTATTAAGGGAAGGATTAGCAGGCAGTCTGCTTGAAGATTATGCAATATCAAAAGAGATTGGCTTACTTGAGGAAGCTTGGAAAAGAATTTCTACCAACGGAGCCATCGCCTACGGCAAGGATGAGTTAAACCGTGCTTTGAATGAAGGAGCTATTGAGACACTGCTCATATCTGCAGATCTTTTACGCGCTGATGGAGAGCAAATAGACGGCCAGAGTTGGCAGGAATGGAGTCAGAAATTGGCTAAGTATGGCGGTGCAATTGTTCAGTGTTCAACGGATCATGATTCCGGCCAACAATTACTTGGCATGGGTGGAGCAATTGCCTTATTACGGTTCAAGAGTTAGGTGAGATTGTGAAGATTGTTCAATTTTCCGAATACCAAGAAGTTCAAGATTTGATGATTCTTGACGGCGCTCGGTGGCTAATCATTAATCATCAACAACTGGATGCTGCCGCATCAATAATATTTCATAGTGAATTACTAGACATACTCGTTGGTGTTGATCACAGAGGAGCTAAGATTGTTGATGGACTATGGCAAAGGGCTGTCCATCTTATCTTGGCAGATTCCAACTTAGAGCAAGTATCGGGAGATGAGTTAAGTCGTCGAACAGGGATTAACAAAGTGGTACTTGACGCGGGCGAGACCATTGAGCACTATTGTTATTGAATTGGTGGGTCCGGAGGGAATTGAACCCTCGATCTTCGCCTTGTAAGGGCGACGTCATAAACCCCTAGACCACAGACCCAGTTCGCCGTGTGGACTCTCATTATTGAATGCAACGCATGCGTTAACCTCAAAACATAATGGCAAGAGGGACTAATGAATGGATGAAGATATCCAAGCGGCAGCAGCCCGTCTCGTTAGGCGTTTGAAAGAGGGTGGTCACACTATTACTGTCGCTGAATCATGTACGGGGGGATTGCTGGCTAGTGCCTTTACCGATATTGCTGGNGCAAGTAACTGGTTCGACCAATCGTGGGTGACCTATTCCAATGATGCAAAAATGGTTGAACTAAAGGTTCAGTCAGAGACTTTAGAAAAATATGGGGCAGTATCTGCTAATGTAGCCATAGAAATGGCTAAAGGAGCACTAGAACAAGCTGGTGCTGATATTGCGATTTCAATTACGGGTATCGCCGGACCGGGTAATGACAGTTCAACCAAAAAGATTGGAACCGTTTATGTGGGAATTGCCTCTAATTCATGGGCCAATGCAGAATCAACCCAAATCGGCGGAAATCGTTCAGAAAACAAAATTGGCTTTGTCCATTTTGCCTTACTAACTGCTATATCTCTGTGGGATGAAGCCATGGAAAAGGCTGAAGCAAATCGGAAAAAATTGGCCAAAATTGAATCGGAAAAAGCGCAGGCCAGAGCGGCTTTTGAAGTTGAGCGAGCTAAACGGGAAGCTGCTGCGAAACAATCTGCACCGTGGCAAGATGAATCATGGAGTGCAGAAAATTCCGATGAGGAAGATGAATCAATCGGTGAAGAAGTTGAGTGGAATTGAAAAATAAATCCAACCGATTTGCTTTTGGTATGGCGACTTTACCAAAATCTATGGCAGCGACATCTCAAGATATTGTTAATCTGTTGCGCCAACGTAGGATAATTGCTTCTGCTCAAATTGTCGAAAGTTTGCGAAGTCATCCTAACCCGGTGATGCTACTTGAGATGGCGGCAAAGATAGATTTTCACCGTGGTGTGCTTACCCAAGAGATTTTCTCACAACTTGCTGAGTTATATCCAGGTAATAGCCAAGAAAACAACCTGTCGTCAACCCTTAAACCAGCCTCGAGTGAATCGCCTAGTGACCTTGGTAGAGTAATTGCCCCAATAGCCGCACCTGAGCCATTAGACCTCGAATTCAGAAATAATCTTCCAGATTGGGACGCACGCGATTATAGTTGTCATGCAGTCGATGCTCCAATTGACATCACGGTTCATTATGACATCACCGGCAAGAGCACAACTGAAGGTAAGATGAACGACATTACGGCTTGTTTTTCCGACCGACTAAACAAAATCCGAGATATGATTGTCAAAAATTCCAAACTACCTCGCCGTCCTACGGAAATAGCACGATTGTTGAGAGAAGTACACAGATATCAAGGCTATGACAATAAAGCCGTAGCGATCGGTTTGGTTAACGAGCCCAGGTATACCAAAAATGGTCACTTAATGTGGAGTTTGGAAGACGAAACAGGGGAAATGAACTGCTTGTTAACCAAGCGCCAAGGTGATGATAGAGACCGCTTCCAAGAGCAGATTATTGAGGCCGGATTAATGCCTGATGANGTTTTAGGAGTCTCGGGAACCTTTAGCCAAAATGGCGATATCTTTTATGTCGACGACCTACATTTCCCAATGAAGGAAAGACATCAAAAAGCATCGTCACCATTCGGTGTTAGTGTAGCATTTCTCTCTGATATTCACGTTGGGTCGAAAACCTTCCTAGAGGCTCAGTGGCATAAGATGGTGCGATGGTTCCATACTGAACCACTCGCTAAGACCGTCAAATATCTAGTATTGTCCGGAGATTGTGTTGATGGTGTCGGAATATATCCTGGACAGGATAAAGAGTTGGCAATTCCAGACCTTTTTGGACAATATTCTGAATTCGCTAAGCTGCTTGAATTACTGCCGGATTGGGTTGAATGTATTATGCTGCCAGGTAATCACGATGCTGTTAGACCTGCTGAGCCACAACCAACTTTTGAGAAAGATATCCAGCAAGATTACAATACTACAACTTTTGTTGGCAACCCGTGTGATTTTTCTTTGCATGGTGTTAGACTACTTTCTTATCATGGTAAGTCTATTGATGACTTTGTGGCAGGTCTCAAGACGGTAACATATGCTGACCCTGTCGAAGCAATGCGGCAAATGCTTAGGAGACGCCATCTTGCCCCTCAATGGGGGGGTAAAACCCCATTATCGCCTGAACCTGAAGATGGTTTGGTAATTAATGAGGTGCCAGATATCTTTGTCACTGGTCACGTCCATGGTCATGCATGCGTAGATTTCAAAGGCACCACATTAGTTTGTTCTAGCACATGGCAAGACCAAACCTCATACCAACGTATGCTTGGTTTTCAACCTAAACCGTGCATGTTGACAATAGTCAACTTGCAAAGCCATGCAACTACCGCAATTCCGTTTGTTTGATTATTCAAGTCCCAAATAGGGCTTAAGCTTTAGGAGGTTCTTTTCGAAAACTATTGGTACACCAGCATTCTCAAATGCTGACAAAGATGATTCTCTTGAGGGATTGAAACCAATAAAACGACTTCCTTCTACCTGCATTGACAGATCCATTTCGGAGTCTCCAACCGAAACACAGTCCTTGGCATCAAAGCCTTGCATGTCGAGGATTTTTTGAATGACTGCATCTTTCNTNGTGGCGTGTAAACGACATATTCCCTCATCTGATAGTGTGTCATCGTCGTTGAATACAAAACCATTGGCAATCCAATCATCTACCTTTAGCATAGCAGCAATTGAGGCGACAAATAAATCAACGCCTGCACTAACTATTGCCACAAATACTCCCGCTGCTTTTAGCTCTGTGATTAATTCTTTTGCTCCGGGCATAACCTTGACGCCAGAATATGAGCGAAATAATTCGTCACGATATATCGGATCTTGTATTCCTTTCCACATCTTGATATCACAGCGCATAAACTCAACATCGGTAAGTTCACCATTGATGAATCTCTTGAGGTTGTGTGAGTTATCGGTACCGAAGTAATCGTGCAGCGTTTTCCAAGAACTCACGGAATCAACTAAGACTCCATCGCAATCAAATACAACTACCTTAGGTGGGTCACTCATGGATAAACCTCAATATTATGGTACAAAAACACTCGTCATAGCCTAGGCAGGTTTACACTAGTCAAAACAGATCAAGTACGCAGTGAGAGGGCCGAAACCCTCTCACTGTCGTCTTGTCTTAATTCCTCAGNTNCTTCAAGCTGGTTCGTTCCAACTTAGACCTGTATAGGTCTTCAGCACTGCACCTTGAGCATCACCTGGTGGACTGTAGACAATACTAATAGTTGCATCAACCAAAGGAGTTCCTTCGGTATCATGTGTTCTAACGTATATGTCATCTCCAGTACTAAACGATGATATTGGTCCGTCATCGTCTAGCGTTACTACGTCACCAAACGTTACCAATTGGTCGCTGTTGTACGGCGAGAATCCGTAGACTTGGCTTGTTGAGGCTAGGTTAGTCTTCACAGTTACAATCTCGTTTGCTGCATTGGCATAGGTTACTCGAACTTCGATTGCTTGAGTAGCTAACACTGTTTGTGCTTGACCGACAGTAATCTTCCAGTGGTCTGTTGCAGTAGCGCCAGAATCAACGTTTTCGATGTCAAAGGTAACTCTTGGCACTCCCTTGGTATCAGTATCTGCAAGTTGGGCAGCCCATACATAGACTACACCAGATAGAACCACAGTGATCGCAACCATCAAGATTGTTGCAATAACTGGGCTCACCGCTGATTCATCATCTGATATGTGCTCATCAACAAAGTCCTCTTCGTCATCGTCTCTACGTCCAGCAAGGACAAGAGCACTAACGAACAATCCGGTTAGAGAAACTGCAATGATGCTCGGTGCAAAAGATGCAACCGAAAGGGCACCAATAGTAGTGACTCTAGCAGGCAAGGAGTCNCCAGCGGTCTGCCAATCTTCTGTGAACAAACCGTTGTAGCCTTGCTCGGTGTGGCCACAAGTTGAGGCATCACTCCAGCCAACTTCTGTACCACCATTAGTGGACATCATGTTGTTACACCAGTTCTTATCTTCGAAGGCTGGCCTTCTGTTAGATTGTTGAGACGCATCCTCACCGATTCTACCTGGTTCAGACCACTTGCCGAATACTTGGTTACCTGATATTCGGTTGTGTGATTCAGGATTGTCAGTTTGGATGTTAGCAACTTGTGTCTCACCGTTACTAGCCGAGCAAGTAGCTCCAACGTTACAGGTGACCACGTCAACTTCTACCCAAACCTCTGTCGTTAGTTCTGTGATATAAACATCCCAATCTTCGATATCTAAGGACTCACCATAAGCTGGTGGGTTGTAGTACCGTGGTAGTTCTATCTCATTGTGTCCGTTCGAGTGTAGTGATACAACTAGTAGGTGATTGTAGGTGTATGGTCCTTCATCGCCGCCTGCATTGATGCTAAAGTCTACTGGAACATATGTACCTGGCATAATGTTGGAAACATCATTGAAGAAGAATCCTTCCGAATCAACCAAGAAATAATCTGGCACATTTTCAGCAACATTATCAATTTCAATGGATAGAGTCACTGAGGTTGATTGTTGTTCGTAGTTGGCTTCAGGGAGATCGTAGTTTGGCATGTATGTTGGTCGCTCTTCGGAATCAAAGAGTGTTAGCGTCATCTCACAACGTCCGTTTGGAGTTCTTGTTTGGTGTATACCGCCATTGTTCAACTTGTCTTCTTCCCATGGCTCAGCGTTGGTTGTTGCATCAGGAATTAAATTGAATTCCAAGATATCACCGGTTATTGTGTGCGATAAGTAGTTACTAGAGGTACACGTGTTGGTATCAGTAAGAGTCCAATACAGGTCTGCATCTAGGTGATCGATATCTGACTTGATTCCCGAAAGGTCGAAGGTTAGAGCATCTTGGTTGGTTGTATCTTCAACAAGGTCTAATCGGTAGTTTCCATCAGCCAATCCTAAGAAGTCAGTGCTNGTGTCGGTTGATGTTACTGTTCCTTCAACTGCAATAACTGGAACATCGTTAACAGGTGCCACAGCGAATTGTACAACTACCGGCGTTGCGTCAGTATTCTCTAAACCATCATCTGATAGTGTTAATGTGATATCACAAATACCACCATATTCCCATGCGGTGTTTTCAGTGATGACAATCTCTTGTACGTTGTTTACGTTAGTTTGCAAGGCAACACTGATTTGATCACATGTTGCGGATGCACCCCAAGTGTAGACTTGCTCCTGCGGAGATTGCTCATTTGCCATATCTCTAATGAACGAGTTTAGTGTATCATTGGCAACGGCTCCAAGAGGCTTACTATAACTNGTGAANCCTTCATCTCTGGANTTATATCTTTCCGCACCTGGCGTATTNTCTGCGTACAGGTATACATTGCCATTGTCACAATCAGGATCTGCTTCATCTCTTGCGTCACAGATAACTGGGGCATCGTTGATGTTTCTTACTGTGTAAGTGATTTTCTCAGAATCTGTCTGTCCGTGTTGATCTACGACTACAAACTCCAATTCGAGCGAACCAAACTGGTCATTGATTGGTGTTATTGTAGGTGTTCCGGTAACCGCAGTTAGAGCTGTAAAGTCACTCAGGATGTCATCAAAGGCATCAATGCTGACTTGCGTTACATCCCATTCCATATCAGCCTCGTCATCTTGAACATCATCTACGTATGTAGCAAGCTCTAGTGTGAACGCTCCAGTATCTTCATCGACAAATATGTCTTGAAGTGCTGATGTTATTTCTGGACATGCCCTTTCGATGTCAAAGGTTAGTGTCGTAGTTGAGTCCATAACAACATTTTCTTCAGTAGCCCAGTCGTAGTCACATGTGTGTCGGGTTTCAGCTCCGTGCTTTACCATAACTGTGTAGGTGTGTGGTGTATTGGGCGTGCTATCGAACTCGAATAATCGGTGGGTCAAGACTAGATTATCTGCAGTACCGTCCAAAAGATCGAGTTTCTCAAGTGTCATTGTGTAAGTATTATCAAGTGCAGTTACCAATCCAGTTCCTGAATCTACCGAGGTCTGTACAGGACTTGCTGCTGTCACATCAATTGTACCAGCATCTTGAATTGTGGCAACCATCTTCATGCTCTCGATGGTGGTGCCACCAAGTGCAGACAGTGGAACGCTAACTTCCAAGAAATCTCCTACGTTACTAAACGCACCTGATGTTGGATTGAGAGCCCACTCTACTCCGTTGTATAGGTCAACTTCTGTATCCGTTGAGGTTACAGAGATAACATAATCTGCATCAAACGGCAAGGTTAGACCTGAAATGGTACTGTGGCGTGTAAGTCCTGTTGACGTACCTGCCATATCATTGCTATCTATGTAGACATAAACATCGCTTGTTGTAGTTGAGACGCTACTGTCAAATCCTAGGATAAGGGAACCTTCATAGGTCGTAACGTACATAGGTCCGCCAATGTTACCAGGTTTAGCAAATCCTGATGGGTTTAGCGGATTTCCACCAAACCAATCTGAACTGCCACCATTAGCAACCATGTCGGCTCCAAACACTGGAGACATGTAAGCACTGTAGCCTTGATCTGAAACTATCGTCAATCCGACCTCATCTTCCGGCTCCGCTCCTAAGTGATTCGCATCAATATCTAGCCAGTTTGATTCATCAACTATGGAGGTGCTATCAACCAACATCTTTGATGCATCGAGTGACCAGTCTATTACTGTTAGTCTAGTATCTGACCTAGCATCAATCATGGTAGTTGCTGAAGCAGATGCTGCTTGTTGGCCAGAGCCTGCAGGATAAGTCAAAGATTGTACTGTTCCAGTAACGCCTTCTGCAATCATTACATTATCAGCGTCAACTTCGCCAGCATCCCAGAGAATCTCTGAGTTCTTCGCGTGGAAACCAACGTTGCCCTTCACATCCATTGGGTACAGCCAGGCATAGGAACTGTCCTCAATCATGATTCCAGTTCCTGATGTTCCGCCATCGAATTCAGCGCCGATAACTGTAACATCGACACCAGATGTGCGAACACCGTATCCGTTGTCTCCAGCAGTGATTTGAGCCCCATTGGAAATTTCCAAGACACCGCCGCCTGCTTTGTAGACACCTGTCTCGAAGCCACTAATTGTGGTTCCATCTAGGTTCAGGTTGACGTTGAATGTGTTGTCATCATTGTATCCCATCGAACCTGCAACTCCCGAACCGATCAATGATGATGATTGATCGTTCCATGCGCAACCGTCATTTACAACAGCATTCTGACCTATTTGAATGACGTTTGCTTGGGTTGTGATAGAATAGTCTTGAATGTCACAATTAGACAAGAATAAACCGACGGTGTTAGGGTCGTTGTTAGTGGTATCAAAGGTTATTGTGTTGCCCGAAATGACAGGACCAACCCAACTGTTGTCAGGGGCTGTTTGTTCAATGATTTCCAGCCAAACCTCACCAATCCATGAGGAGTAGAAGCTTGGACTTCTGTAGAAAGCAAATCTCATTTCCATGCCAGGATCAAGAGTGCACGTAATTTCATTGGAACGTGTACCAGAACTAAATCCTGTCCATGTGTAAGATTGAGTTGAACCGCCTATTCCACAGATTGTAGTTCCAAAAGGACCGCCCGTATAGCCAGAAACTGGTGGGTATCCTGTGTTATCTGTAGTCCACGAACCGATTGGTGCAACTTGCATACGCATGTAGTTTCCGTTCCATCCATCGCCATATGTGTCCCTACCTGCGAATACGTAGTCAACTGGGTCAGTGCCGCTATTCTGCAACAGTACACCGTCCAGCGTGTTTGAGTATCCTGCATTTACAGAACTTGGGTTGTATGCATATCCGGAGGAAGAGCTACCACTGTAACTGGATTGCAGCGGTCCTGCGCCTGGATCCCAATACATTGACGATGGGACCGCCGCAGCATCATCAGTGAACGAACCTGCAACTGCTTGAATTATTTCGAAACCAGCGCCGTTAGGACCGTTCCATCCTGAGTCTTGGAAGTTAAATTGGTAAATACCAACTTGGTCTAGAATTAGCGGAGTTCCAGCCGGCCATGAACCTGCGGTTATCTGCCCGCTTGTATGGGACATTTCACCATCTGTGTGTGCAGTAGGGTCCCAGGTAATTACACTGTTGTCAGGCGCCTTGATGTTCACGGTAAGTTGGGTTGGTTGTGTTCCAGCCTCATGTATACGAATTGCAAGCTCAGCACCATCCGAGTTGTCAACGAAAATATCGCCAGATGCACAAGGATATCCACAGCCCCATCCTACATTCCAATCGATGAATGATGCGCCATCAGCAGGTTGATCTGTGTTGACTCCACCCACGACATTGAAGACAAGTTCAGAGGCTTTCTCCAATGAATCTAAGTACATTCCATATACTCCTGGTTCTGTTATGATGTTGTTAGTTATGTCAACGTCACCGCCAACTGCTCTAATCGCTGCGTTAGCGATGTAATTGAACGTATTACCGTCTAAATCTACATACTCGGTGTCATCAGAGTAGTACCCCCAATCTCCACCGTTGAAAGTATTGCCTTGGATTACCGGCATTGTTGATGTATCGTCGTCTATCTTGACATGAATACAAGTAGCGCAGTTCATTACGTTGTTTGAAATTGTCATACTGTCCGAGTCGGAGTTAGACCACAACCTAATGTTGTGACCAACTGTCCCAACGAAATTATTATCATCGATAACAACGTTATTCGAACCAACAATTGCGTGGGTAACTGATGATGTAAAAGGAGATGTATAGTAAGATGGACGGAATGAAACGCCAACAATGCAATCAGAGAATGTATTTCCTGATATTGTTGCCGCGTTGGAGCCAGACAATCTGATACAATAATCCTCATCATCAAAAGTTGTAGGTCTGTCGGTTACTTCTGCTCTGTAATGCCCGATGAAACTGTTAGTAATCTCAACTTGACTGGGCAGGTATGATGTGAATGAACCAAATTGGCCTGTACCGCTAGTTCTAGCACCAGAACCGGTAGCAATACCAGCAATGTTGTTGAAGGTTACGCCGTCAATATCATAGTTTAGCGCATTCTCTGTACTGCCAGACTCACCACCAATCAGCAAGCCCTTAGAGGCTGATGAGTAGACTCCATTGACCTCTCCGCCATTCATGGTAATTGTTGTGCCGTATGGCACTTCTGTGACCCACTGGGCGTATCCGTCTTGTGCATCATATCCAGTTTGGAAGATTATCGCACCATCTAATATGTAGTTGACTCCATCCTTCAATTCTAGAACTCCAGTATCAACCATAATGGCTTTGCCAGTAAGATCCATTGTTGATGAACCGGCAATTACTAGTCCTTCAGTGTCGCCATATTCTTCGAGTCCATTGTCAAAGCTTCTGCTGCTTGATGCAGATAGTGTACCAGCACAAGGTGCAACCACGACATAACTAGCGTCTGTGCCACAGATTCTTACATCGATTATGTTTGTTAGACTATAATCAGCAGAGTTAACGTTGTTCACCAGATCAACTGCTGCATCAACTAGTGTTGGCTGATCTTGAAGGTATCTAAAGTCGCCGTTGTTGTCTTCCGAGCTGGTGTAGTCATACGCAACCATAGCGACTGTCGACAAGGAATAAGTGCTAAAGTATTGGCTATAATCTGTTGAACCAGACTTGTCGAGGTCAAATATCGAGAACGACAATCCTGTGGTTACACCGTTTGCATCGGTGACGCCACTAGATGTTGTTTCAGCATCTTTGCTTGACATAATTACGTTCGCACTAGCAACTGGAGTTTCTACAAGAGTATCTGTGTCAACTGTAGTTAGGGTAGCAACATAACTTCTGTCCCTATCAATCATACCAGTAGCAGTTGAAGCGAATACTACATCATTCTCTTCGATATCGCCATCGAGGAAGTTAACGAAACTGGAACCGGTAATTTCAATGTCTACAACTCCCCCAGAGACGTCTACATCAACCATATCGATAGTTCCAGAACCATCCAATTTAACGGAAAGGTCACCAGAAGATATGGTCATAGTATCAAAAACGTGGTTTGCTGAACTTTGGCTGTCAACCAAAATGCCAGTAACACCGTTGCTTACGTCGGTATTTGTGACTACTGCCTTACCACCTTGCAAGAATATCGCAGTTTCAATTCCGTTAAAGTCAGAGTTGCTAACTGATAGTGCTCCTCCACTGGTTGATTTCGAGAATAGACCATATGTTGGAGTTCCATCGAGGGTCCTGTCAACATCTAAATTACTCAGCGAAACAGTGTTTTGACCTGCGGTTCTTACAGCAGTTACTGAATCGTCTACATCTAATCCATCGATTGATATATCAGCACCACCCAAAACATCAACAGCAACGTTAGCGTCGGTTATTTGTGCATTGGTAAGTGTTGTATCAGATCCAGAATCTGCAACAAAGCCAATGGTGTTGTCAGTAGATGTGAGTGAGTCCATGGCCATGGTGGCTCCATTAACATTTACCCCTGTTGCCATTTTACTTACGGTCAAGCCGTCTCCAGACATTGTACCACTGTTTACCAGTTCCACACCGGTTCCGAATTTAGTTGCTCCATCGATACCAGCGATAAAGGCTGATGAACTAACTGTTACAGTTCCTCCATCGATTCTTAACACTGGTTGTGCATTAGCACCAGACCCACTTAGATCGGATGAGGTAAGATACGCTCCGCCTGCCATGTTAAATGTCGCACCAGCGGGAACTTCTAGTTGACCTAGCTTGCTCGAGGAGAGCAGGAAATTCTTCATTGTACCTGCTTGCATATCGAGCGTAGATCCTGCCTCTAGCACAATATCAACTGCTTCTAAGTTGCTTTCACCATATACTTTTGGCAAATCTAGGGTCCCACTGTCAAGTTTCATGATTAGAGAGCCGCCGTTACCGATGGTCAGCGATGGCATGTTTGATACGTTCTCTCTGAATATTAGTTTGGAACCTTCTAGAATTACCGAACAACTATCAATGTACATATCTCCATCAAGTACTAAAGTTGCTCCTATGAATTCGTAGATGCCGCCGTTGTCGACATTTTGGAAGGTTTCATTTCCTGCCATCCATGCACAATCCATTGTGGTATCGTTAAATGTTACTGGTGGGGACTGAAGTCTAATATCAGCGTAGCTGTTTACTCCGTTTTGGTTCGGTGCAGTGTACTTGTCGAATACTGGTAGAGGGATATTGGTTTGAAGAGTTCCGTCAATGAACATTACTTCGGTAGCAGGAGTACCGTCAGCCAATAATGGGTTTACTTCACCAGCACCTGCAGGTCCACTTGCTCTGACAATGTGTCTGTCATACACAACTCCATCATCATCACCAGTAATAATAGCAACATTGTTGGTTCTTCCATCGGCACCTGTAACCGCTCTGTTGAATACCTTTCCTGGGAACATTTCAGCACCATTAGAGTCCACCACTGACGCAGTAATTGTTATTCCAGACTCAGGGATTTGGAATGGCGTTGGGGGGGTGGTACTAGCATCTTGTCCCAACCTGTAGGACAGAGCATTGGAGTAGGTTCCGTAGTAAATCTCAGGAGTTGTAAGTCCCATTTGAACCTTCTTGCCAGTGTGGCAATCAGCAGTTTTTCCACCTGCATCAGCACATGGCAGGGAGTTTATGGTTAAATCAACTAATATAGCCCGAACTCCAGTATCAGCGTACAGAACAAAGGGTCCATTACCATTAATTGTTGAACTTGTCATATCGACGTTGACAAAGGTAAATTGAGTCTGACTTCCATAAATTGCCGAGTTGGATGATGAGTGAACTATTGTAGAATCATCCATACGAACCGCGCTAGTCTCTCCGAAAGTTCCGCACAGAGAGTCGATTCTACCAATTGTTGAATCAGTTAATTCAACGTCGGATCCACAACTCGAAACTTCAAACAGTCCACCAACAGAGAGGCTGTCAAATGCAACAGTGTCAGTTGATCCTCCAGCTACTCCTAGTTCTGCAATCTTGAAATCATTGGTAACTTGTATATTGTTCGCTGTGCCAGGGAAAGTCCTGTACATAGCCATATTAGCAGCAGTGACTGTATCAAATACCGAGTTTGCACCCATTGAACCCACTGATTGTACAGCACCACAGTATGGATCGATATCGAATCGATGGTCGGTGTGGAAGCCAGTTCCTAGGTTTACGTTGGTGAGAGAGACCTTACTAGCAGCACAAATCCATCCTTGACCATAGTTTGGTGCATCAAAGTTGGTTATCTCGACTTCTGAGTTCAGTCCGTGGCTCAAACCAAGGCTAACACCAGTATTGTCAAAAGACCAAGATGTGTCTGTCCACCTATACTGATTACCGATGTTAGGTGTTGTTATTGTTACGTCGCTTATGGTTACCATTTGTAAATCAGTCTTGATTGCTGATACCTTAGAATCAACGATGTTGACGTAAGACATTGTTAGGGAGCCTGCGGTACTTCCAGTTTCGTCGGAAGCAATAGCACCTGCCCAGTCTGCTCCGTTGGTATTACAATTTGTCATAGTCGATGGATTACTAGCAGTTCCTGTTAGAGTAGCAACGGTGTTTGGAGCAAAGTTGAAACAAGATTCTCTCGCATCATTTACTGCGAAATCACTCATGGTTACAACTGTGCCTTCTCCGCTTCCGTGACTGAATGCGGACTCGACATTGGTAAAGGTCACATCACTCATTGTGAATTCGCCTACGTCACAGTCTTGNGTAGGCGTTCCACACGATGGCCCGTTAGGGTCAGCAGGTCTGCTACCCGCGGTGATTGCTGCGTGGTTTGTGTTGCTGAAGTCAACGAATGCGAACTCGTGCCTGTCGGCAACGGCTTGGCCACAATCACTTGTGAATGCTAGTCCATGCCATAGAGCATTGCTATCGAATGTATCATCGGCTGTGATGGTAATCCTTTCATTGCTAGTACCTATGGCAGTCATCTTCGCACATGTACCATCTGAGAGGATTCCACCATCAAAGGAAATTCCCGTGTTTTGTCCAACGATTACCTCAACACCTGCCTCAATGGTTAGGCTGCCGTCTACCACTAGATATCCACTAGGATCGTTCGGCATGACCTTGATTGGGCTGTCGAGTAAGTACCATGTTGCATCGCCTGCGATATTTTCAGTAACGGTCACACCTGCACCGTCGAAAGGTATAGTTCGGTACCATACACCTTGACAGCTTGTTGGAGTGGAACCAGGATAATCTGTTTCACACTCATCCATATATTCTCTGGACCAGTAAGGTGCCATCAGCATATCTGGATAAAGTCCGCCATCTGAACCTGAATCTAAATCACAATATCGTCCCCACGAAGAAAAACAACCGCTATTTGCTTCAACTCGAACCGGGTCAGGAGAACCGTCGCTAATGAAGTGTATAAGACCGCTTGCAGTTGCTTGAATTCTGTTCTGGTCATCAGTTCCATCGAAGGATTGACCGTAGAACTCGAAGTTGAAATCGTCGGGCATGTCGAAGTTACTTGCGCAGTATTGTACATTATTTGCAAAGTCGTTTGCTGAATCACAATCATCATCGTTGCTGTGTCCTCCAGTCGCAGGAGATGGAGCAATCAATTGAGTTGATGAAGTGAGTGGCAGGAACGTCATTCCCAATGCAAATTCTTCAACTATGTAGTCGCCGGAATCTGACAGAGTGAATCGCAAGTTGTTGTTATGAGGATTGCTAACTATGTAATCGTAGTAGTTACCTACTTGCAATACGTTGTTCACATTTTCTCTTATACCGGTGAGTCCCACCCTTCTTTGACCATAACAAGATTCGTCATAATGGAACTCGAACTCGTTTGTCACGTCATACATAACTACCTGCATACTACATGCTTGTGTGTTTGAATAACTGCGAACCGCTCTGTACTCATGCCATTCGATTGTTAAAGTGTTAGTTGGGGTTCCAACATTGAAATCATAATTACTCGAGGTAACTACGTTTGGTGCCGGAGGATAGTTATCCTGGGCAGTGATGTAGTACACAACTTGGTCGCCTCTAGTTAGGTCGTTAAATTCGTAAGTCCAGTCACAGGAGGCCTCAATACAAGCATTAGCGCTGATTGATGGGATTAAACTCTTGGAGTCAGTGACCACGGTGCCGTCAGTACTGGTTATTGTGTAGTGAATAGTTGGACCTATGCCAGGTATAGGAGTTGTGTCAACCCCATAATCTCCAACAGCATCATCCACAAGAGTAACAGTTACTGTTCTACTTGTCGAGTGTGAATCGCCAAGTTCTCCACCAGTTAATACAGGGGCAGAGTTGTCCGGATCAGGTTCTACACCTCGTATCTGCCATAGAATGTTATCAGTACTATCGTCATCTTGTCCAGTCATAGTAGCACCGATTGCAAATCCTTGCCACGATCCACCAGCACTTGTTGCTTCAGCATTTGGAGTACAATGAATACTTGATTCCATGAAGATCATATGTCCTGCTGTAGATAGACAAATCTTGCTAAATTCTCCAGCGTTAGTTCCGAAAGGAACTCCAGCGAAACCGGTGTTTGTCCCGAGTGACGGTGTTGCTGAGTCTGTCAAATCAATTATGAATGATTTAGCATTGTGTGGCCAAGAGACAGNAGATGGTTCGTGTTGAGAAGTGAAAGGTGCGGCAGCACCGCCAGTAGGCCATGCACCATTATTTGTATCTGTTACAACCTCAAGGGCAAGTGAACCACCATTGGAACCGTCACCCCAAGAGTCATAGTATCCTATGTCGTATGTACCTGGTGGCAGTATACCGATTGGCCCGGAGGTATCAGAGTAGTAAGTACCAAAGTTCATGCCGCCACTCCAGCCGCCAGTTCCGGTCCAAGTAGCAGCTATTCCACTGACTGTTATTGAACCCTCGCTAGTGTATCGACCTGTATTCCAAACTAATCGGCCAATTTCCCCAGGAGCGATTGTTATTCCACCCGGTGGTGTAACGATACCCCCGTATCCGGAGATGGTTCCGAAATTATAGATTGTCGGACCTGCTGAGCAAGATGGGAAACATGTTTCTACCCATTGCTGATCAACTACATCTGACATGGTGGAGTCGATTCTGTCAGCAATCTCTGCATCTCCAGCGCCGGCGACAGCCCACGCATTGCTTGCTGCGTCGTATGAGAGCACAAAGTTACCAGCGCCGTCTGCTCGGTGAATATCAAGCATTCCACCGAAGGCTGAATCTAATTCTACAGTGTTGGTTGGAGCGCCGGTACAGCCAGCAGCTGCGGGCCAACAATCAGTTGCCGTTCCTTCCCAATTGATATCCCAATGACCAAGCGATTGACCGTACTGGTTTGAAAGAGAAGTGTAGAGGTCGTGGTCAAAGAAACATTGATTGTCGATAATTGATGTCGATGTTGAAGTAGATGTGGATCCACAACTTGACAGGTCGAATTCGAAAAGGAATTCGCCGGTTTCAGCGTAGTATGTAACTTGACGATCTATTGAGTTGCCGTTCGGGCTACTGTCTGCCTCGGAGGCTTCAACGTTATCAAGTAGTGCGACAAATTTCTTTGACGTTGCTGGAGCATCAAACATGCTAGTTACTGTAAACGACAAGTCAGGTGATCCCGATGCAGGGAATCTTCCGGCATTTGGAGTCTGTCCTCCAGGGTCAGTACCCACCTTGCTTGGATCAACCAATGCTGCATCAATGAATGTCCAGTAATAATCGAATGTTGTACCACCAGACAGTTCGGGTGTAGTAGCGCTAAACACACAGTCCTCCAGTTTGTTACAAGAATCGCTTACCAACTCTGCATCAACTGTGCTGTAGGTTTGGCCAGAGTCAGTACTGTAGTGTAATGTTGGGCTGTCATCTGCAGTGTTGATTGGATGCTTCTCGTCCATCAAAGTCAGGAATAGGGTCTTGGCTCCCTCCACGTAGGTNTTGCCTGTGTANTGTCCATCATATTGGACTGTCGGAGCATCTTCGTCAGCAATATTATCTTGAAGTTCGACAATTAGATAGAATTGCTCAATAGTTGCGTCAGAAGTACCAAACCCATCCAAGTTGGTTGTAGATGTTACGCCGGGAGCGTTGTACATGTTTTCCCATCCTAATCCGAACTCGATGTATCCGCCGTTTGAGCCGTTGCGATATACATCAGCAAACATAGCCATAGGGCCTGTTCGGCAGTCAACTACAGAGTTACAGACGACTTTTTCAGTTACTGGACTTGTTGTTGCAGTACTACCACCATAGTTCAGAGATACTATTTGTTCTGAGCTTGCGAGTGAGAACAATCGCTGTCCTGAAGGAGTGAGCGGAACTGAACCTGTAGTAGAACCAAGGTCGGCTATTCGAACCATTCCTGTACCGCCGCCAGAGCCATCTCCAACAGTGTCCCAAACAAGCAACTCATAGGTTCCGGTTACTTGGATAATGACGTCATCTTCTGAGGAATAGTCGGTATCGGCACCACACGGTGGAGTGGATGCTGGGTTGTTTGCATCGGCGTAGTTGCACAATTCCCAATAATTGGTCCATCCAGTGTCGCCGAGGGTTCGGTAGTAAATGTTGGTTTCAATTGCATCACCTGGTCCAGAGGTTCCAGAAGTGAATTCGAAATAAGCTTCTTTTCCAACGCCTAGATTAAAGGTCAGTGATGGTGCTTCGTTGCCGGTTGGGCTACCACCTACAGTGTTAGTTGAGCCTGGAATTACATTTAATGCAGGCACTAGAATTATGGTGAATGATTGTTCGCTAGAATAGCAATCAGTAGAAGACCATGAGGGACAGTTGTAAGCCAGTCTCATTTCATATCCTGATGGAACTGTGTGGGAACCTGTGTAAGGGTTTCCATCCGAATTTGCGTTACCGTGTGTACAAACCACTCCACCAGGGGAAGTAGCGCTGTTTTGGCAAATGGTAAAGACGTCAGCCCATGAACCTGCTGGAGTGTTAGTTGTTGGATCGGCAACTGTGCGGTGCTGGAAGGCAATTGTNCCNCCNTTNAGACCGTCNCCCCAAGAGTCNGCTGTTACGTATGTGTATTCGCCTGAATCAAAAATTCCGCCATTTTCGTAGTANGCAGNGGAAGAGATGAAGTCAACTGNNGCACCATNACATGTTGACATGTCAGATGTCATGCTGTATGTTGAGTAACCCAAGTTGTTTCCACCTCCAGCAGCTGCTAAGCAGTCTTGATTATCGGTGAACCCGAAGAAGTNTTGTANTACCGGTACATTTGTTGGAGGAGTTGGCGGAACATAGTCGGGAAGTGGGACACCAGTACAAGCGGCCGGGTCGTAATATGGAGCTAGATTTCTACCGTTGTCAAATGGATCTTGAGTGCCACCACAGTCCTCCATAATTAGAAGGCCACCGAAGTCAGTAGTGCTAGCAGAATAGCCATTGGTCCACTGGTATGCTGCAGTTACTTTCTCGATTGAGTACAATGTGGTATCTTGGAAAGTGAAGTCTAGTCTGGGTGATGCTACGTGTCTACCACCTTGAGTGCTGGAGGCGTAGAAGTGTGCACCAGTATTGAGCGTGTGACAGTCTACGGTAGCAGTATAACATNTCTCAAAAGTAGTAGGGGTGCCGGTGTAGTGAGTATTTGAACCAACAGTTGGGTCGATGACTACCGGGAATGAAGTGGAGTCATCTAGTAACCAGTCAACGCTTACCGCAGTGGTAATGACTAGACTGGAACCGTCAAAGGTTAGGAAAAACTTGGTTGCTGGCTCTAAAACTTGGTTTAAGTTAGTGTCTCTTTGTGAATTAAAATCGACCTTAGTGGGCATGTTAGAGTTTTCTAGAGAACTGTCGAAGGCATATGGTGCTTCGATGTAGGCAATTTCAGTGCCTGTTTCTGTACTCCTGATTTCTATCATTGAGTCAGTCGTAGTAATCTCTTCTCCCATCGTTATTTTTTGGCCATTAGTCCACAATTCAACACCTTCAGGCAAATGCAGTGTTTCCTGTAGACCAAAGTAGGCATTCATACCAGCGTTTGTGCCCGCAAGTTGCTGAGACACTGATTCCCTGAACTCCGGTGAAAGTCTGTCGATAACGAACTCTTGCTTGACTTCATTAACAGCAACGTGGTACTTGAGATTCATGTCCTCGTTGAGGGGGTAGATGATACTACTGCCGCCAACCTCGACGTTATCCGAAGCTGCATCGCCAATTGAATTGCCTACTCCGTTGATAACGGTTGAGCGCGATGAAATGCCTTTTAATTGCGGCTCCTCAAAATTTCCTTGTAGAACCACAACTGGGTTAGGGTTAAGACCGGACACTATAATGTCCTCTCCAAGGTACATGTTTAGCCCTTGATCCACATCTTCACCAAAACTAACGGGAGTGTAGATGTCCCTAACGTAATATCCGTTGTCACCGGATTGTATAGCGGTGTCGATATCGACTAACTTCCCGGTGGAATCTTGGTAATGGAGAGGTAACACGGAGTGTATAGCAGTCATTTGGCTGCCGCCATCCGTTAAGAAGGTTTTACTATTCTCAGTTCTCAAACCTATCATTTCATCCTCTTCATCAAAACCAAAATTATCTGGAACGAACGTTGTTTGTTCAATTCCGACATCATTGGTTTCAGATGTGTCTATTTTGTCATTTGACGATTCATTGGTTGCTGTGTCAACATTGTTGATGTCCGAGTTGACAACCATTGCCGACCACGACATTAGTACCATCAAAACACACAACAGCGAAGCAACTCCTATTCCGCCAAATACGCTTTTTACATTTCTTTCTCTTAATTCTTTCATTTGTCATTCCCCCATGCGGCACCGCATGTAATGCCAGCCACGCTTTAATCCCCTTATGAGCATTGGGGTACAGAATATTTTAAAATCAAAAAAATAAACCCAAATATCACTGAATATGAATGTTAAAAAATTAAAAAAAAAAGCCGGGGATGGAGCCGAAACTCCTCCCCGGCAATTATGCCAAATCCGCAGATTTAACGTGTTATTTAATCAGTTGATGATTGACATCAATAGTCCCATTCTTTGTCATCGTCGCCTTCACCGTCTCCACGGGATAGGATGAAAGCTCCAACAATGAATGCAACAACGATAACTGCGCCAATAACACCCCAGGTCCAAGTTGGAACTCCCGAAGATGTTTCGCTGTCAGTAGTGGTTGTTCCATCGTCTTGGTTGGTGGTGTCTTGAGCCCGATCGTATAGTATCTGGTCTGTTGAAGGACCGTATGCTACGTTCATTACTGCGTCATAAGGCACGATACCAAAGTGAACTTCGAATGTTCCGTCTTCAGTAGGCTTAGCAATGCTAGTTTGAGTACCATCTTCTACCATCTTACAAGCTGCCGTGTCAATCAAACTATTCATGTCTGAGGCAGTAAACTCGCCTTTGTTGTAACAAACATACCAGCCTGCTACATCATCATCTTGAGCTGATGCCTGCCAGGCAACATCCCAGTTTTCGCCAGCTTCAGTGATAGTAACGGATGTGGCTGTGACAGCAGCAACTGAGGCATCAGATGTAGCGGTCGCGGTACTTGCATCGCCACATGAATACTGGTTACACAAAGCTGCACTTACGGTGTATTCTTGGCCGTCGGTTCCAGATGACCACGTAATTGAGCGTGTGTCTGACTCGACTCGGTCATAGGTGATCTCAGGAGTTGAACTCCCTGATGCAGTTATTGAAATTCTGACTGTTTCATCGCTCAACAGCGTGTCATAATTGTAGTTGATTACAATATCGCCGCCCATAGCAGGGGCTGCAGTTAGTTGAGTGATAGAGCCAGACGGAGGATCTGCACTTTCACACTCATCTGCAATTAGGTAGAAGTTAGTACCCGGAGGAATCATGTCTGATCCAGCAGGGAAATCGTAGGTGTATCCAGATGTGCTGGCGTCAATTACATCACCATCGCCGGATGCAACAGTAACTACTGCCACACCTGCTTCCATCCACATGTGTTGGACGCCCAAATCACTTGGGAAATGGACAGTGATAGATTGAGACATCAAAACAGATGAATCGTAGGTTGTTGAAGGGCTAACCGTAACAGCCCCCACAGGTGTTGCTGCGTTAGCACATGTGTCAGTGTTGACCTCATCTAGTGGACCATCTGCGAAAGTCACAGTCAAACCGGATACCTTTGCAGTTATGGCGTATACAGAGGCAAACCCATCTGTTAGTTGTGTAGCTGTGAATGTTTCACTTGCAAGCACCTCGATAGTAAAAGTAGCGTCAACAGAATTGTATCCATCTTCGACAACCATTCGAACAACGTAAGAAGGAATCATAGAGACGTCTGTCACAAATGCACACGCTCCGGTACTCGAGTCACCAGTACACTGTACAGGGTTACCTGAGCCATCATAGAAACTGAATGTTAATTCATCGCCCTCAACATCAAATGCGGTTCCAACTACTGCTGTTGTATCCCCAGCAATTGCAGAGGTGTCGCCTTTCATAGAGATGATTGTTGGCGCATAGTTATCCACAGTTACATCGTAATCAGCATCATTGTTTGCACCAATCATATCGGTTATCTTATCATTTACCTGGTCATCTGCTTCAACATACAACCCAAGTAGATGTACCTCGGCCATGACGTTGTAATCTCCGGCCGCCATGGTGACCTCCGTGCATGCTACAGCATTGGGCTCGGCATCTGTGGCATCAGTTGCAATTCCTAAGTATTTGTAGGCTTCATAGTTATATTCTGCAATGTCACAGTCAACTGCCTCAATGACCGAGGGTGTTCCGGTAGATAAATCGGTTACGGTGAACGTAACTTTCCAATCATAAATTGTCAGACTGGACGACGCTGAGTGTTCAACAAGCGCTATCAACTTGTAATTACCGGTTGAAAGCGTCTCAGTAATGTCTGTGCCGATGCCGCCATATGATTCAGCATCGCTACCGCCTTCTTCATCTCCTTGGTCTGCATTACTTGGCATTGACTCAAGGTAGAAATCCCCAAGGCTGATATCGTGAACTACTTCTGAGCTACCATAGATTGAAGCAAGGTTGTTGCCCTTGAATTCGTCTTCTGCATCAGAGCTACCTAGAATTCTTTCACAAGATTCGCCTTGATTGGTACAGCCTTCAGTACCATAAACTGTGTAAGCCTTGAGGAACGCTTTAACTTCGTAGCCACCATTGGTATTAACGGCAGGGTCAAATGTGAAGGTAGCTTCNCCTACNATNGCTCCATTAGCGCCGTCAGCCCCTACNATCATTCTGTCACCAGTTTCTGGAGTACCTCCTTGNCCNTCGTTTGAGACNTCGACTGTTCTNAGTTCTCCNACCATTTNTGAAAAGGAGTTAGAGCCCCCAACGGTACCTGGCGATTCTCCGGCCATGTCCAACTGGACTGTGGCGTTTCGGATACTGACATCATCCATTGAGCCATCAATACTTACTGTGACTTTGAANTNTNTTGGATCTGTTGATTCAGAGTTATCGATCGCCCCNTTGACAGGGTTGNCGTCGGCATCCAACCAGTGCATNTCTAAGACTATGTCGTAATAATCTTTGACGCTGACAGGATACGAAATCTCATCATTTGCTGAATCTCCAGCAAAANNCGAAGTGACCTTNACTTCGACGATGTAATCGCCTGCAGTTGGGATCCATTCAATTACGTTGCCTGCCGAGGTGGTTAAGGTAGTTTCTCCACCGTCAATAAACTCGCCCGGTGTCAAAACTGAATTCTGGCAGGATTGGGAACAAACAGCTTTATCATTGGTCCACGCCAAATCGTTACCATTACTATCAGTNGCAATGTCGCCAACTCCACCATCAACNGANTCATAGACGGTAACGTGATACTGCATGTTTGTTAGGTCTGCATCCCCACCATTTCGAAGGTGGGCTTTGAAGTTTACAGATTCTCCTGCAAGCAGTAGATTGGTCATTTCATCACCAGCCATTAATGTCTCTCTAGGTGAAGTAACGTATACAACTTCAGCGTCAGCGCCAGCTCTTGCACTTGTTTCTTCAAATTCATTTTGCTCTTGTAACTCGTACACATCGATACTGGATAGCACGCTAGCCAACATCAAAATGACGAGAATCATTGGGGTCATTTTTCTCATAAGGATACCTCCGACGGTTCGGTAACCTCACCCACGATAAAGGTCGTATTTATACTATGGGAAGGAAATTGACGGGTCACAGCGCCGCAATTTATCGACATATTAACCCTCAGTGAGGCGTTTACCGCCCTCAGTGGAGTACAGGTTTTGTATTCGGATAAAATTATGATTAACAAATAAAACACTGGCAAAGGATGCAATCAAAGGCCTCTAACAGGATTCTCAGCGTTGTAAGAGATTTAACATTTGACGAGTCGAGTGATTTCCGCTCAGCAAATCAACCATCTCTGAGAGCCGCCGATGGCGGAACCTTTGTGGCTCTACGAATGGGCACAGCGGTCGCCAACAATACTAACATCCAACCACCAAAAATAACCGACCACATAGTCGACCAAGGTAAAGAAAATGTAGCCCCCTGCTCTTCCCAAAAGACCACGTACAGCGCCCTGTGAAACCCAACTGCAATAACAACACCATTGATAATCCCAAGCACTGCAACCCATGATACCTCGATCAAAAATGACATTACAACCATGCCTTTTCGATACCCGAGTGCTCGAAGTATACCGATTGTTTTACGTCGCTCTGAAACGGAACGCACAGTCACCACGCCAATTCCACCTATTCCAACAATGAGGCCGAGTGCTAGATATGCTTCGAATATACCCAAAATTGCGATTACCAACGATTGTATTAACATCACATCATCCGAAATCACGGATACACTAACCCCTTCTCTGTTTAGTTCGTCCTCTAATTNTTCTGATAATTGGGCAGCAGCAATNCTAACATTACTCGGTTTTCCCGTAGTGGAAAACGTGCTGATTCCAGAATCATCAAAATTGCTNGAAGCAGTTGCAGAATCGCTCAAGCTCAAATACATTCTAGTCAGCCTACCATCGAACTGTTCAGTAACGATTTCATCGTTCATCCATACCCCAGGAGAGAATAGGTAAGACGATTGCTCCAAGAAGCCAGCAACGGTGACCAAACGCTTATTTCCGGGGTTAGATAAGTCAATTAGAAAAATCGAATCTCCAATTGAAAAACTAAGCGTCGAGATTCCGGTTCCATCAGTACTCAACTCCAAGCCAAATGAAGCATCTAGCAGCACCAAATCTTGACGGTTTCTTACCGTATTCCAAACCTCTGATTCACTATTGCCATACTGAGAATCCCACTCAAATAATGGCAGGCCACCATGATTGGCAAATCCTGCATTATAACCTCGCAGAATGTATGGCATACGCTCCTCATTAGCGTCCTCAAGGAATACCTCCGAACGATATACTAAACCAATAGCATCGATATCCTCGACCAAGCTAGAATTTAGGTTCCAATTTACCGGGTCACTACCCAACTCGATCGGCCTCGAGCGTGAAGAAGTCAACATTAGTTCAAATTCTCCTTCCGTTTCTTCCACAAAAGAACTGGAGTAATTATCGAATTGCTCGGTGTAGCCACTTAATACGACAACTGAAAAGACCGTTATTGAGAACATTGCCATTACCACTGCGGTGCGCACAGGATTAGCCAGTGGATGAGCGAGGGCGACGGGCACGGTAGGCCCCATTCGCTTGGTTAGCAAACTTGACTTGCCTAAGCGTGAGACAACCATCGGTGCTAAACTTGTCAAGACCATCACTCCAGCAAATACTTCTACCAAGCCCAGTAATATGAATGAAAATTCATCTGGTTTCATCTCACTACGTACTGGATCGAGGCTCGCAAACAATATTGTCCAAATAAGCAGCAGACTGCCTAGCCAAGCGAAAGTATTGCGACTAGCATGACGAGATAATTTATTCCAAACAGCGCTATTTTTACGCATTAGTACCGGGAGTTCCCAAGTGAAAACTGGCGTAACTGTGACTATGACAAACACTCCACTCATAGTCCATAATAGATAGGCAAAGGGTGAATCAATTCCGAGTAGTACCAGGATTAGTAGAGCAAGAACCGCCCCTGCCAAGGTGCAAATTTGGAGTAGTAAAAGCGGCCAAGGTAAGCCACTCTCAACCCTCTGCATGCCACCACGTAATGCTGCTACGATGTTGAGTCTAGAAGTCCACAGTGCGGTTGACCAAAGGGTAAGCATAGCCAGCAAGAAGCCCCAAGCCCATCCAGCAAAAAGTGAATTAAATTCCCATGAAAATGTGAATAAATCTGAACCCGCGTTCGCGAAAATACTGCTGAAGCCTGCACTTATGCCCATCGCTAATAGCAGACCTAAGAGTGAGCCTAGCAGACTAGAAAAGGTTGCAACGACTAAACCCTCCATTACTGCTAACGCTCGTGCGTCAGATCTCGTTACTCCTATTGCCCTCATAACGCCAAGTTCACTACGTCGTGATTCGGCCAACATCAAAACTATGGTTAGCACCAGTAATACGCCGGCAGCGATAGTAAAAGTTCCAAATACTAAGAACATGCCAGAAATTACTCCAGAAGATTGGGCTGCTGCTTTAGCCGCTTCAACCTTTACCGCAGTAAGTTCAAGATTGATGTCTGCGCTATCAGATCGCTCGTCGAACCATAATGTTAGGTTCGATATGGCTGAATCTATAACCGCCTCATCACTAGAGGCTAAATCTCCGCCAGCTAGAATAAGTATAGATCGCTCATTCTCTCCCGAGGCAGATAATTGTTCGCCATATTCAAGCGAAATGAAACCAAGCACTACATCATCCAATTCTGCTAACGAATCAAGACCTTCTAACTCGCTATACTCGCCGTTGTGAATAAGGCGAAGGGCACTATCATTACCGAATGCGTAAGGAATCAATCCCTTAACCCAAATGTTGCTAAGTCCTGATTGCATACTCAAGGGAGCCAAACGATTTGATACGGCAACATTTGACCCTTCAACATTAATCGGTGAATTACCGCCGCCAAAGGCTAGGAATAATTGAGGCAATTCACCAAATCCCCCAGCAGATGATAACACTGGTAAGCGTATAGTCTCAACCCCATCGCCATCATAACGCAACAAACCCTGCTCGTAGGTACACCAGTTACCTAAGTCGATTGATTCGATTGTTGCAACGCCATTACATGCGTTGTTAGCCTCCGGAATTGGTGTCCCTCGTTGCGGCCAATAATCACCAGATTGCCAGACAGTAAATTGCGCATCAGTTGAGAGATTATTGGAGACATAACGATCAACAGAAAGCAACCCCTCAATCGATAAGTAAAGATAATCCTCAACCAATAAGTCAATCGATAAAATAGTTGAAGGCAATGGTATAGACGGCTTATCTGAGGCATATGAGGCTAAATCCTCAGAGAATTGGTAGATACTTAAGTTGCTTTCATGATGTTCAACTGCCCACCAATTTGTATCGGCATAATCCACAGCTTCCATTTCACCTACTGAATTAAAATCAGCCCATAACTCTGAATCTAAAGCATTCTCATTTCCGACAGCAATCCCACCACTGAAAGCGACAGCAGCGTAATCTCCACCGGATGAAAAAGCGTAGTCATTGATTCGCTCATCAGATTCTGTCTGCCACAGCCATGCTTCTCCGTCACCATTCACTTGATGGCCAAAACCGCCATCAGCGAAATGCCATAATGAGCGATTACCAACCCGCAAAGCATTAATTTCATTTGAGGCTAAAGTGAGTATTTGTTCATTTTGGTATTCCATTTCAACAAGCGGCACTTGCAAGACTTCGAGCATATTTGAATCAGGAAGAAGCAAAGAGAGATTGTCCCGTAATGCACTCACATCTTCACCTTTAATCCGGCCAAGTCCTTGGTCAGAGGAGATGGTTAGTGATGATGATTCACTTTGAAAGTCAAGAGAAAGTCCAACCTCCTTAGCCGTCAGTGTGTTGTTTAACAATACACCAAGGTCATGGATAACGGGTTCAATATCTCCTTCTGTATCATGATCGGAATCTATTGCATAGTATACAGTATTGATTTCATTAGGCATGTTCTGTAAATTTTGGGCGGTTAACAAATCGGTAAATAATGCGGGTGATTTGGTGCCAGCAAGATTTGCTATACCGGCATTTTTGACAATTTTGTACACAGTAAATGATTCCTCTATTCGCTTCCTTGAATTGTCTTCGGTAATATACCAACCAATTTCAACCGAATCTCCCTCGACAAGGCCTAATTCATCTGCTAGCACTTGATTTACTGCTACATTAGGTGTTGCTGAAAGCAAATTAATTTCTGCTAAATCGATAAATCTAATACCGTCTCTGCCACCTATCTTTGGCCATACTTGCTCACTATCGATGCTGGAATTCATCGCGGCCCAAGTTACTGCCGGAAGTGATTTACCGGTGGATGTCGCAATACTTACGGCACTGATTATCCCTTGTTGTTGCCCGTTAACTTGGCGTGACAATGTTGGGTCAGAATTAATTTTTTGCCACATACTATTTGCCACATATTCTGTTAGTGCTACCCTTTCTCCTGTACTCATATCAAATCCAGACAGCGTAATATCAGTCTCGCCCCATGAACCTTCAACCTCTTGGATTATGGTTGCATCCAGTGAATCTCCAACCACTAGAGATGAGGTAATTATTGCCGATGCAATGACTAAACCAGCCATGAGAAGTGCCGCTTGGCGCTTTCTGCGCAAGATATTTTCTTTCGCTAGACGCCATACAACCAGCCGCTCTGGCACCAGTAGCGGCTGCGCTAGAACATGACTGATTATACCAATACATAGAGAGCCTATCCAAAGTGTAATACCGGTTATTCCCAACCATTCAAATAGCCAATACGCTATTATTGAATCGACCACTGGAGCAGTGATTAACAAAGCAACTACTCCTCGCGAAAGTTGCCTACTGCGACCTATCTGCCAGGTCGAAATGCTAGCAGGGATACCTACCAACACCAGTAAAATAACGGCTTGAATAAGCAGTATTACTCCTCCTCACTACCTCGCGTATCGCTGATTATTTCCCCATCTTCCATATGCAAAATCCTAGTACACTGGGCTGCTACATCACTATCGTGAGTCACTAGCAAGAATGTTGTATTCATCCTCTCATTTATGCTTTTCAGCAAACTCATAACGCTTGCAGAAGTCGCAGAATCTAGATTACCAGTTGGTTCATCACACAGTATGACTGAAGGGTTGTGAACAATTGCTCGGGCGATCGCTACCCTTTGTTGTTGGCCGCCAGATAATTCACTGGGTCGATGTTCACTTCGATCTTTCAAACCAACCGCTGTTAATGCGTCAAGAGCTGTTCTCCTTGCGTCAGCTGCAGACTCACCAAGTAGCAGAAGGGGCAGTTCAACATTTTCTACCGCCGATAGTACCGGTAGTAGGTTGAAATCTTGGAATATGAACCCTAAATACTCCGCTCGCATCCTTGAACGTTCGTCATCACTTACGTCAAATAGCGACTTATCATCAATTGTTACCCTTCCCGAAGTCGGCTCATCAATACCAGACAATACATTGAGTAATGTGGTTTTACCACAGCCGGATGCGCCCATAATAGCAATCATTTCCCCTTCACGAATGTTGACATTGACGCCCTTAACCGCTTGAATCGTTGATTCACCAGAGGCATACAGCTTCCATAATTCACTAGCCTGCATTACTGCTCGCATGAATATACTACAGAGGAACTGCGTTGATAAACTACCGCTTCAAAGCATCATCATGGGCGACAAATCGGCAATTCACAACGTTACTGTGCTGAGTTTTGGACCGATTGCTGAAACCTTAGGCAAAATCCGTAGCATTAGCCTTAACGAAACCAAGAACTGCCGTCAAATAATCGTTGAGTTGGGTCTAGAAAATTGGCTAGATAACGGACTCAAAGTTGCTATCAACGGAGAAATGGTAAACCTAGATTCAATTGTTTCACCCGGTGACGAATTAGCAATTTTGCCACCAGTTTCAGGTGGTTAAATCATATTTTTTGACACTTTTTCAACCGAAGACTTCAACAGCGACGACAGATAGCAGAAGATGAGGAAGCGACATGTTTGGCGGACTTGGACCACTTGAAATCATTGTACTGCTGGTGATTTTCTTTGTACTATTTGGCGCAGAGAGATTACCAAAGATGGCAAATGCACTGGGTCGCTCGAAAGGTGAATTCCAAAAAGGGCTTGACGAATCTACTAAAGCGATTAAATTAGAGCAGACCATACAAGACATGGATGCTGGTGGCAGAACACCCTCACAAGCACTGGCTGCCCGTGCCAAAGAAGTTGGGATAGATCCTACGGGAATGGACCCTGAAGTACTTGAAAAGAAAGTTACAGCCTTAGAAAAACTCGCTGCCGAAGAATAATTACCTCGCTCGCTTAAGCAGCATCGGCGCTCCACAAGCTTCACAATTTTTAATCGTGCCTTGTCTACTTGATTCAACATTCATAGGTACTGGCTCCTTCTTGCCACACCCAGTACACCGCAATTCCCACAGCCATACTTGCTTTGCACCACGTGTTCCAACCGACTTGGTTTCATAACCTGCCTTTTGCAGGGTGTTTTGCAGTCGATAATCATCGGTATATAGGGGCAGTTCAAGACCTACAGCCAATGCAAGAACATCCAAATCAACATTTGATAAACGGGGTAAATCGCCACTATCTGCTGCCACAGTACGAGCTTTTTCTAACCAATTTGCATCGATATCTCGCCAATCAACATCAATACTACTGACCAACATATAGCGTTGCGGGCTGACCTTTTCGAGTTCAGCTTGCTGGCTAATTGAACAGATCCCCCCGGTAATTTCAGTTACCGGCCAGTACAACAGCGCTGCCGTATCAAGTACNCGCATCAGTGTGGATACCCNNCAATCAACCACATCAACCCACCGATTAGCCACACATTCAATAATACAAGACGCTGCCACAAGTTTGTGTCGTGGTATAGTGGCGTTTTGGATTTCATTCTTGAGCGCACTAATTCAGCAGTGTTGGGCTTANTTTCATTCACCGAAGCGATAATCCAGCCNNTACCACCTGATCTAGTGTATCTTCCAATGCTATACGACGCCATGGATAACAAAACTCTTGTCTTTTGGTATTTCTTAGTGGTGACGTTGTCTTCTGTTGCTGGATCGTTGGTCGGCTACCTCATTGGCCAGCGTTGGGGCCGACAACTGTTAGATAAATTTGCTAAGGAGAAACACGTCGAAAAGTTGGAAGCTTTGACTGTAAGATATGGGACTATAGGCATCTTCATTGCAGCATTTTCACCAATTCCGTACAAGGTATTTGGTTGGGTAGCGGGTATGGGTGAAATGGATAAACGTGCATTTTTGATTGCTGGATTGTTTGGGCGTGGGTTGCGATTTGGGCTAGAAGCATTATTGATTGGAATCTATGGTAAAGCCGCATTAGATGCCATTAACATATTCTTGGATAATGAGATACTAATTGCTGTGGTGATGATTGTAACTATCACAATTGCCTACTTTGCTTGGCAGTGGTGGTCGAAACTAGGTGCCAATAAGCAAGTCATATCCGATTAACCATCAACACGAGATAAAGCGAATTGTTATCAACAGGTGGTTGATGGGCAGGCTGTCGCTCGTGTGGTGTAGCCAGGTCCATCATTGCGGGTTTTCATCCCGTCG
>FUFK010037843.1_pt1 | contig 33159 bp, 43 predicted proteins | sample 1021851 | NCBI WGS metagenome assembly FUFK01 (sample SAMEA51879418, study PRJEB19060) | metagenome | reverse complement strand
TTTCTCCTTTTCTANTNNNTTAANTTTTTTTCTTAGACTTCTTTGCTTTATTTCGTTTACTAATAGCTCTAGCTTTTGCTCTAGCATCTGCTTTAGACGAAGCACCCCATGCACGAAGCGATAGTAATAAACGAGTAGGTTTTCCTTTAGCATCTCTCTCTGGTCCTTTCATGTTGCCCATTCGAGCAAGAAAACTTGCACGTCTAGGATTATCACCTGATTTAACTGGAGGTTTCAAAGTGCCACCTTTATAACTGGCACGACCCTTAGCATTTAAACCACCTTTAGGATTTTTGCCTTCTTTTCGTGTCCATGCAGGTGTCTTAGCCATTACGAGCCTTTTTGAATATTATTGTCTGTGTAAGACCATGTCATGTTGTGAGTATGTATTTTTTGGACCCCCTAGTCAAGTTAAGTCTATGTTCACAGAGATGTTGCCTTGCACAAGAGTCATGTTCTTCTCAACTGGCTTGAACCCAGCACGGTCAAGTATGTCCTTACTCGCCTCAAGTTGTACGTACTCAGACTTGGCACTACTCGCCAAGTCAAGTACTTTCCTTGAGGCAATCGTAGCATTTAGTCCAATACTCTGTCGTATACATTGTTGCATATACTCTTGAACATGAGGCAGTCTCAAAGTCTTACTGGCAGTCACTCTTCCTGATTCACCCTCAGCGTATCCAGACTTTGAAGCTGCCTCTGTGACACTACAACCAAATGCTACGATCGTATCAACTAGCGTCTTCTGTTTCTTAGTAAGTCTAATCTGTTTTAACAAGAAAACCCCCCTTACCCCCCTTTATGGGGTAAGAGGGGATACCCTGTCAAGGGTATTTTTTTTCTTGTGTTAAAACAAAGACTTACGTACAGAAACAACGCTAGTTAATACGGAGTAAGGGTTCTTTGTTGCGCCAAAGAACCAAAACACACGAATCCTCCAGTCCTCGTCACCCAGACGTACAAAGCAGTGCTTTGTACTCGGTGACTGCGTTGCTTCAGATTCTTGCCACTTTATAAAAGTGTCAAACCCACAAACTAGAGGAGTTCCCTCTGGGAACGTATCGCAATCACACGAGGGTAGTTTCGCTTCTCTCGAAGACGAAACCTATTAACGTATTTTCTTTAGGCGAAAATACTAAGTGTGTGATTGCTTTATCACAAAACAAGTGTGGGTACGTATTACCCTACCACAAGGGGAGAGGCACGGAAAGGAGGGGAGTGGTTGAGAACTGTACTCTTGAAGATTCGCAAGTATCATTTACACCGAAACTGAGCCTTTCGATAAGTCCGTCTTTGAGCATTGTGTACCTCCTCGTTAAGTTAAGCCACTCTTAACCACTAGCACAACATTGCTGTTAGCAATAAAAAAATAGCTAGGAAATCCTCCTTCGGAGATTTCCGTCGACAAAGACGATTTTTTTATTGCTAACCAGTAGTGTGACGCACAGCGTCACGCTAGTTATTTTATCGCAATGTCATGCTTGTGGAGAGTGTCTTTAACTTAACAAGGAGGTCACAATGACAAATTCAAAGACAGACTTATTCGAAATTCTTAACAGTTTCGGCATAAATGATGCGAATCTTTCAAGAGGTTCTCAACTTAAGTATAAGGAGAAGTACATATACACTTGTTTTATGGGTTCTCTTCATAGAGTTATGGAACAGTTCAAGATGGAATACAACACTGGTTGTGTTGTATTACAAGACTTGAACGACGAAGATAACGATATGGATTCAAGAGGTGGCTACGGAAGAATGGCTATCGAGCGAAGACAAGGTTTTGGTTATCCAACTGATGTTGAGAAACTTCAAGAGAAACTTGAAGTTCTCAACGAGGATTACCAGACCGTTAAGGGAATGTACGATTCGCTTAACGATAGCTACGAGATGGCTTACGGTTCGAAGTTCGAACCGAACAAGCCAAAAGCCAAGCCTCTATCAGCCAAGAAGAAGGCTGATATCGCAAAGAAGTTCGTACCTATCAAGTAGGTACGAACATACTTCCTAGCTCTTACGAGCTAGGAAGTATTTTTTTCTTTGCGAAAGGAGGCTTGGGAATCTCGGAGGTGGGGTGAGGGAAACCAACCACGAGATGTCAATAGCTTCGGAGTACACATATAACCGAAAGGAGATTTCAATGGTAAAAAAGTTACTCGATTTTTTTGAAAATAATATGATTGCATGGTGGCTAATTCACATTCTGTTTGTGACAGTAATGTGGATTGGTTTCATCTTTGCACTTGTTGTAATGACACCGATCAATTAGGAGGATATGATGATCACAATATATTTAAAAGCAGAAGATGAAAACATGAGATATGGTGCGAGAAAGATATACTTTGAACCTATCAAAACATTACATGAAGCATGGAAGATAATGAAAAAAGATTATAAAGATATGCAAAGTTTCTTCAGAACATATGGACATACTAGAAGAATATATACGTATGAAATATGGGAAGATGATGAATTATTAGCAACAACAACATATGATCGTTAGGAGGTAAATATGAATCATATACAAACAATTACTCAACTGAAAGAAAGAATAGATGACTATGATTTCGATATCAAAACATTGCCTATGTGTGGCTATCAAGATCGATTAGGCTACACATATGATGACATGATAGAATGTAGAGATAGAGTGATGATCGTCAAAGCTGATGACAATCAGTATCTTGGCAATCATTCACCTGCATATCGACCAGTCAAAAACAAAGATATCATACAACCAATATGGGATATGATGAAACGACAATCAAATGACATTGTACCAAACATACAGATACTAAATGGTGGTCAGATGATGAAAGCTACATTTACTTGTCGTGATCTAACAATACAAGATCCACAACTCAATGGATACATTGCATTTCGTATTACAGTTCGTAACTCATACAATGGTGTCTGGTCTGTTATGATTACAGCAGATGGCTTCAGGGTATGGTGCTTAAATGGTTGCACTACTGCTGATAAGATTGCCAACTATACACAAAAACATAATGGTAAGTTCTATTATAACTTTGATCATATTGAACATCTTGTTCAAGAGTTCAAAGGTAATGAACAGCGCTATCGTGCATGGTATAACACGCCAGTTACACACCATGATGCCAATGAAATGTTTAACAAACTTACTTATACACCAAGACCTACAGTTGATGGTAGATATCGTAATGAAAAACAGTTTCAAAATCTAATGGATATCTGGTCAAGATATCAAAAAGATATTGGTTGTAACAAATGGGGTTTATACAATGCAGTAACTGATTGGATATCACACCCACAAGACGTTAAAAATAAACATAAAACTACTGTCGAAAGAAACAGTAAGCTGATATCATATATGAACAGACCAAGTTCAATGTTCTATATGAAAGGAAGTTATGGAACAATCTAATAATATGGAGGTTAAAAATGACAATATTAGGTTTCAGAAAACAAGAGTTATCTACTTGTAGATCAATCGCAAGTATTGCTACACCTGCTGAGTATAGATTAATCTATACTCACATAGCAGATCTTGGGGTAGATCGTGGTGGACTCAATGAAGAATCATGGGTCAACAAGATGACTGCAATGACAACAAAAGTGCATGAACGACAATATGAAGACATGAAATATAGTTGTGATCGTACAAAATCTGATGAACTCAGAGCAAGTACAATGATTGAAGATATACTTGATGATGCAGCAGTCAGACACATGAACTTTAAATAGTTTCCTTGTTAAGGGAATGTAGCCAAGCAATATAGAGTAGATTAAGTTGCGAAAATTTGTTTGGCTACACTAATTACTATGAAAAATACTGTACGTTATCAATATAAATCAATAGTTGAAAAGTTAGTTTTTTTGCGACGAGTTCGTAAAATAAGTCAAGAACAACTAGCTTTGGATATTGGTGTTGATACCAAAGTATTTGGTGAGTGGGAACGCATGGTGCGTGAACCACGATTATTTAATCTGCTTTGTTGGTGTGAGGCATTGCAGGTATACTTAACTATCACAACAATAGATGAGGAGTTTTAAATGGAAGAAGTAATACAATTAATAAAAGGTAATACAAATAAAGCTAACTTATATGGCAAACTAAGTGCTATGTATCAGATACAATGTATGATCCAAAAAGAAATAAAAGAACTAGAACGTCAGCTTGAAAATGACGAGCAAGAGTAAACGTAAAGGTAACTACCATGAAAATTGGTTTGTAAAACTATTTAACTCATGGAAGTTACCTGCAAAAAAAGTGCCTCTATCAGGTAGTCTTGGTGGTGAGCATACTGGTGACATCAAACTAATTATCAATGATAAAGAGTATGTTGTTGAAATAAAATANAGAGCAGTAGACAAATTTCCTAGTGTATTCAAAGTGTTACAAGGAAAAGATATTGCTATGTATAAACGTAAAACTGGTGATCCAAGATGGGTTGCTATCATACCAGATAAAATATTTCAGGAGATATTGAAGTGACAAATTTAAAATGTATCATATGTAAAGGTGACATTGATAAACATTACAGTAGTGATGGTACTATGTACTGGGATCAAGGTCACAATGCAGAACCTATTGCAGATGGTAGATGCTGTGATAGATGCAATGAAGATATAGTTGTGCCACATAGAATGGCAGATATATTTACAGAGCATAAAAATTATTATAAGGAGGACANTNATGGCAAATCTACAAAATAATATATACCTTNAGTGGGAACAAAANGTANCAGAAATCAAAGGACTTGAAGATAAAATCAGCGAGTCTGAAGATGTAGCTGAAGTTAAAAGGTTTATTAATTACAATCTTAAACCAAAACTTCAACATGAAAAAGATTGGTGTGATCATTTTGCAGAACAATTCTACAATGAGTATTGGCACGGAGTTGTAGGAGATCATCATGCCGAAACTAACTAACCAATGGCAACCAAGCCAAGAAGTAATCAATCAATATAAGGAGGTCAACCATGACAGAGAGATCAAATACTTCAAACATTTCTATATTACAAACTCGTATTCTAAAGAAGACTGGAATACAGTCTATTGCGAATGGTGTAAGAAACAACTCAATCGCAAAAACACTGGTCGAACAAGCAGGATCAGACCCAAACAAAGTAACGAAAGCGACAGTTTCTATCTTAGAGTCCATAATCAACTCAAAGATAACTGAGAAAACTAACAATCAATATATGTTCTTTCGTTGGGAGTTAGCTTCTATCTCAGATATAGCCAATGAATTGTATGACAATCGTGTCAAAGTAATCAAAGCGCTAGAAGAATGTATGACTGTAGCTGATACAAAAGATGTACATCAATGGCTGATGGAAGTCATGGTATGCACAGCCAAGCAAAGTCATTTGACAGAGAAGGACTTAGCCTTCAAAGCAAGAGTCTATGCTAAGAAGTTTGATCATGTACCTGCAGACATAATGAAGTATGCTTGTGATAAAGTTATTATGAATTGCAAGTTTTTTCCAACTGTGGCAGAGATCAACGAGTATATAGAACCAATGCTGCACTATCGTAAGTCATTGGTCGAAGCAGTATCAAGTAAATTAATTTCAGCAATAGGAGAATGAAATGTCTAAAGAAAAATTAAGTCAAAGTCAAAAGCTAATTAATGAATATCAAAAGAGAGCAGCAGCCTTTTCTAAAGTTAATCAAGCTGTACGATTTAAAATTTATTATGTTGATAATGGTAAGAAAGTTTTAGTAGGAGATAATATAGATGCTGCTTTCACAATACTAGAGCATTATGGATATATCATAGAAAAGGAGAATGATAAATGAGTGAAGAAAGATTTGAAGATGCACCAGAAGCATTAGAAGAAAAAGATTATGAAAGGTACATACCTAAACCATATATGAATTATTTCATGTCTGTTAAATATTATTCAGATAGAGATGAAAAAATTCAACCTAAAGGTGTGACTGCTGATTACAGAGGTTATGCGAAAGCACATTAAGTGCTTGATTTATAACAATAAATGTAGTATGCTGATAGCAAGATTGGAGGTCTAAATGGCAGATGAACTACGTCACGCACCTATGCGTGANGACTTCATCAGAGGTAGCGATATGGTGTCTTTGATGCAAGGCAAGTGGGAAGAACTATGGAAAATCAAAATGGGATTGCTTGGTCGTAAAGATTTACGATACGAGTTCAATGTTAGATTAGGTTCTTTCACAGAAACTTTTAACTTATTGTGGCTACAAGAATACTATGAGTATGACTTTGTACCACAACAAGCGTACACAAAAATGTATGGTAGTATCAAACTACAAGGTACATTAGATGGTGTAGAAGCTGATAGAAAAATTGGTGTAGAATGTAAGCATACACATAGTCGTAATGATATGAGCTATATGTTAGATTACTATATGCCACAGATGCAGTTCTATATGTACATATCAGGACTACAGCAAATGGTATTTTCTGTAATTTTTGGTAACAAACATGACTGTGTAATCGTTAGTGCTAATGAACAATATCAAAATGAAATGCTATATAAGATCAAATCATTTTGGGAATATGTTACACATGATACACAGCCTCAAGATTATGTGTCAGAGATAAAACAAAGTATCAAAGACAACATACCGATTGATGGCAAAGTCAAACGTGATGTATCAAGAAGTAATAGCTTTGCACTAGCAAGTACAGAATATTTATTGCATGAAGAGAATGCAAAAGTATTTGAGAATGCAAAGAAAGAACTAAAGGCAGAGATAAAAGACAATGAGTCAGAAATATATAATGACAAAATAAGTGTCAAAAGAGATAAGCGTGGGTCTATTCGCATAACAAAAAAAGGGTAAGCAGACCCACTTACCCTTTTAACTATCTGTATAATGGAGGTCATACATGACAGATACTAAAACTAATATCAAGAATGGTGCAAAAAGTAAAGTTTACAACTTACGAAGTGCTATGCTTGAGTTCCAAAAACTTGCTATTACTGCAAAGAAAGATGGCAAGAATCCTCACTTCAGAAGTAACTACTCTACATTAGAGTCTGTTATTACTGCAGTAAATCAAGGTAATCAGTTTGGTTTGTTCTTTACCCAAGAGATTGACTACGTTTATGTCAGTCACATGGAAACCAAATCAGAGGTAGTTGTTGTTACTACAGTTCGTCACGTTAATGATGAATCTACTTATGTGTCAAAGCTACCAATAATATTATCTAGTGCAAACTATGAGAACCCACAGAAGATTGGCTCTGCTATTACATATGCTAAGCGATATACATTGCAATCAGTATATGGTCTGCCATCAGAAGATGATGATGGTAATGAAGCAAGTAAGCCTACAATCCAAGTCAGCAAACCAAAGATGAAAGGAGAAGATGATGGATTATGATAACACAGATAGAGGTAGTTTCTTCAAACCACGAGCAGATGAAAGTCTGCTCGTACAAGGCAAACTCAATAGCGAAGGATCAGAGTATCGTATTGCTATNGTNAAAGCNTCACTACCTGATGGTGGTACAGCANGAGATGTCTATGTCAAAGTCGGNACTATGTACGAGAATGACAAGTCATTGAATGAGAAAGCACCTGACTTTAGTGGACCAGTCACTATGCCAAGCCAAGATAAACGTAGGATTGCTTGTTGGAAAACAGTATCTAAAGATGGCAATACTAAGTTTCTATCTGCACGGATAGGTGACAGTACACCAAGAGTAGAAGAACCTGCAAGAGATCAAACTATTGTAGAACATGAATCAGTATTAGGAGGTGAAGATGTCGACGATATCCCGTTCTAAAAAAGATCAAATGATTAGTGAAGCATTAGCAAGAACCCATGACCCTAAAACGTCATGGGAAGCTGCTGAAAAAGTTGATACTAATAGATTAGAGTCATTAGTTTTAACTGTCGTTAGATTACATGGTGCTAATGGTGCAACACACGATCAAGTATTTAATTACTTAGAAGACACACAACTGTGGAAGAAGTACACAGTTATGATGCCAAGAGAAAGCAGTATCACACCAAGATATAAGCAACTTGAAAATAAAGGTCTGATCTATCGTGATGGTACTACAAGAAAAGGTGGCATGGGCAGAAGTCAACTTGTAATGTATTATAAGGAGAAATAGATGGATATTAATATTATTCAAAAAGATATAACAAGATATGTTAAACCTAAAGATACAAAACTTTCAAAAAAAACGCATAGTCAAAAAGAAAGGAGAATACAAGTTTATACTGGTTCAAAACTATGGCATCAAATTAATGATTATGCAAAAAAAGAAGGTGTTACTAGAAGTAGAATAATTAGAAAATTACTTGAGCATTTTTTTGATGAAATGGAAAAAAAGTCTTGATATAAGAGCCATACAGAGGGGGTAAACACCTCCTCTGGTATGATTACACCCAAGAATATCTACTAAGTCTGTATATTTCTCATACGTTCAATAAGACGATTGGCTCTATTTGGCACTTGTTTTGCCCACCTAGAATCCAACATTTGGTTAGCAGCTTCTATCCAATCACTAGAATCAACAGCTTTCTTCATCTTGTGAAAGCGAGATAGTCGAGGTCGACCAAGATTGAACATCATATTAGCAATAATCTTTTGTGCTTCATCAGGAAGATTATCAAAGTTAGGATAAAGATGACCACATTCAATAAGAGTTGTTTGTATATCCTGATCAAATAACTCATTGACTCTTTCGTCATCTATGTGTGTGCCAACTTCCAATCCATATTCAGGATCTGACTCACGGATAAGATGTCCAACACCACAAGTAGGTAAGCCAAGATGATCAAGATAGATTTCATTCTTAACACCTTCATCAGCTTTAAGTTCATCTATTAATTGTGTGTACACTGGTACTTTCATTTCAATCTCCTATTTTCTATTACACCACACATAGGACACTTCCATACATTCTTCAAGGCAGTAAGAATCATTGCAATCTTACAGCGTTCACATATAGGAGTTGTCACTTTGTAATCTTTTTATACTTTTCAAAGGTACGAAGTCCACCTAATCCAAGCATACCCATCAATACAGTCATTAATGATCCCATATCAAACTCAGGTAATGGTGGCATTGTGACACCAAACATAGCAGTAAAAAATATAACAAAGGGCGCTAAAACAAAATGCCATGCCAAAGCGATACCACACACCCAACCAATAAAAGGTCTCCATGAAGCTACAAACCAATGACCTGATTGTGCTTCCATCTTGTTGACTTCTATCTGTGACTTGGCAAGTTCTTGTGCATGTTTTTCAGCCATAGTAGCTATGTCATGTGCCAGTTTATTTTTAGTATCTTTGTCTTCTATAAATTTGCCTAGTAACTTGGTGGCAGGACCAATCAATGCTTGTATCACCATAACCTCATTTGTTTGTTGACGTTTACCAGTTTGCAGTAGCAGTCATATCGTTGTGTTTCTTCACCAATCTTAACTGTTTGATTTGCAAGTCTGTCTTTAAAATATGTACAGTTATTTACATTTGATAAATGTAGTGTACCTGCAGGATTACCTGCAAGATAACATAATAAAACGAAAGCAGGTTTCAATATGGACTCCTATTCATTTTCCACAAGAAAGCAATCAAAAGAAAAAAGCCTAAGATTGTCAGACACAAGAAAGTAATACCAATAATGTTAAATATTTTATCTCTTTGTTCTTGTCGTTTATGTACAAACTCAGCACGATCCTTTCTTATCTTGCCTTCCATAGCCAAGAGTTCATTCCAACCACCTTGACCATACTGCATTATAATTAAATTCTTAAGGTCTTGTCTATGTTTTTGCATTTTCTTTTTAGCAATAAGACTATCAATAGCTACTTGTTCTACGTTACCACTGTTGAACATTGATTGCCAAAATGTAGGATTTTTTGCACGTTTTTCCATGTGTTCTATATCAGAACTATTTTGCATAAACTTAGATACTTGTGATGACATATCACTAATATCTTTGCCAAGTGCAATACCTTGTTTGAGATAGTCTACACATTTAGTTGCACCTGCAAGTAACAATCCAATGGTGGCAGGTTCCACTTTTACCTCACTAACAATCCTATTAATAGGATAATAATTGTTCCTGCTGTACCAATCATTATATGTTCAATACGTTTGATACGCAGTATAGTTTCTTTCCATCTCTCTGCACATACAGCTTCATGTGTATCTAGTTGTGACTTAACATTTGTTACTGATATCTTTGACATAAACTTTCCTTATTAAGTAATCTCAATCATATTTGCTCTTGTTGCATCTCCACGAATAACAACAGTATCAGTACCACCTGCTTGTTTACAAGTAAATCGCAGTTTGTCAGTTGCAGCTACAGTTACAATCATATTTATACTCATTGTTTGCTCACCTCTACTTGAATTTCTGTTGTAAGCATGAGCTTCAGTTCCAGCAACTTGTGAAAACGAACCTCCACTGGGTTGTTTTTCTAATCGTGATTGAGTATCAGAACGATTAGAACCACTAGTTACATCAGTAGTAATATCAGCCTGAATTTGCAAAGTCATGGCTCTTGTAAAACTAAATTCTCCATTAGATGTATTATAAATAACTCCATCAAGTGATATAGTATCTTGTTCAGGTACTTCATCAAACACAATAGTAACATAACTAGTTGTTAAAGCAGATGAATTTGATGATAAATAAACTTGTATAAAAGCTGGATATAAAGATAATGCAGCACTTCTAGTTGGTAAAGTTAAGCCTACATTTGTAGATGCTTGATAAAAGAAACGTGCATAATTACTACCATTCATAACAAATAACTGTCCATTTGCTACTTCTACAGCAGTGCTATCTTGAGTAAAATCAGCAGTGTTAGTGCTTCCATCAAAAGTTAAGAAAGTTCTATCTGAACCTCCATCTGTACCTTTAAAAATAATATCTGTATCAGAACCTTGAGCATCAATAGTTATGTTACCACTAGTCGTAGTAATATTAACTGCTGAATCACCTGCAGTGATATCATCAGCAGCAGTTCCACCCCCACCAGTACCAATGCCTAAGTTTGATGGTGTAATCTTTTTCATTGTGCCACCATCATCAATAAGCACAAAATCTGCATCACTACTTGATGTTGTAGTTGTTGGTGTATCTGAGTTACCAGTTGTCAACACTGTACCAGTTGCATCAGGGAACGTGACTGTTCTATCTGAAGTAGGGTCAGTAACAGCTAATGTTGTTTCATGACTATCTGCAGTTGAGCCTTCAAAAATTATAACTGGATTTGAGAAAACTGCATTACCACTTAGTCTTACTCTACCAAAAAAATCTGTTGTAGAAAAACCAATTCTAAAATGCTCTTGGTCAGTAGCACCAACTTTAGTAAAAAATCTTAAATAAGCATCTTGTGATAAATCACTTACATCTACAGCTTGTGCAGATATTCTAGCATAATCAGTAGTTGTTGAATTCCCATGTGTACCATCATTTTTAGCTCTAAAAAATATTTGTCCTATATTATCAAAATCTGCTGGACTAGATGAATCTCTAAATAATATTAAGTTAGGTCCTGCAGCATTACCATCACCTGTATCAGTAATGGTAACAGAATCACTTGTGTTAACAAGAACTGTACCAGTTGCATCAGGTAATGTAATTGTTCTATCTGCCGTTGGGTCAGTTACTGTAAGAGTAGTTTCATGTGCATTTGCAGTTGCTCCTTCAAAAATTAAATCTGCATTTGTACCAAGTTGAATGCTATATTGTTGTATTCCTATATCTGTAATATCATTAGGATTACCACTGGTAAAAACTGTACCACTAGCATCAGGAAAAGTAATTGTTCTGTCTGCAGTTGGGTCTACAACTGTTAACGTTGTTTCATTTGCATTATCTGTTGCACCTTCATAAACAATATCAATATTTGGTGATAATTTGACAGTTGTATTAAATGAATTTAATCCAAATTTAGCTTGATAATATATTGTATTTACACCATTTACCATACCTCTTATTTCAGTTCTTGAATCTTCAGAACCATCTGTAGCATCAATCAAACTAGAACTAATACTGCCATACTCAACATCTTGTCCTGCATCATTTTTACCTAAAAATCTAACCTCTCCAATTTGGTCATTAACTGTTGGAGAAGCACTGTTTCTAAATAAATTTACAATAGGTCCGTCACTAGCACCTGCATCTGTAGATGAAATATTAACAGTACCACTTTCATTAAGAACTACATCTCCACTAGCATTAGGAAAGTTTATAGTTCTGTCTGTTGTAGGGTCTGTAACTGTTAGTGTTGTTTCATTATCATCATTTGTTGAGCCTTCAAAAACAACAGTATTAACTGCATAAATATGATTCCTTTGCATATTTAAAGGAAAATTAGAATAAGTTTGAGCCGCACCACCATTAAAAGCCATAAATTGTGTAAGCGCTCCGTTTCTCATTACAGAGAAATCCATTCTACCATGTTCTGTACCATCACTAACGTTAGCTAAATCTACTCTTATATGTCCATACTCAACATCTTGTGAGTTATCATTACGACCTCTAAAAAATATTTCACCAAGAATATCATTAGTTGCTGGACTAGCTGAATTTCTATATAATATTAAACTTGGGTCTGCATCAGCATCTGCATCTGTAGATGTAATTGTAACATCATTTGTAAAATCATTTCCTGATGAAGTAATGTCTGCTAGTGTAGCAATAGTGCCAGTTTTATTTGGTAATGTAAGAGTGCGATCAGCAGTAGGATCTTCAACAGTCAATGTAGTTTCAAAATCATCATTTGTTGCACCTTCAAAGGTAATTACTTTTCCTGCTGTAAGATTCAAACCAACAGTGTCAATAGAAGCAAAAGTAGCATTTTGTGAGGTATTTCTAAATTGAGTAGTATTACTATCTAATGATAATAAATTATTACTATAAATAATATTTGTACCACTTTGATGATACAATGCCATATCACCACTGTTTCCAAAAGACGCATAAGTTTGATCTGCAAAAAGCAATTCATTTTGACCTGATCTCCAACGCATAAATTTTGAATTACTTTGTCCTTGAAATAATATATCTTGAGAACTGCCACCTAATATTACATCATTAGATGAATCTCCAAACTTCATCAATGTTTGTGTGCCATTTATTATGTGCAAACAATCGTCATTTTTTATTGCTAAACTAAAACTAGGTACAAGTGAATCACCATAGTTAGCATCAGCAGTGGTAGTTCGAATCATATTCAAACCTGCAATACTGCTGCTTCCAGTATCAGTATTTTGAATTAATAATAATTCATTATCATTAGCGCCACCAGTACCTGCAACACGCATTGCGCCTGATTTAAGAGTGCCAGTAACTGTTGCTCCTGAAGATGTTGTTTCAAACCTTTTATTCCCATTATAATAAAGCTCTACTTGTAAATCTTCTAAAGCATTAATCATATTTTCATTCATTGCTGGATTAACAACTTTAAAATGATTTGTTGTAAGCAATAAAGCACCAGTACCACTATCACTTATAAAACTATTATTACCATTATGTTTAATTTTTAAATCATCTGAATTTCCAAGCTTAATTTCTTCAGTATCACCTAAACTTATTCCGTTTGCTGTAAGTGTACCAACAATATCAACACCAGTATCTTGTGTTGTTAATTTATGATTTCCATTATAATATAATCTTGTAAAACCTCCAGTATCTGCTCTTAATAAAAATGCACTATTATCAGCAGTTCTAACTCTAAACGAACTTGACCTTACATTTAAATTACCAGTTCCAGTTTCTTGAATATAACTATCATTTCCGTCGTGATATATTTGTAAATCATCACCAGTACCAAATTTTGCTTTTACATTATCTGCAAACTCAAGGGCATCATCTGACTTGTCAAAGACTATGTTTCCATTTGTTCCAAAGAAAGTGAAATCGCCATTTATTGAAGAAGCATTATTACCAAAAAAACGACCAGTTAAATTTCCAGTTACATCACCAGTAATATCACCTTCAAAATTAGCAACCAATGTTCCTACTGCATAACCAGTTGCAGTAGTGTCAACAACAGTAGTTGGCTCTGATTCTACATCTTTAAATAATTTAAACTTACCATTGTCATTTGCATCTCTAAATAATCCTGCATATTTATCTGTACCACCTACATCATATAATCCATAAAATCCTATATCAAGATTGTTACCATCACCATTGTTTTTAGCTAAAGATATTAAAGAATCTTCAACAACTAAATTAGCTGTATCTATAGTCGTAACACTACCATTTATTGTTAGTTGTCCAGTTATAACAACATCTGAATTAAATGTTGCTTTACCTGCTTGTGCCATATCAATATCAAGAGCAGTAATTGTAGATCCATTATCTACACCCTTGATAGTAAAGTTTTGATTTGATACTGGTGCTGTAAGTATTACATCACCACCATTTGCTTCTTCAAGTCTTAATACATTTCTATTATTGGCATAAAAATTTATTGTGTCTGCTGTTTCAAAATCTATTTTTGTTTCATCATCTTCACCAATTTTAATATCAGTAGCAAGTAAACTTGTTATGCCAGTTTGTGCTGCTTTAAAGGTTACTTCTCCACTACTCACATCAAAAAAAGTAGAACTAAAACTTGCAATACCTTTGTTAGATGTAGTAGCTAATTCACCTTCAATAGTAACAGTTTGATTTGATATAGATGTATTGATACCTTCGCCACTTGTAAAAGCTAAAGTATTAGCTGTAAAATCTACAGTGCCAGTTCCACTATCTGATGAGATAGAAAGTGTTTGAGCAGTAAGCATTTCTACTGCACCAGTAGTAGCATTAAATCCTAGTTGTTTACCAAGTCTATCTGCTTTCAAAGGTAAAGCTAAATTAACTGCTGTATCTTTATCTTGCAATCTAATAGATCGACTTACATGATCTTCAAAGTCACCTTCAATAGCAACTAAAGTATCAAGTTCTCTATTTAATTTTTGTATTTCAAATGCACCACCATCAGGAAAATCTGTTGCTCTTCCAATTTTTGTATCTCTTAAAACAATAACTGTACTACCACCTGATATACCAGTAACAGTAGTTGACAATGAGCCTTTTGCACCATTACCACCTGATGTAATGGAAAATGTAGTTGTTGATATACTGCCTAATGTTCTTTCTACTCCATCAACAAAGACTTTGACATCTACATTGCTTGAATCTTCTTTGTTAAAAAATACAAAGGGTATGGGAAATACTGTCTGTGTAACCCCTTGTGCTACTGTGTATTCTATTCTTGGTGTATTATCTGCTAGTACTATTGCCATTAATAAGTTGCCCTTCCTAATGCTCTTAAATCATCATCTAATCCAAGTAAACCTAAATATGGAAAATTATATGATAATCTTTTTAACCCTTCATCACTTTTATCATTCATTAACTCATATGCTGCTAACACCCACTCTCTATACATACTTGGTGTTGCTCCTAAAAAACCAAATGCAGAATCCCAACCAGTGCCATTATATCTTCCTTTCAGCCAAGAAGTATCAGGATCATGATAACCTGAAGCAATAGCAGCTTCAATACCTTTATATGCAAGATCACTATATATACCAGTTATACCTGAATAATCAACTAACCTCATCATTAACTCAGGATAATCTTTATTTTCAAACCACCAAGATGGTTTACGCATTGCTAATGTAATATAAGCCATAGATAACAATGCGATTGCTCCACTTAATCTATACTTTTTATTTGGATCAAACATAGCACGAGTTATACGTTGATTTGCTGCAAACGCAAAATTATAAAATTGAAATGGAAAAGCCATCACACCTGACTCTATTCTTGCAATAGGATATCTATAAGTATTATCAGGTTTTAAACCAACAGAAGCAAAAGGATCAGGCTCAATACCAAATCTACTCATATAAGGTTTCCATTTTTTAAAAATAAATCCATCAGCAAACGTTGGTCTATCAAAAGCTGTAGCGTGCATAATAGTATTACGTGCTGAATTATTTAAATACGTTTGCATAAAAGTTTTAAGTTCTCTATCTGCTTTTGTTTTTGTACTCCATTGACTTAAATTTAGTAATGGCATATCACTTTCTGTAAATTCCCATGCACCATTATTAAGTAATCGATTTGCTAACTTTCTATCTATGCCATATCGTTGTAATTCTATTCTTTCAAATTGATCTAATGAATCATAATTTTTTATTTGTTTAAAAAATTTAGGTATTCTTATTGCACCATCTATTAATTTACCAACCATTGTAATAAGTGCTAATCCATTTAATTTATAAAAAAAGTTTTCCATAGCATCTGCTGCTTTTTCTATTCGACCTATTTGTAAAGGCTTTAATAATTCATTTAATAATCTTGTATGTACTGTTCTTTTAGCTGTATCAATTGCTTCATTTGAATGTTGCACATCTTTTGCATTAGCTTTAATTCTGTCAAAATTACCATCAACAGCACGAAATGCAGTACGTAAAACATTACCTAAACCATGTTCAAATATTGGCATAGCCACAGTTTCTGTTAATGATGTTATTCCTGCAGTTGTAAGATAAGACATTCCTGCAAACTTCTTTGATATTCTTGCCCAAGTTGAATCCCATCTTTCAGGATCACGAGTTATTTGACCTGATACTCTTTGATAATCAGCTAAAAAATCAGATTTTATTTCAGCAATTTGTTTGTCCGTATATTTACTTTTTACCATAATTTCTTCTAATTGACCTAAAATATAATCAATAGAATCATCACCAAACTTTCGAGCATACTCAATTCTAAATGCCATCATTTCTGCATACTTTGTAAAAACTGAGTTATCTTTTATAATAAAATCTTTTACTTTATACTCTGGTATATTAGCTGTTCTCATCAAAACGTGTTTAGCTTTACCTATTCTTAATGCTTTATGATATCCAAAAGGATCATCACCTTGATCTTTTATATTATCAACAGTTTCTTGTGCTGCTTTTGTAGCTTTTTGGATTGTAGTCATTGGTATGTTTGAATAACCATTGCCATTCCATACAGTTAAAAAACCTTGATCTAGAAAATGATTTGCAAATATTCTTACTAATTGTTGTTCTGCTTTTTTATCATTAAGAATTTTTACTCTATCATAGTATAAAGGAAATCTATAATTTGCTCGTGTAGGATTATATTCTTCATAGAAGCGTAATCTTTTTTCAAGTTGATTACGATTTATAATTAAGATTGCTTTAAATGCTTCATCTTTTTCTTCTGCAATTCGTGCATCATAATCATCTAGTTTCTTTTGTAATGCAGGAAATTTCTTTTTGTATGTTGTTTTATTTAAAAATACACCAGTATCTTGTGCTAATTGATCAAAATATTTATTAAAAGCTTCTATTTTTCTTATTGCTTCTTTTTTAAATTCAGGGAGTTGTGGATAATATTTAGCTTTCCAAGTATCATCACTCATCAATATATTTAACTCAATGATTTCATCAAAAAATTCTTTTGGAGTAGGATATTTTTGACTACCAGTTACAGAATTTATATATGCTGTTGTTGGTGTTTTACCTAATTTTTCTTTTGCTTTTACAAAAGGTGAAACTAAATCTATACCCATTACTTCACCAGTGCCTTCAGACTTTTGTAATGCGTTCATATATATTTTTCTTATATCTTGCTCTAATTCAATACCTTTTCCATTGTGTACATTTTGCATTGAATCTATAGAACGTAATGGCACACCTTCAACTGGCACACTTGCATTGTAAGCTATATCAAGATGTGTTTTTTTTACTTCAGGTGGAGCTTCTCTGCCATCATATTTACCAAACTGCAATCTTCTTGATGGTAATATTTTATTAGCTATATTAAATCTATCAATTGTTTCTTCTTTTAATCTTGTACTCCCAACAAATTCATTGCTCATATTATTTGCTGAATCAATATCTTTATCAGGATTACTTGTATCTATATTATCTGTTTGTGTTTTTTTATTTGGATTTTTTCTGTTCTTATATTTTTGTATTAATTTATTATATCTATTTGCTACACCTCTAGCACCTCCACCTAACATTCCTGCAAACACAGTATTACCTGCTATATTTAACATTGTTTCTTGTGCTGTATTATAAGGATCAAAAGGTGCTCTCAATAACTCAGAACCAACACCAAATACAAATCCAACTTTAGCTGACTCTTTTGCCACACCAAAAGCATTTTTTGCACCCCATGCTGCTTTAATACCTTTACTAAAAACTGGGTGAAAGAAAGCTATGTTTAAAGGATCAATTACGCCTGAAACAAGATGAGAAGTTAAACCTGCTCTTTCAAACATTTTTCTATTATCTTCTATAGCCTTCAAAGAATTTTTTATAAAGTTATAATGATCTAAATTTTTTGCTCTTGATAAATCTTCAGCATAAGCAAAGTCATTATTATCTTGTATGGTTTTTCTAAAATCAAAAGATTCATCATATTCTTGATCTGAATAAGTAAAATATTCTTGTGTAAAATGAGTAATAGGTAACCATTGATATTTAAAACCTGATGCTACACCTGAAAAAAAATCAGGGTCTACTTTGCCTTCTTGATCAGGATAAAAATAATGTAAAGGCTCAATACTCTGTACGCCCTTTGGAACAAAGTCTGTATATTCAGACATTAAGAAAACTCCTCATCAATAAAATCTACATCATCTTTTATATCAAATCCTAAATCACCAACTCTTTTTCTTACTCTTCTTTTTGTTTGATAAAATAAAGGTGTCTTTGTATTACCAAACTCTCCTTGATTATAAACCTGATGAAACCCTGCTTCTCTAAAATGAAAGTTTCTTTGATCTATATCTGAAGTATTTATTGCTTTTTTAACAGCTTCATAATATTTAGGAAAACCTTTTTTTAATCTTTCATGCCCAAACTGATATGAAAAATCAATTAAAGCACTTCTACGCAATGGGTGTAATTCATTAAAATTAGGAAACTCTTTCTCATACTGAGCATATATGTCCATCATTTTTGATCTAAATATTTTAGCTGCTTCATCTTTTTTGAATAAAATGGGTTTGCCAAATTTAAATTCATTGACCATTGCATTTAATTCATCTTCTGAATATTTCTTTTTATTCAGTTTTTTTTGTAATTCTTTTAATGGTTTTCTCATTTCAGGATTAATATTTTTATAATCTTTTTCTGTTAAATATCTAACGTTAAAGCCATAGCCAACAGAAATAGTATTTCTATCTCTATAGACTTGACTTTGAAAACCTTCATTTACAGCAGTGTTTTGAAAAATATCTATTAATCCATCTTGTACACCAACTGCAACATCAGGTGTCATAAATTCTTTTAACATATTTAAAAACTTATCAGGTAAACTTAAGTTATTAACTACAGTATCTGTTATCATATTCCATAAAGGATTATCATAACCTTTTTTTTGAAATTGATTTATAAAATAATCAGTATCCATCATGCTTTCAAAAAAGTTTGGGTCATCTATTATTACTTTATTAGGTAATCTATATAAGTCTAATCCTTTTCTTTCTTTTTCTGAAAGTTGTTTGCCACGATTCATAGCTAATGCTCTTAATTCAACAGACTGATTCAACGAACGATTATTAATTTCTGTAATAGATATGTCATTATCTCTTTCATATTCTCTTGTAGTAAACTCAACTGCTACACCACCTTCTAATTTAGATGGTATTATTTCTCCATCTATATTTACAAGTGTATATCTTTGATCACCATATTGTGAGTTCTTGGCATCAGGCAAAAGAAAAGTATTTTCACCAAGAATATATTCTTCACCTAATTGTTTTGTAATTAAACTTTGTGTCCATTTTCTAAATTCTTCGTGACTTGCATATGCAACACCAGTATATTTTTTCTTTGGAGTAAAATAAGTTAAGCCAGTATTATTTAAATTAAATACATCATATACATCTGTATCTTCAACAAACATAAGTTTATAAGTATCTTTTAAAACTGATAAAAGATTATCTTTATCCATTTCAACTGATGTTCCATCAGGCATTTTAACTGACTTATAAAATAAAAGTTTTTCAACATAGCTATCTAATTGTGATCTATGATGTCTTGGTATTTCAGCTTCATCAAATAAAGCTTCTACACCTGCATTAACAGTTCCAATTTTCAAATCCCCAAAATTCATATCAGCCAATGATGACATAATCATGCCTTTATATGTGTCAGGATCATCAACTTTTGTATGATACAAAGAATAAGCTTTAATTAAATCACCACCATTAACTCTTGCAATCTCATCTATGAACGTATACTTTTCATACTGTTTATCATAACCTTGTAAACGTCTTTCTTGTCTNCCACCTGCACCAGTATTATATGCTAGATTGTTCCATGTATTTAATTCTCTTGCTGCATAGTTTCTTTTATCTCTTTCAGATAATGAACGAAAAGCAGGAAAATTAAGCATATTACCTTTAAATATGTTATCAAGAGTTGTAGGTAAAACTGGTACATTTGATAAACTTCTTAATGTTTTATCATATTGAGCATTATTCATCTGAAAAAAACTTGTTTCATTTACTTGAAAGCCAAGAGATTTACTTAATTCATTATTTACAACTGCTCTATTATCTTTTGTATTAGGTAGAAAACCTGCTGTATTAACACCAATACCTTGTAATTGTAGTCCTACATTATTTGATGTTCTTTCTTTACCAATTAACGTTAATTGTTTTGACACATCACCTGATCTATTAGAAATAAATTGCGTAACTACATTAGTATCTGTTCTATCTGCTTCATATTTATCTCTTAAATTATTTAAATTTGAAAGTTGTGCCATAGAAATTTGACCACGAGATGCTTTAACAACTCTATCATATGCTTCTATTGATGCCTTTTTATTTTGAAAAATATCTTCAATATATTTAATTGCCAAAGGATCTTGCCCTACAAGATCAACAAGCTTAGTAACTTCACCTATCATAAAATTTCTTTTTAATCTTGATTCAGCATCACGAATTGCAGGTCCTTGTATATACCTGCCTTTTTTTAAACGCTCTATTGTTTTAGAATGTTGATCTAAAATAAGAGAAGCGTCTTCAGGATATAAAAGAGCCACTTGCTCAAATTCAAAAAGAGCATCTTGATCAAGTAAAGCAGCATCATCTTTTTCTTTTTTTATTGTATCATTTAATATTTTATTAGAATGTAATATTGATTTATTAGTAACCTTATCAAGAAATGCAGGAACATATTGACCCATTCCTTCCTTCTTAAAAACGTCTACCCAACCTTTAATTAATCCTTGTGCTTCAGTATCAAATTTTGTTTTATTAAATGGATTCTTTGCATGAATTTCACCAAGTTGTTTATTAATTTTATTTTGTACAAAACCACTATATCTTTGCTCTAAAATTGCATTAGCTGATTGCTCTCCAACATCTGTAAACTCAATTTTTTCAAGTGATAAGTTTCCATCTTTATCTTCTATTGGTAATGTTTTAGCTTTATTTATATCAGACTGAATAGCATCTTGTTTAGCTTCTTCCCATGCAAGAGCTTGTCCTCTTTCAAAAAGTTTTGCTGTTTGCAATTCTGCTTCTATTGCACCAGTATTAACTGACACAACACCTACTGGTCTATTTTTATATGTAACTTGTTTTGATTTTAAAAATTGTACCATTATGTAACCTTACTTGTACCATATGCTGTATTTAATATGCTTTGAAAACCCATCATTCTATAGGCTTTGGATTTATTTTGACCTTGTAATAATGTCATTTGTCTTTGTTGTGCAATTTTACTTTGATCCATAATATTTTGTAAATTTACTCTTGTAGCAGTTTTATAAGCATCTTCTTTTGCTTTTTGTAAAATTCTATTAAATGATCTGTCGCTACCAGTATCTCTTCCAGATATACCTGCTAAAGCAAAATTTGTTGATTGCATTGATTGCAAATTTTCCATAACTTCATTATGCTCTTGTAGTTGTTGAAGTTGTCTTTGTTCTGCTTGAGTTTTTAATCTTCTTGCTGTTAGTGCTGCTTCTCTTTGTGCTGCTTTTGCTGCTGCTCTATATCGACTAAAACCAAAGACTCCACTTGCAATATATAAAGCTGTTGTTGGTTCTATTGGCATTAATATGCTACCTCTACTATTATTCCGTTAATTTGTAAATCAAGAGGGTGACTTTGTGAAACAATAACTCTTGGATCACGACTATACCCTAATGTTCTAAACTCTTCTTTACCCGTTACTGGTGATCTTTCTAATGATAAATCATCTGTAACATTTGGTATTATTAAATCTCTTACTGTTGATGTATCTAATGGAGCTTTAACATTAACAGAAGATGTTTCAAATAAATCTAATATTATTTTTGTAATTTCTCTTGGCTCACCAGTCAAAGGACCATCTGCAAGTTTTGCATCTACTGGTAACGTTTTTAGTTTTGGTGTAAAACTATAACCTACAAATACTTCTCTTACATCATTTTTAGAATTACTAACATCTATTGATCCATTATTAGCACTTGCCACTGTAAATGTTCCTAAAAAATCATTACCATTAATAGCTTTAATTGACGCACCAGTAGAAAAATGTGTTCCTCCTGCTCCAAGATTTGCCACTGGAACAGTCGTTAAACCAGTAACTATTCCACCATTTGTATCAAAATTAATATCATTTATAGCTTCATATCTGTCACAAAAATCTAAGGGAAAATCACTTCTAAATTCTTCAAGAAAAGTTTTTGGTGTACCACTACCATCATCTCTCACACAAACTGCATATAAACGACTGCCTACTGAACAAATACTGTGCCACGCACCTTGCGTATCCCATAACGCCCAACCTGCTTTCTTTTCTCCACGTATTGAATAAAACACAGCAATAGTGCCATCTTCATTTAATAAGAATGAATAGTTTTCACTTCGATCAAGTCTACCTTTAATAACAGCTTGTTGTGTTGGGTTACGAATAAGATGTGGTGCTAAAGCAGACACAGCAACAGATGTATAAGCATCTTCAGCATCAGTAAATAAAAACTCTCTTAGTGCATTGCCACTACCTTGTACAAATAATGTTGCACCATCAAAAGGTGCAGGTTTAACAAATCCTGATCCATAAGGTGTTTGTTTCTTTATTTGTGCATTTGATGGAGTAATTGGTTTTGTTGAAGGTGATAATACAAATAACTCTGCACCTGATGTAAAAACTTGTAAATCTCTGTTTGATACTAAATGTCTAATCTGTTGTATCTCTCCTACATTAGCAGTTATATCTAAAGCATCATTATCTTCTCCATCACCTATATCAAAGTTAAAATACTGTCCTGACTTACTTGCCCATATACCATCAGGTTGCCCAAGTGTACCTGCAAACCACAATCTATTTTGATGAAATGTTACTGCTGAAGGAAAACCATATTTTGTTGAATAACTTTGTTCTGTCCAGTTTGTTGTTGATGGGTTTGTTACTTTTATTGTAGGTGTGCCACCACCGATTGCACTTGATGTAGCAGAAGCACCTGCTGTGACTTGATAAGTATTATCATCTAAAACAGTCACTGCTTTTGTTCCATTTATATTTCCATGAGAAATTCCACCAACTGAACCTGCATTTGATATTGTTATATTACCACCAGTAAGTCCATGTAATGCTTGTGTAATTGTTATAACTGCTGATCCTTCATCTGTTGAAATAGAATCAACTGGTAATTTACTTTCTACATCTTTATGAAGTTGTACAAATGCTGTTGCAGTTTTACCTCCTACTACATTTTGACCACTATTCCCAACACTTAATGCTTGTATTGTAAGTCGTGAGCCAAGCATTTCTATGTTTGTTCCTATAGCATTTCCAGAGTTAGTATATTGATGTTGATCAACAACTTGACCTGAATTTGACCCACTAAATGTTACTGTATCTCCATCAACACTTGCTCTAAATAAAATACCACTGTTATTTGTAGGTGCGCCTATTGCTTGAAAATCAGCAGCAGTTGAAGTTTGTGCATGAAGCACAAAATAAATTTTACCTTCTTCTACTTGATTCAATGTCAATACTGGTGAAGTTCCTGCTGATGCGTGAAAGTAAGGAAATAAAGCACCATCTTGATCTTTCACTGTTAAAGTTTTATTTAATCCTGCTTGGTTTCCTGCTAACTCTAACTTTACACCTTGAGGTTGAAAAGAAAAATATGGTTGAAAAATTCTCTCTCCATTAAAAGACGTATCAAAATTAAATGTAGAAATAGAAAAAGCATATAATCCAGTGCGTGTTAACATTCGAATCATATGTGTTGGGTGTGCAATAAACATGACATCACCTTGTTGTGCCACTGTCATTTCTTCTATATAAGGTGCAGTTGGTGTAGCCTTTAACCATGTTTGTCCAGTAATTTGCATAGTGTGTGCAGTTGACAAACTATCAGATTGCCCACTTAAACCCATTTGCAAAAATACATCTATTCTTTCATTACTAAAACATACAATGTATTTTTCATCATCTGAAAATTCAAAAGGCTCTAATCTTTTTTGTAATCGTGTATAACTAAAACCTTTATTTGCAACTCCCTCAATATTCATACCACTTGATAATCTTGTTGTTATTACGTCAAGAAATTGCCCACCTGCTTCATCTCTTTCAATATCTACATATGCAGCATTTCCACTATTAATTGTAGCAGTAACACCATTAATACCATTTAAAACAGCTTGTATCCTTGAAGCAGTTTCTTGATCTCTTTGTATTTGTGTTCCTCCACTAATAATAGGTCTGAAGAAATATATATTACCTACATTAGCGCTTGGCGCTGTTGTACTTCCATAAGCATCACCAGTTTCACCTTGCAGTCTTATTGTTGTTCCATCATTTAGTTGAAACTGTATGTAATTACCTACAAGATTTAATGAGTTTCCAACTCGTAATGTCATCTTTGCTTTTGTAAAACTATCATTGCCAAAAGAATAATGCCTTCGTGTACCTGCTCTTTTTTTTAATCCACCTTCTGCTCTAATCCAAAAGTTTCTTACTTGCTCACCTGCATTATTATAAACTTGTGTATCTGTTCTTGATGTTAAAGAGCCACTAATTTCCCCAAACTGAAAATTATTTAAAGGCACTTTCAAAGTTGGCACTAAGACCTCCTATCAGTTATAAATCTTGATGTTGCTAGTTTTCTAGTTGTTTGTTGTTGTGCATCTAAATTTCTTGCTTTTGCCATAAGCAATGTACTTTGTTCAGTCATTAGCTTTGCTAAAGACGCACTTCTTGCAATAGATGTTGCAAATATTGTTGCTAAAGTATATTCGAGAGCCAAAGTAAAATAAGAAGGAAAGTTAGCTTCTGTTTCTCTAAATGTAAAATCTGCAATAACTGTATCTGCTGCAGTCACATTACTAAATACTTTATCTCCATATACAGTATAGTTAATAAGATTATCATTAACAGTAACTGCATGAAGTACTAATAAGTTTGTAGGCAACTGATGTGCTTTGTCAAAACGACCAGTAGGATCTGAACCAACTGCTGCTAATGTAGCTTGATCTGATGCAAACCTCCATCTTGCACTTGATAATGTTGCTCTAACTGTATCTTCATACATATTAGTTGCAACTGTAGATTCAGCAGTTGAAGAATCAAAAGCAGAAATAGGTTCTGCACCAATAAGAACTAATGCTCTTGATGCTATATCTATTGCTGAATTTGCTGCTGTACTTGTCATATAAGATTAGGGGGATTGCTCCCCCTACTCCTTAATCACTATCTGCTGTACTTAAATCTGAACCATCACCACAATCTATTGCTGTAGCTGATACTGATTTAACTACTGTAGCTGATAAAGTTTTATGTGTTGAATTAGCATCACAAATAAGAATAACATCACCTTCGTTCATCATTCCTAAAGCTGATTGACCATTCATTGCACCACCAGTAGCGTCTGCTGTAGAGAAGTAGTTAGCTGCTCTAACATCAGACAAAGCATCATTTGATGTATAATACCAAAGATTAACACCACTTCCACCTGCTAGTCTGGTTAAATTACTCATATTTAAAGCCATACAATACTCCCTTATGAATTATTATCTAAGACTTCATAGATACCATTGTCATCAATAACAACAGCACCCATAGACATCATAGAAGTTGCTAAATGTGAAACCTTTTCAGGTACATAATTCAACTCAGTAGTCACATCTGCACCAATTCCTAAGCCTATGGCTGAAGTATGATAGGCAATGTTCTTACCTGCTGTAATAGCTGAAGTTGAAAATATCTTAAAACCTAAAAACTCTTTCATGCTCATTCCACCTGCGAATGGTAGATTCTGCTCACCAACAAAGTCTGATGATGCAAACTCTGTAATCAGGAATAAATCAGCGTACCCCTTTGGGTGCATAGCTAAATATCTCTGACCATCTTCAGGTATATTTGCAGTACTCATAGTTTCAAATAAACTTAGCAAATCAGCTTTTGCTAATGCTGAACCAGTATCGTGAATCTGAGTTGAGTTTGCACCTGAGTCCATAGCAGTATACAAAATCTCATCAGTCTTACGACCTAGAGCAGCAGCAGCACTTGTTGCCACAGCTTGTCTTTCATCTATGTTAGTTTTAAGTTCGTCTAGTTTGTCAATGTATTCTGCTGCATAAAAGTCGCTAAGCGTTACATCAACTGTGGTATGTGCTAATTCCATTGGAGTTACCATACCATTTCTTGATTTAGTAGAAGCCGAACCAGTACCAATCTTTTGGAAACGTACTGTTGATCCATTCACGTTACTAACTGTACGGACAGTATTTCTTAATTTACTACCCATTCTTTGATAAGCAAGGTGAACTTCTGTTTCGAACTGTCTAATAAAGGCTGTATCTATTGAGTTAGCCATTATAGTTCTCCTTATTTAAAGTTACATTACTATTTTCCAGTTATCCGTCTTTCGCTTCATCTAGTTATCCAAATGGGCTATCAGCTAGTAACAGGGCTGTTCTTTATTATTTAACAAAATTTTATCGCCTTTGCAACGTACAAATCGTAAAACTGCAAATCCATTGACTTGTAATGGGTCATTTAGTATCTCAAACCCAAGAAAATCAAGCCATTGAAGTGTTTTCATATGATCAGCAGGAACAACATTTTCTAGTTGATAATACTGATTTTGAAAGTAATCCACTACTCTACGACTCCATTTTATAAATTTTCTGCTGTGATTTTCTAATTCATATGAGCCAAGAAGCCATATACGACCAACTAAATGTTCTGCAATCGGAGCAACTCCAAACATAATAGAAGGCTTATCATCTATCATAACAGTATAAGTTTCAGCTTGTTTTTCTCTTATACCACTCATTAATGCACGAAAAGGTGTTGAGCCATGTATAATACATTCTCTTACATCAGAATCTCTAAGGTTATTCTGCAAATAATGTACATGATCTATGTTTGCTTTTACAATGGGATAACCATCATAAATGCCTTCACCCATAAAGTTTTTTGAAACTTTCATTTACTTCTTGTACATAGGCTTTATCTCTTCGAGCAGGATCATAATATCTAGGATCACGCATCTTTGCTGTAATATCTTCTTGTGATAATTTACTTGGAGAAGATATATCTTGCATTGGATTTGTGCCTGATAATGATTTTTGTATATGCTCTAAAGCTTTAATTCCTTCAGCAGATGTGCCAAGCTGTGACACAGCATCATGTAGTTCTTCAGGAAAAAACTTATTCATAAACAACTGCACTGCTTCTACTCTTGCATTAGCATTATCACCTAATGCAGTCTTAACTGCTTCAACATCAGTATCTTGCTCTTGCATATATCCTGCAAACTTATTCACCCAATGTGCAAACTCATCTTGTGAATAGCCATTCTCCCAAGCAAACTCTGCCCACTCTTTAAGTAATGGGTTTGTTGCTGCTTCTGATTCATCAAGCGACTCAGGTATTTGATACTCACCTGCTGATGCAGGTCTATCAGCAAAGGCTTCTTTTTCAATTTCTTCCTGCATTGCTGATCTTATGTCTTCTTCTTTCTTGCCTTTCCAAGATTCAAGTTCGCCATAAGACTTTGCCATATCTTCAGCAGTAGCAAACTTTTCAGGTAACCACTCAGGTCTTGCAGTGGTATCTGCCACCGAGTTGGAGGAAGAGTCCACGTTATGCGTAGTTGCGTCTTCGGTGGCAGATTCTGTATTTACTGTTTCTTCATTCATTATTTACACTCTTTATTGATGTTGCATGATTCATTCTTCTTATTATCAAAGCTATTAAATATCTTTGTCCCTCTAAATGTCTAAGCTCATTATCAGATATATTAGCACCACTAATAACGTCGATTGTAATAGAACGTAGATATTTTAAAACCTCTTGACCACTTGGCGTATTAAATAAAGCAAGTACGTCTTGTGATATTTTTTCATCATCTTGCTTCTTTCTAGGATAGCCATCTATCCCAAGATTAGGTTGCTTGTCCGTCATTTTGCATCACTCCTTGTTGTTGTTGCATTTGCATCTGTTGTGCCATCTGCACAAGTTGCTGTCTTTCATCAGCATCTCGTATTAACTTGTCAGGCACACCAAATTTCTTAGCCAAATACACAGCAGTTTCTTCAGAAGAAATTAAAATGTTAAGCACCTCAGGTCCAAACGAACCTGCCACAGTTTGCAAAAATCTATTCAGTGATACAATATCCTGATTAGATTGTGCTTGTGCAAGTGGTGAAACACTTCGTATCTTTACCTCTCTTCCATTAACAACTGGCATATCTATACGACCTTGTTTCTTTAAAATATATATAACTCTTTGCAGGACTGGCTGAACCATTTCTGCTTGTAATCTACCAAAAGCTGAACCAATCTTTCTTGATAAGTCAGCCATTCTTTCTGCGACCTCTGTTGCAGATGCAGGTGTTTTATTTGGATCACCTAACATATCATTATACAATGCTCTCTTAATATTATTCCTCATGTCATTTAAAACAAGATTAGCAACATCAAATGAACCTGCTGTTCTTATTGGCTGCAATCCTGCACTAGTTGGTGCTTTTGGAATGACAGTTCCTGGCACGAGGTTAATTGTATCAACATTTATAACACCATCATCATCTATCTGATAGATACCAGAGATTGCCATTTGAGCATTTTCTAATATTAATTCTATTGTAAGGTTACACGTTTTGATTGCACTCAAAGCATTAATAGCAGGTCCTCTGCCATAAATCTCACCTGATGCTTTACTCCATCTAAATGCAATAAAAGGATTTGATCCAACACCTTCATATGTTTCAGACATAATCATAACCTTGTCTGCAACATCTATAATATAATAACCATACTTCTCTACATTCTGATCATCATATAATCTGCATGATACTTCGAGTATTTTTGTTTTTGATTCAGGATTATTTTGTATTCTCTGTGCAATGTTTTCAGATAAGATAGCATTAGGAAAAGCAATCATTATATCTTCATTCTTAATCATGCGTTCTCTATACACATGATCAACCTTACCATCAGGTCCAGTATCTAAAACAACATGAGGTAAAGGTATAGATTGAAAACGAATAGGATTAACAGCATCACCTTCCATGACACAAAGAACAGCAGTACCCAAAGCCAAATCAATAAAACACTCATGGATTTCTTGTGCAAAGTTTGATGTTTGCAGAACTTCAAAGACATAATCAGTTACCTCATCAAGTGCATTATTAACATCATCTCTTTCTTCTTCAGGAACTTCTTGTCCAGTAACAAAGTCTGCCCATCTTGCAAAGTTTGGTGTAAGACCTGACTGCAATCTTGATGCAAACTCTTGTATTCCAACCACAGCAGTTTCATCAAATATCTTATCATCTCGTCTTTGACCTGCTGAATAATTTTTAAATCCTTGTCTTTGTGGTAAACAATATTCAAAGATTTCATCATACAACTCTTCAAACTCTCTTCTTACAGAAAGAGCCTTTTCATAGCGTTGTAATAAAAGTTCAGCAGATTTTTCGTGCATTATAAATTATACCTATTGTAAAAGCCAATGCCACCACCACTGCCACGCAACAGTGATCTTCTGCCAGTACCTCTTCTAATATTGGTTATATTTTCTTCAAGAACATCTTGTCTTGCTTCTCGTCTTTTTGCAGTCTCTTGTTCTTTTGCACTCTCTCTTTCCAATCTAGATTCTTCTTCTTCTTTAGTTGGAGGTGGAGGACTTGATGAACCACCACTAGGTAAACACATATACTACTCCTTTATAATCTTGCCCAAAGACCTTGCCTTCGAGGTTTTTTTGGTTGTCTTGCAAATACATCATAATCAACCCTAGCATTAAATGTTTCGATAGGTCTAGTCATTCCTAATACTTGTCTGCCTTCTCCTGCACCTAACATNAGATATTGCATAGCATCATGGATATGCGAGTACCTATCTTTCAAAGGTTTATCCTCATAGCGTTCCCCTGATACTTGGAGTCTTCTATATTGATAACCCCCTTCAAACCCTTTTATCAGTTCTTTACATCTAAAGTCAATTAAAATTCCTGATTGACCATCTACCATTCTATTTAAAACAGATGAAACAGATTCTATTCTAAGTGATACATCATTGCTTGTTGTAGGTCTTGCCATTAATCCTGCACCTCTTAAAACCTGAAAAGGTGTGCTTTCATCAGTCTGTGCCCTGAAGTCACCTGCAGGATCACCAAATATATTTATGTCAAGGTTGCCATATCGTGTAGCTATTTCTGATCGTAGTAGTTCTGCAAACCTTACAATACCCATATCAAAGGCTACAATCTCTTGCAGTATAATCCAACGACCACGAACCTTTTGACCAAAAACAGCAGCAGGTGTAAGACCAAAGTCCAGTCCAATATATAGTGGCACACCATCTGCAACTGGTATTTCTTCTTTTGATACATGAGTATCTGCAACAAACATATTATAAACTGGCTTACCATCTTGTATAGAGCCAAGCCTATTCATAACATACACATCTATCCAAGACTTTGTTTTACCTTGAACAAGATTAGGATAATAGGATTCTAAAATATTTTTTCTATTCTCTGCTTTTGGATTTGGCTTGTAACCACTTACAGANCCATCTTCATCTTTTTCTTCTATCATTCCACTTGGCTGTGTAAANAACTNCCANTTATCAGGCTTNACAAGCATACGACTTTCTTCCAAAGAAATATGATCAGGCACTGGAACTTCACCACTCATAATAGACCACCAATGATCTTCNTCAGGACTATTNGTATCACAGATAACACCTGACCAAGTTGCACCACCATCTTTAACAGANGGATATCTTCCAACNCTCATAGTACANGCATCTATNATTGACTTGGGTATCTCCCTTGCTTCNTTGACCCACACCCCAGTAAGTTCCAAAGATAATAGCTTCTTTACATCTTCAGGTCTATCAAGTGCAAGAAAGATAACTTCCATCTCAAGATCACCTGCAGTTATCATATGAGTATAAGGAACTGACCAAGCAAACTTACCCCAGTCTTGTTCAGGAAACCAATCAAGCCAAGTCTTTATTGTTGTTGTTCTTAGTTGTGGGTTTGTATTTCTGATGACTGCCCATCTGCTTTTCCTCTTACCTGACTTATCAGGTTCTTGCATCAAGGCTCTTCTAAAAATTTCTATACTACAAGCAACGGACTTGCCACTACCAACTGGACCTCTAATGCCACGAAAAAAAGTATTGTCTTTCATAAAAGCCTTGAGGACATTACCATCAGGTTTATATTTAAATTGTATCAATCTTTGTGTTCTTTCCGACCCTTAATAATTTATCTACTGTCTCAGGACCAATAACAGCAATAACTTTATCAGCTTCTCGATCTGTACAAAATTGTTCAGGGTGATGTTTAAGATGAACACGTTTAACAACTTGTCTTAGTATTCTTCTTTCTTCAGGTTTTAGTATATGCAAGAAACTCATCTAAGAGAACTTTCTATAGCTTTTCGTTTTCTTAGCAATCTTCTTGGGTTGTTTAGATACTTGTTTTCCTTTTCTAATTGCTCTGCGTTTAGCAGCCGAAGTCTTGGCGTATTCACTGGNAGAAAGAGCCTTAATTGCTTTTTCAGGTAGATAACGTTCACCAGTAGCGTTTGGTCCTTGAGTACTAGGTTTNCCTGATTTGGTTCTCCACTTCTGTTTAGTCCATGCACGAAGCGACCTTTGTGACTTTGCAAGTGCCATTACTTTTGCATCAATCTACTTTTTAATCGTTTTAAAGCTTCAGGTCCTGCAATTCCTTTTTCTAAAACATCTTGCATAAATAATGACCTAGCACTGTCTTGTGCAGTTTGAGGAAACATTTTAATAATAATTTCAGCTTCATCTTTTAAAGAAGCCATTTTTGTTTCTTCATTGGTTTTTAAAAGACTTTTCTTTTTCTTTGGTATAGCCATTATCTATATCCTCCACCTTTAGCTTTATATTGTTTAGCCAACATCTGTGCTTTTCTTGCTGACCACTGACCTGACCTGCCACCTTTGTTCCCTGCTTTTATCCTATTAAACAAAGCACGTCGCATGGCAGGTTTGGTATAATTACCTGCTGCGTTGACTGCCATTACTTTTTCTTCTTTTTAGAAGCCATAATTTTTTTCTGAAGACTTGCAGGAAGCGTCTTCTGCTTTTTGGTAAGACCAGTTTTCTTTGGTGGTCTACCTCTTGTTGATCCGTAAGTTCCTTTACCCATTGGCATAGCTTTCTCCTTTTCTAGTTGGTTAAGTTTTTTTCTTAGACTTCTTTGCTTTATTTCGTTTACTAATAGCTCTAGCTTTTGCACGAGCATCTGCTTTAGACGAAGCACCCCATGCACGAAGCGATAATAGTAAACGAGTAGGTTTTCCTTTAGCATCTCTCTCTGGTCCTTTCATGTTTCCCATTCGAGCAAGAAAACTTGCACGTCTTGGATTATCTCCTGATTTAACTGGTGGCTTTAATGTGCCACCTTTATATGAAGCACGACCCTTAGCATTTAACCCACCTTTGGGGTTCTTTCCTTCTTTGCGTGTCCATGCAGGTGTCTTAGCCATAACGAGCCTTTTTGAATATTATTGTTTGTGTAAGAGGTTGTTGTGATGGGGTAGCACAGTTTTTTGCCCCCACCCCCATCATATCGCTCTTATCTACTAAGCATAATCCTAAACAGACAGTCATGTCAAATCTATACTTACTTGTATGTTACCACTAACTAAACTCATGGACTTCTCTATA